>JAEAMG010000519.1_pt1 | contig 42356 bp, 33 predicted proteins | sample 8958741 | NCBI WGS metagenome assembly JAEAMG01 (sample SAMN16933256, study PRJNA681125) | bioreactor sludge metagenome | isolation source: anaerobic bioreactor treating anionic surfactant - SDBS | place: India: Bengaluru | collected 2019-02-28 | reverse complement strand
TTCGGCAAAATGTTACACAATGTTACATAATGTTACACTTTTTGGGGCGGGACAAACCGGTGAGCGGAACGGCTGATCGCCGGGGGGAACTCGGACCGTTGTATTGTATATGAATTATCATAAGTCATTAATGGTCATGTTGTTGTGACGCTTTAACCGAATCAAATGTTGAAAACCCCTATTATAGAGGGACATGCCGTGCCCAGAAGCCGCTGTCCGGGTCAAAAAACCAACGAGGAGACGTACATTGGAACTGCCATCAAAACCCGGCAAATGAGGTTGCTGGAAGCACTTGTTCAAGACACGAACATCCTGACGGCCTTCGCGGCCGCCAGCTTGGCCGCCTTCGCGGCGGAACGCGCCGCTTGCGACCTTTTCGGGCGTTCGCTGACAGCGAAGCTGGTGCTGCCAACACCGTTTAAGCGGATCGATCTCGCCGGGGCCGCCGCCAGCGGCACGGGGCGCGAGGTCATCGCGGTCGACGGCTCGGCCGAGAACGTGATCGCCAGCAACCGCTTCGAGACCCGCCGGCTCGGACGGCGTTCGTACGGAATTTGGCTCGACTCGCGCAACGGCCGCAGCGCCTACCGCGAGGCCGACGCAGGCTACTCCTTCGGCAACAGCCTCGACAACCGGGATTTCGCGGACACCAACACCGACACCGGCAACCTGTTCGAGCCAGCCACGCTGCGAGCCGTCCGCGGCGACGGCTCGCACAACCGGGTCGATCCTTGAGCGACCGGATTGCCTCGCCTCGCGTAACCCCGCGCCTGCCCGTTTTTTGAAAGCCCTGCATTGACGGCGGCGTTCGAAAGACGTACGATGGCGCCGCTTTCCGGCCCGGGGAGGAATAAACCGCCCGTGATTGCGGGCGCAGGCGCGCCTTCACGGAGAACAGCGGAGGGCGGAATTTTCTGAAACCGAGGAAAATGGCTCAAATGAAACAACGCCGTAGAAACACAATCGCCCTTGGCACGGGAATCCTTCTGGCCGTGATAGCGGCCGGCTGCAAGAACGCGGAAACGAACACTGCCATGCAGGCGGCAAAGACCTCCGTGCCGGCGGGTTACGAGAAAGTGTGGGGCGACGAGTTCGACGGGGCGTCGCTGAATGCTCGGAACTGGACCCTACGGCGTGACATGGGGCCGACAGCCGACCTGTCGCTGGCGGGCGAGGAACGCCCGGATGTGGTCAGCGTGGCCAATGGACAGCTGCGGCTGAACGCGGTCCGAAACGGCGGTGATCCGACCTATACGACCTGCCTCTCCGTCACGACCTGCGACAAGATGCATTTCCAATATGGCTACCTGGAGATGCGGACCAAAGTGCCGTATGGCCAAGGGATGTGGCCGTCCTTCTGGATGAAGGCGATGCCCGGCAAGATCTCGCCGCCGCGGTTCAAGGACTACATGGTGGAAGTGGACATCTTCGAGGTTTTTTCGAGCCCCGATACGGCCGTCCCCAACCTTCATAAGTGGTACGGCGGCAAGAAACACACCCAGAGCGGTTGTCCCCGGCGTTACACGTTCACCGACGCCGCCAACCTGCGCGGCGAGTACCACACCTACGGGTTCGAGTGGACGCCGCAGGAAATGTCGATGTATGTAGACGGCGAGAAGTATTGCACCTATGACCTGTCGACCGATTTCGATCAAGGGGGAAGCATGCAGGGTTTCCACGACCCCCTGTACATCATCTTCAACAACCACATTTTCACCGGACACAGCCCGTGGAAACCGAAGGGCGCCGAAGTGGACGAGCGCTCTGTCTTTCCCATGCAGTATTGGATCGACTGGATCCGCCTGTACCAGAAGCCCGGCGTAGGGAAGCTGTACACGGAAGAGCACCCGGCGCGCTGACGCTGCCGAGTTTCTCATTATGATCAATGGCCGAACAGTAGGTGTCGGGCTGACGTTCATGGCCATCACGGCCTCTGCCGAGCTGCACCTGTACGGGCCGCAGCCGGTCGAGCTGGCCGAGCGCCTTGAAGTCCCGCTCCCGGCGGAGGCCGTGAGCGCGAGCGACCATGACGAAGGGCGCGTCTCCTTTTTCATCACGGTGCAAAACGACCGCGGCTGTGCCTGGACCCTACACACCTCCCAGCCACCCTACCTGGCGGCCGGCACCAACCGCTTCGTCCTGTCCAATCTACCCGCCGGCCCGCACTTCGGCGCGCTGGCAGTCGGCCTGCCGCTGACCCTCGACTTCCCCGTCACGCGCGAAGCCGCAAGCCGTCGCTCTGCGGACTCTACAAGAAGGCGCTGCGCACGCTCGCCGGCCGCGTCGGGCAGCGCGTGACGCTGGTGCCAGACCCCGACGCCGAGGCGATCAGCTACGCCGTCTATGCCGACACCCTCTACCTGCTGAACGTCGACTGCCGCACCGACCGCATTGCGAATGTAACCGTCCGCGGCCGCGCTGAGCGCATTCCGCTCATGCCCGGCGAGTTCAGGATCCTGCCGGCCCCAAAGAACTGAATGCCACGCTGAGAAATCAGCCCCGCTTGCGGAACTGGCTCATCGTGAGCCCCGTCTGCTGCTTGAACATGCGCTGGGCATGCGTTTCGGTCGGATAGCCGCACTGCCAGCTGATCTGGCTGATCGGCAACGTGGTCTCGAGCAAGAACGATTTCAGGCGTGTCAGCCGCACCTGCTGGATCTCGCCGAGAATCGAGTGCCCGACATATTTGCGGAACAGCACCTCGGCCAGACGGCGCGAGACGCCCATGTGGCGCGCGATGTCCGGCACGCTGATCGACGCGCACGCGTTCAGGCGGATAAACTCCAGCCCCCGCAGGTAACGGTGGTCGACCGAGTGCGCCATCCGGCTCGATTCCCGCACGACGATCTGCTTGACGCCATAGAAAATGTTTTGCGGTTTGCGCAGCGTCCGCCGCATGAGGTCCTCGAGCAGGCGGGCCGCCTCGTAGCCCCCGGCGTCGAAGTCGGGCTGGATGCTGGAAAGCGTGGGCGAGGTGTTTTCACACAGGAGCTCGTCGTTGTCGACCCCGAGCAGGGCGATGTTGCCCGGCACGCTCACCCCCGCCTGCTGGCACGTCTCCAAAACTTGGCGCGCCCGCGCGTCGTGGGCCGCAAAGATCGCCGCCGGCTTGGGAAGATCCAGCAGCCAACGCGTGAGCCGCTTCTGGTCGAGCGTCCAGTCCTTGCGCTCCCGCGCCGTGAGCCGCCCATACATGTCGCAGCCGAAGCCAGCCTGTGCGAGCCGCGCCTGAAAGCCTCTGCCCCGCAGCTCAGACCAGTCCCATTCGTACGCGTCGGGCACGTACGCGAAATAGCGGAACCCCTGCTTCAAAAACGCCTCCGCCCCCGCCCTCCCGACCGCCTCTGAATCATTCATGACATACGACGTGCCGGAGAAGCGCTTCTGGTAGAGCGCCGGCGAGTCCATCACCACCGTCGGCACGCGGACGTGTTCCACGAACCGGATCGCTTCCGGCATGCGGACCACGATCACGCCGGTCACGCCCCACGCCTTCAGGTTGACAAGCTGCTGCTCGCCGATGCAGTTCTCAACCAGATGGATATTCCAAGGCGTATGCAGACGCATGTAGCGCAGGATGCCCTGCAGCTTGTCGCGCCCCGCCTTCTCGTTCGTGGCGAGGAACAGCGCCACTTTGGGTGTTTTCTGAAAGACCCCTTTCATCTTGTGGCGAATGATACACCTTGCACCGCAACGTCTTCAAGACGGTCTGCGCAAAACGCGACTTTTTTTTTGCGCATTAGGCGGGCTTTAATCCTGTTGGCTGTGCTAGCCTGTCCTCATCAAATGGATGGGGAACAGCCATGAATAGACGGACATTCCTGGCGGCTTCGGCCGCCGCGGCAGTGACGGGGCTGCAAGCGGGCCGCGCGAAGGCGCAGACGCCGTCGCCCAACGCCAAGCTCTGCCACGCGTGCATCGGCGTGGGCGGCATGGGTTATGGCGACTTCAACAGCTTCAAGTCACACGTCGACCTTCAGATCGTCGCCATCTGCGATGTGGACAAAGGCACCCTGGACAAAGCCGCCTCCTTGTTGCCGGGCGTGCGCACGTATACGGACTGGAGGGAACTTCTCGCCAAGGAAGGCGACAAGATCGACTCCGTCAACGTGGCGACCCCGGACCACATGCACGCGTCGATCACGCTCTCTGCGCTGCGCGCGCACAAGCACGTATATTGCCAGAAGCCGCTCTGCCATGACATCGCCGAAATCCGGGCCGTCATGCAGGCCGCGCAGTTCTCGGGGCAGGTCACCCAGCTCGGCACCCAGTACGCCTCGATGGTCGGCGACCGGATGGCCGTGAAGTATCTTCAGGACGGCGTCCTCGGCGAAATATCGCTCATCGTTTTGTTCATGACCGTCAAAGCGACCAGCAGCATCCCCGGCCCAAGGCCCGAGAAAGGGTCGCCGCCCCCGCAAACCCTGAACTGGGACCTGTGGCTGGGCACCGCGCCAGTGCGCGAATATGCGCCGAATCTGTATCACCCGTTTTTCTGGCGGGCTTGGCAGGACTTCGGCACGGGCGTGATGGGCGACAATCAGAGCCATCTCTTCGATTCCTCTTGGAAAGGGCTGGAGCTCACCGCGCCACTGTCGGTCAAAGCTGAAGTGCAGGAATCGTGGAAAAGCACGCCGGCCCGCCGGACCGACAACTGGCCCCAGAACAGGCATCTGGTCTGGACCTTCCCCGGCACGGCGCGCTCGGGCGGCAAGCCGATCACGGTTGAGTGGTTCGACGGCCACGACACGATCCCGCAGGCATACACGCGCTACGCGCACGATGTCGGACTCAAGGAACTTCCCAAAATCGGCTCGCTCGTCATCGGCTCCGAGGGAGCGATGCTGATGGAACACGGCACCGCGCCGCGCCTGGTTTCGGACGGCCGGCTGAAGAAACTCCCGAAACCGGCACTGCCCGCCCACCCCAGCCATTACCACCACTTCGTGGACGCTTGCCTGGGCAAAGCGAAGACGGAATCGGATTTCATGCGGACCGGGCCGATGACCGAGGCGATCATGCTGGGCAACATCGCCGTGCGGATCCCCGACACCGAGCTTCGGTGGGACGCGGCCGCCATGCGGGTGACAAACGTCGCGGAAGCCAATAAACTGTTGGGGCGGACATACCGTGCGGGCTGGAACATTCCCGGGCTGGGTTAATCATGCGGACAGGAGAAGAACGTTCATGAAAAGTATACTGACGATGGCGGCCGTGCTGGCCGGACTGGTGATGACAGGCGCGGCGGCGGAGCCCGGCGACGGGGACTTTGTTCCGGTCTTCAACGGCCAGGATCTGCGCGGCTGGATCGGTGCGACGGGAAGTTATGCCGTCGAGAACGGCGTCCTTTTCGCCAAGCCGGACAAGGCGGGCAACCTGATGCTCGAAAAGCAGTACGGTGACTTTGTCCTCCGCTTCGACTTCCTGCTGACGGCCAACGGCAACAACGGCGTGATGGTCCGCATGAAGGAAGCCGAAGGCGGCGGCACCAAGAACGGCATGGAGCTGCAGATCCTGGACGACGACGGCGACCAGTACAAGAAACTCGCGGATTACCAGTACAACGGCTCCATCTACGGCGTGGCCCCCGCCAAGCGCGGCTTCCTGAAGCCGGTCGGCCAGTGGAACTCGCAGGAGGTGCGCGCCGTCGGCTCCCGGATCACGGTGGTGCTGAACGGCACGGTGATCGTCGACAAGGATCTCAAAGAGGTCCAGAAGACGCTCGACGGCAAAGAGCACCCGTGCCTGCACAACGCGAAGGGCTATCTGGGCTTCATGGCCCACCATTCCCGCGTCGGGTTCCGGAACATACGGATCAAGGAAGTCCAGTAGTCAGCCCTTTCGGTTTAACTTGGAAAACCGTCATGCTTAATATCGGGATCATCGGCTTCGGTTTCATGGGGCGCATGCACTACCGCTGCTGGAAGGCGCGGACCGATGCGCGCGTCGTCGCGATATGCGACACCAACGCCGGCGCCACGCAGGGCTGCGGCAAGGGGCTCGGCAACATCGCCGGCGCCGAAGGCGATGTGGATCTGCGCGACGTGGCCATCTACACCGATCCGGAGGAGATGTTTGCCCGCGAAAAGCTCGACGCGGTCTCGATCACCGTGCCGACCCACCTTCACGCCGCATGGACCATCAAGGCCCTGAACGCGGGCGTCCACGTGCTGTGCGAGAAGCCGATGGCGCTGACGCCGGCCGATGGCAGGCAGATGATCGCGGCGGCCGAAGCAAGCGGAAAGATTTTGCAGATCGGCCACTGCATCCGGTTCTGGCCGGAATACGCCAAAGCCAAAGAGATCGTCGCGAGCGGCGTCTACGGACGCGTCATCACGGCGACCTTCCAGCGTCTCTCCGCCACGGCGCGGACCAAGCAGGGCAGCTGGTTTTCGAACGAGGAACAGAGCGGCGGCATGGTCTTCGACCTGCACATCCACGATACCGATTTTGTCCAGCACCTCTTCGGAACACCTTCGTCGGTATGCAGCCACGGCGCCCTGACGCCGGCAGGCAACATCGCGCATATCGTCACCCACTATCGGTACAACGACGATAAACTCGTCACCGCCGAGGGCGGCTGGGCGCTGGTCCCCACGTACGGCTTTGAGATGAAATTCCTGATCGTGATGGAAATAGCCGTTCTTTCCTACGAAAACAAACGCACCCCGACGCTCAAGCTGTTCCCCGCCGATGGCGAGCCCATCGTGCCGGAGCTTGAGCAGGGAGACGGCTATTCCCGGCAGATCGGACATTTTGTCCGCGCCCTCCGCGGCGACTCCGTGCCGTCCGTGATCACTCCGCAACAATCCCTGCAGTCGCTTCGCATAGCGGAAGCCGAGCGCGAGTCCGCGCGGAATGGAGCACATGTCGACCTCAGCTGAAAACATCACTGAAAGCCCCCGATGCGGCCGCTGGCCCCTCGCCGTCTGCAGCTGGTCGCTCCGCACCGACCTGAACGGCGTCGCGCAGGCGATGAGGCAGCTCGGCTTCAGCCGCGTCAACCTGGCGTTGAAGCCCGCCTTCCGTGAAAACGGAGACGCCTATCTGGAAGCCGTCCGCACACAGCCCTGGGCCATCAGCGCGGCAACGATCGGATTCTTCCACGAGGATTACTCGTCACTGGATAGCATCCGTGCGACCGGCGGGATTGTGCCCGACGCCCACTGGGACGAAAACAGGGAAATGGTCCTGCGCGCGATCGACATCACGGCGACGCTGGACGTTCCTTTCCTGACCCTGCATGCCGGGTTCATCGAAGATGACGACCCGGTGAAAGCGCGGCATTTCCGCGACCGCGTGGTTCGTCTCGCGGATGCCGCCGGCGAACGCGGCATCGCGCTGCTGATGGAGACCGGGCAGGAGACCGCAAACTGTCTGCGCGACCTGCTTGAGGAATTGAACCACCTCGCGCTCGGCATCAATTTTGATCCAGCCAACATGATCCTCTATGGCAAGGGAGATCCCGTCGAGGCGGTCCGCATGTTGGGCCGCTGGATCCGGCACGTGCACATCAAGGATGCGATCGCGGCCGGGATTCCCGGAACCTGGGGCACCGAAGTGCCTTGGGGCCGGGGTCAGGTCGGCAGCGCATCTTTTCTGCGCGCCTTGGAAACGATTGGCTACAACGGCGCTCTCGCGATCGAGCGCGAAGCCGGCGACAACAGGCTGGAAGACATCCGGCAGGCTGCCGGCTTACTGGCCGCGTGGTCGCCGCACACGAGGGAAACGTAACACGATGAAGTGGACACAGGTGCCTGATTATGAAGCGATGAGCCGGATGGCGGCGCAACGCATGTTCGACGTGATTTCCGGAAAACTCGCCAAGCGGCAGAAGGTCAGAGTCGGGCTGGCCACCGGCAACACCATGATACGGGTGTACGCGATGCTCGCCGGGATGCTCAACAAGCCCGGACATGAACTTTCGGATTTATCCACCTACAATCTGGACGAATATGTGGACGGCCAGGGCGGGAACGTCGCGCCGAGCCACCCGCTCAGCTACCGTAAATACATGACCGAGCATTTCTACGATCTGGTCGACACGCGGCTGGGCTTCAAGCGGGAGAACATGTTCTTTCCGGATTCCGGAAACCCGACGGCCTATGATGCGCAGATCGCCGAGGCGGGCGGGCTGGATTTTCAGCTGCTGGGCATCGGATTCAACGGCCATATTGCCTTCAACGAGCCGCTCCCGGCGGGCGAGATATCGGCGGAAGCCTTTGCGGCGCTGCCTTCGCGCGTGATTCAGCTGACCGCGCTGACCATCAAGACGAACACGGAACTGACCGCAGACGGCGACCCGCATCTGGTTCCGCGCCAGGCGGTCACCATGGGGATGGGGTCGATCCTGAACGCCGGCGAGATCATGCTGCTGGCGTGTTTCAAGGAGCAGGCCGCGCCGCTCGCCAAAATCAAGGCGGGGACGATCAGCCCTGAAACCCCGGCATCGTTCCTGCTGAACCATCCCTCGGCCTGGGTCATCTACACGGCAGACACCATCAACCTCTAAGGAGCACTATGTCATCAACGCTGGTTATCGGTTACGATGTGGAACGCATCCCCGGGCGCGCGCCGGGAGAGAAATGGGTCGGCAGGAAAGTGCCGGAGGACTCGACGTCCGTCTTTCTCACGAAGATCGTGAAACTCCACAAGGAACTTCAGATTCCCGCCACGCTCTTCATGGTCGGCTGCAACATCGAAAAGCACCTGCGGGAGCTGGAGGCGTGCCTCGCCTCCGGGGTGTTCGAAATCGCGCAACACACGCACGAGCATTATCCGCTCAAGACCGTGGCGGAAGAAACCGGCAGCCGGGTCTTCCTGCGGGGCCTGAACTTCGACCGGATCGAGGAGCAGATCGCCAAACCCGTGGAGCTGCTCAAAAAGCACCTCGGCGTCGAATGCAAAGGCATCACGTGCCCCTACACCTATTACCGCGGGCTCTCCGACCGGCCGGACATCCTTGAGATCATTGCCCGTCACGGCATGGTCTACACGCGCTCCTACGGCCGGAACAGTCTGGACTATTTTCCCCTCGGCTGGGACGTCCAGCCCTTCTTTTACGAGCGCCAAGGCTTCCCGGACATCCTGGAGTTCCCGGTGCAGGGCTGGATCGATGCGCAGTGGCGGCATGACCACGGCTGGGACCTGCAGGCGGAATACTTCGCCTACCTCCAGGAGCAGGTGGACACATACCGCGACAAGAACATCTGCTGGGCGCATCTGCAGCACGACTGGACCAGCCTCCTGTGCGACACGGAGCTGGACTGGACGCGGAAATTCCTCGAATGCGCCCAAAACAAATTCGAGATGAACACCTATTGCGGCTATTACAAAACCAAGCGGTCCGGCATCTGACACAGACGGGAAAGGTGAATCTCCATGAGCTGGAAATTGTACATCCTTTTGAGCGGAATGATGTTTCTGGAATTCACCATCTGGGGCGCCTGGGCGCCGGTGCTGGCGTCCAGGATCCTCGGCCCGCTGAAGATGAGCGGGAAGCAGCTCGGCTGGATCTACGGGACACTGCCGCTGGGCTGTATCCTCGCGCCGCTGGCGGCGGGGCAGGTTGTGGACCGCTGGTGCCCGACGGAATGGTATTTGGGCGGCGCCCACCTGCTGGGCTGCGTTTTCCTTTTCGCCGCAGCCCGCGCCACGCGTTTCTGGCCGCTGGTGATCCTCATGGGGCTTTACGCGCTCTGCTTCGCGCCGACGCTCTCTCTGGTCAACTCGCTCGCCTTCGCGCATATCCCGCATCCGGAAATCGAGTATTTCCGGGTCCGCGTCTGGGGCGCGATCTCCTGGGTGCTGTCCGGCTGGGCGCTGTCGGCGTGGCGCCGCTCGGGCAAGTGGCAGGTCCGCGGATCCGACGGTCTGGTCATGGCGGGCGCCTTATCGCTACTCATGGGCCTCTACTGCTTCTTTCTTCCGCACACGCCGCCCGCGCACAAGGCGGGCGCCGCCGTCCCCTTTGTGCAGGCGCTTTCGATGCTCTCCGACCTGAACTTCCTCGTTTTTCTGGTCATCGCCTTTGTCGTCAGCACCCAGCTGCAGTTCTACTTTCTGGGCACGTCCCGGTTTCTGGAAGACATCGGCACGCCGCACTCGGCCATACCGGCCCATATGAGCATCGCCCAGATCGCACAAGTCATCGCCATGGCCTGCATTCTGCCGGTGCTCTTCCCCAAGCTCGGCTACCAGTGGACCTTGGCGATCGCGACGTGCATGTGGATGGCCATGTTCCTGATCTACGCGCTGCTGCGCCGGCGGAGCCTGGTCATCGCGTCCATGGCCTTCCACGGGCTGTCCTTCGCCTTCTTTTTCGACGCGGCTTTCATTTATGTGAACCGCGTGGCCCCGCCGGAGATCCGCGGTTCGGCGCAGGCCCTCTACACGACGGTCACGCTCGGGCTCGGCCTGTTTGCCGGGACTCAGATCACGGGTGCCGTCATGGACCGCTTCCGCGGGGAAAGCGGCTTTCTGTGGCGCCCGATCTTTCTCGTGCCCTGCACCCTGCTGGCCGTCTGCGCATTCGCGTTCATCTGCTTCTTCAAAGGGTGAGTGCCGCAGGCGGCCGCGGGAACAACGATAGGCTCGTTGTGTACGCCCTGTTTCAGCATTCCACGCTTCCTTCCGGACAGACCCCGCTCAGAACGGCCAGAGCCACGACCACCAGCGCTTGTCCGCCGTCACGCCCAAGCGCAGATACGGCAGCACAGCCTCGGCGTTGGAATCATAGTTGAAAACGGTGAAGCCCGGCACACCGAGTTCGCGCACGATATCGATCTGCTCCGCCATTTTCACGGCGTCGTCCGGATCCTTCCAGCACGAGAGTCCAATGCCAGGATAGAGCCTCGCCTTACCCACATACTGTTTCTGTGACGTTACTATGTTGCGGAACGAAACATTCGAGTCCACATAATCCATCGGACAGACGAAATCAAGCCAGCCCTTTTCGCACCATAATTTCCAATCCTGTCCCACGCCGTCCCTGTCGATCGGCCAATTGCGGAACACCGCCGCAGAGATCTGCACCCCCGGCCGGATCTTGCGAGCCTCCTCTGACACCCGCCGAACCACGGCGTCGATATTCGACCGGCGGAAATCAAGCCACGCCGTCCGCACCGCCTGGTCTTTGCGCGTGTCCTCCGGCCACTTCACCACCGCATGCCCAAGCTTCGCCTCGAACCGCGCACGGCAGCCGTCACAGAAGCAGGAGGAAGAGTCGGGGTAGCGAATATAATCGAAATGCACGCCATCGACATCATAATTGCGCACGAGCTCTACCATCGCCGCCACTTCCTGGTCCTGATTTGCCGGATGAGAGGGACAAAGCCACTCCTCCTTGAACTCGCCATTGAGCATCTTTTGCACGCGACCCTCCGCGACCATCTTCGCGACAAAGGCTTTGGGCGCTTTGCTCGACATGTTCCAATTCACCTTCCAAACATGACACTGCACGCCGTATTTCTTACAAGCCGCCAGACATAACGCGACTTGGTCGCCCTTCTCGGCCAGGCCCTCGTACTCTGGCAGTGTCGTGGACGGATAGTAAGCGGTGCCTCCCCACAGCATGTTGGGAAGGATCGCATTGAACCCGTTTTCCTTAAGAAAACGGATCGACGCGTCCCAGCTCTTATCGCGGAGGCCGAAGGCGCTATGACACCAGAAGGCCCGGTGCTCGCCCTCAAACGATCTCCTCGTCATCAGCCATGCTCTCAGCGCGGCGTCCGTGGCACGCCCGCTCGCCTCGAGACTCTCGGTCCACTGCCCAGCCTTCATCAACTTCTGCGCCTCATTTCGCGTCTTTTCGGCCAACGCAAATTCCCTCCGAGCTTTTCCGGAGGTCCTTCCGCTACTGAAAACAGCGCGAAACGCCTCAAAATCCGTTGCGTCACCGATCTGCCCGATCCTTGCGAACGCCTTCTCGGACGTTTGCTTCCAGATGTCCGGCACGAGTTCGCCGACTATCGCGCGCATCAGCGCCAACGAGTCGCTGTCGGCCCCACCGAACCAAACATGCCCCACAAACAGACCCGCCGGCATGAGCGTCACAGCGGGATGAACTGTGTCGACACCCTTGGCGTCGCGCCAAACCGCAATCACTCGTCCCGGCCTGCCCTCCACCGGCACGACCGATGTGCTGCGCCAAGAGGCCTGTGGCGCAAAGGCCGGCTGCGCTTTCAAGCCCTGATCCGTTCGCACGAATCCGGCAAAAGCGCTGTTTTCCGCCACCACACTGCCTGTGTGCCGGACGCCCAAAAGGTCGCCGACACCCTGCGCCAACGAGTAACAGGCCAGCAGTTTTCCTCCACGGCCGACAAACGCCTTAATCTGGTCGAGCGCTTCCGGCGGAATACGCGGATTATAGGGCAGCACCACCAACTTCACGCCCTCGAACAGCTCCGACGTAAGATCGAGATCGGCAACCTGCGCTGAATCGATTCCCAGCCGGTCAAACGTCGCAGAAACCGTAGAGGCGTACATGCTGAACGACTTTCCCTCGTCTCCAGCACCTTTCACATTCGAATCCGCCCGCACCACCAGCGCCTGTGGCTTGCCGCCAGCCAGCCCCAGATTCGCAATCGCACAGACCGTATCCTCATCACGACAACGCCAGCCGGAAAGCCGCACCGTGTCTATCGCACCCCATCCCAAACCTTGCCCCTCAATCCGCGTGTCGGATTTGTCGACGATGATCCGCTGCCAAACGCCCACCCGATCCGGGCTGAAAGAAGCATGGTACCAACCGTTCCCGCTCCGGAAGTAAACACTGAACGAGGCAAAGGGCGACAAGTCACGACAATAGAAATCGAACTGGAGGCCCTTGGCGAGCCGAAGGTCTGCCTTAATCTTGATATCCCAACTCACCCGCTCATGGCGTGTACCCGCGAAATTCACGGGCAACCGCACAAATCCGGCGTCCACCCACGCAGCCGGAGGAGTCCCGTCCATCGGAACGATAAGTTTCTTAAGTAATACGGGATCACTCGCGCCTTGCCATTCAGAAAAGACTCGATCCGCCTTGGGCGACAAAGGGATATCCTGCGCACACACGCCATTTCCCATGAGCACAAACAAACATCCCGCTAAACAACGCTTCATCATATTTTCACCGTTTCCGTTATCCACTAAACAGACTGGACATAAGGTAACTCAACCACAGGGTACTGTCCATGCCAAATGTTCAAGCGCGACGAGGCACAAAAACTGGAGCGCGGCTAAGAAATGTGATATAACTTCGCACGTTTCTGAACCCAAAGGATCGTAAAAACATGGCACTTGGCGTCGGCATCGTCGGACTTCCCAACGTCGGCAAATCCACACTCTTCAATGCATTGACCCGCGCGCAAAACGCGGAAGCAGCAAACTATCCCTTCTGCACCATCGAGCCCAACAAGGCTACGGTTCCCATGGCAGACGTGCGGCTCGACGCGCTCGCGAAAATCGCCAAGCCGGCACAGATCATCAAGGCGACGGTCGATTTCATCGACATCGCCGGCCTTGTGCGCGGCGCAAGCAAAGGCGAGGGCCTCGGCAACAAGTTTCTCGCCAACATCCGAGAAACCGACGCCCTGCTGCAGGTCGTGCGATGCTTCAACGATGACGACGTGGTCCACGTCGAGGGGGCCATCGACCCCATTCGCGACATCGAGATCATCGAGACGGAACTCGTACTCGCCGACATGCAGTCCCTCGAGAAACGGCTTGAACGCATCGGCCGCCAGGCGCGTGCGGACAAAGAACTGCGCAAAGAGGCTGACGCAATGGAACTTCTGATGAAGCACCTAGACGCAGGAGGCCCTGTGCGGACCTATCAGCGCGGCGAGGCAGACCCCATCGAAAACACGCTAACCGAACTCCAATTCCTCACAGATAAGCCGGTCATCTACTGTGCCAACGTGGGAGAAAACGATCTGGCCACCGACAACGCTCAGGTAACGCGCGTGAAAGAATATGCCTCAGCCAAAGGCTGCGATGTGGTTGTGATCTCGGCTAAGATGGAATCCGATCTGGCGGGACTTTCCGATTCCGAACGAGACGACTTCCTTGCCTCCTACGGTCTCAAGGAGAGCGGACTTGACCAGACCATCCGCATGGCTTATCACACACTCGGGCTCGCGAGCTACTTCACCGCAGGACCCAAGGAGGTCCGCGCCTGGACCTTCCACCGCGGCTGGACCGCACCTAAGTGCGCAGGCGTCATCCACACCGACTTCGAACGAGGCTTCATCCGTGCCGAGGTGATCGCCTTCGACGACTATGTGCGCCTCAACGGCGAGGCTGGCGCCAAAGCGGCAGGTGTGATGCGCGTGGAAGGCAAGGACTATCTGGTGCAGGATGGCGACGTCATGCACTTCCTCTTCAACGTGTGATAGAAACCTTGGGAATTTATCAGGTGAAAGGCCCGGTGCGAGATTCGGTCTCACACCAAGGTTCTAAGACTCAAAGAAGCTGGGGTTGCGCGGGGCCCGCAGCAAGCGCACCGCTGGAAAGGCGGCGCGGTGAAGCGCTTATTAGTCCGCATCCATTTAGAGCAGCACGCTCACTTCGCGGGAGCGTCACCGCCCGCGGGAGCACCACCTCCTGAAGAACCAGTCGCGCCATCACGGTGGCCGCCACCGTGCATCCCGAACCCAGGCATCATGGTCGTGTTGTCGACAATGTTCTGCATTTGGTCGGCGAAGGCTGAAGCGTCTGCCCCTTGATACCCGACCGCCTTAGCTGTTTCCTCGAACAGATAGCGCCTTTCTTCGGTGTAAAGTTCGCCGAGGGTCGCCAGAGTCTGCCCCATCTCGTGGCGCAACTCGTGCGTATTCTCGGCTCCGGGAGTTCCCATCTGCGCCATCAACTCATTCACGCGCGCCACAGTCGCCAGCAGTTTCTCATGGTTCTCGCGCTGCGGTTCGGTCATGCTCTTCACATCGACCGCATCAATAAACTCGGCGCGGTCCCGCACCCGCTGCTCCATAGTCTGTCGGAATTCCTCGCGCCGCTTTTGCATCTCGGCGTACTGTTCCGGGTCATCCTTCTTCAGCTTTGCCATACGATCTTCCCAAGACTGCCCGCGCGGGCGCACCTCACGCGCCTGTTCCACCACCGGAGTCTCGGACTTTTGAACACGTTCGACCTCCCGTTCGGCCAACGCCTTTTCAAGCTCGGCTACCCGTTTACGCAAAGCGACCGCGGCACGCTCCGCAGAGTCGTCACGAACGGCGACCACCTTGGGACGTAAAGGCTTTGCCAGATGATCCGTAACCTCAGCCGGGGCAACACTTTCGGGTTTTACCCGCCCCTGCCGTACATGTTCGATCCCCGCTCCCGCCAATGCACACAGCATTAAGCCCATTCCCAACCACAAATTTCGTTTCCAATTCATTTCAGGAGTACTCCTATCCTATCGCTTAATCTTAATTGAACGAGCGAAGCCCACAAAAATTGCCGTCATATTGCCTATTATTAGCACGCTCCCTATGACCTTCAACCCTCCTTACACACGGAATCCCTCCAGCATAAATCCCGGCTTCATCGCCGCGCGCAACAGTTTGGCAACATCCTCCGCATCATTCCACATTTTCATGCCAGATCCGACTGTCTGGGGACGCCCCTCTCTGGTCATCATCACAACCCGGTAATATACCGTATCCCCAGACTGTCCGGAACGTTCGCTCCGGATGTCAATCACTTCATCGAGCGGAATGAGCCGCTCGCGCTTCGGAAGAAACGACGCGCGCCACCAGACCACGCATAAGCGCCTATCCCTATCCACAATGACCCCCCGGGAAACCAGAAGGGTGTTCAACAAGCATACCACCATCAGCACGTCGACCAACGTAAAAAGGACCGCCATACCAACCGGTGCGTTCGCTACAGTCCATAGCATGCCGCACACCGCTGACCACACACCGACAAAAAACACCAGAGGCAAAATCGACAGCCCCCCGCGCGCTGCCGGAAAAACCAACTCGAACGTGCCATCGGGAAAAGTTTCCAGCCGCAGCGAAGCCCTCGAGATCACCTCCTCAACCCGCGTTTGGCCCGCTGTCAAGTCAGGCGTTTGTTGCGTCATTAACGAGGAGGAACTCTGAGCCGTGCGCTGAACCGGCACATCGAACACCGCCTTGTAGTCAATCCCGGGCGCTGCGGCGGTCACGTTCAGCCGCCAATAATGCCCGTTGCGATTGCCATCGCTTGTGCTGGCGGGTTTTTCATAGGGCACATCAAAACGCACCGGCAGCATGGTCTCCTCGCCGTATGAGAGCATCCCGTCGATATGCCGCGCATCCTCCCACAGCACATCATGGTGCGTCGTCTGCTGTTTGCCGCTACCGGTGGTGTACTGATGAATACATTGCAGCACCATCTCAAACCCGGCCTCGGTCTCCACTTTCGCCGGAATCCGGACCGTGCCGGAAACCGGACCGCCCAGCACTCCGGGCAAGGGCGACATTTCGAAGACGCTGACCCCGAATTTTCGGAACCGGCCGATCAAATACCCCGCGATCACAGCCGGAATCATACCGGGAACCGCTACCAGCCACAGATACCACGGCATAGCCGCCGGACCGATGACCACAAAAACCTTCCAAAGAAAAAACCCGACATAGGCATTCCAAGCCACAGCCAGCACGCCCGCGACCCGGTGTGCCGAGCCACCCCGCATCCGGATCAGTCCCCGGCTTGCCGAGGTTTCGGCACGCGCTGACGACTGCAGCAGCCCGACAAAACCGATCAACATGATCGACAAACCGGATCCGCCGAACGCCAAAACAAAGATCTGCATGAAAATCAGCATCTCGGGCCGAGGCTGACGAATCAAAATCACTTCCGAGGGATTCTTCGGGTTAACCCAACAGACCGTGGCTTCATTCCGGTCCAAACACCTCTTCAATTCCACATAAAGCCGCTGATGAAACCGCCCGATGTTGTCCGAACCGGTATGCAACGATACGCGGTCACCGGTCAAACGCACACCGCAAGCCTCATACTGATACTGGGCGGTCACGCAGTAAGTGGAGCCACCTTTGGCCCCGCGCGACTCCTTCAATTCACACGCCACAACCGTGGCTGGCGTCTCACGCCAAGCCCTCATCGCCTCCGCACGGATGAGCGTCCGCAGCGAGAAAAAACCCATCACCCCACCGACGGCAAGAAAGAGCATCCCGAATAGCACGAGAATAAATGGTCCGCCTTTGTTCTTTGGCATATCAGAGGTCTCCGCTTGAAAGTTTCTTACAGTAAATCCATGACCGCCTTCATTATCTTGTCGTAATCGTCTTTGCTGAGCAACCCCTGTTCAAAAAGCTGTTTTGCCTGCTTCAGCCTTTCGACGGCGGCGCGTTCGGGTTCGATCGCTGGCGTCGGTGCGGCACGCTCTTTGTTTAGGCTTTCCGCACTCGCCGGCGTGCCGTCCGGTTCCAAACCGAAGGCAATCCGAGAGCCGATAAGATTGACGCGGACGGGCCAGGGCGGAGCGTTACCAATGCCGCGATAGGCGGAACGGCAAGATCCCGCCGTGCGGGTTGTTACCGCTGTTCACTCTTTTCGAAATCCGACGCGTTCACCCAGTCGGCGGGAATCTTCTGCCCCCGCATCTGCCTTTCATAATAACCGCGCATCTTCTCGTTGGCGTGAGGGTACTCGTCGAAGATCTTACCATTACCCACCAGTCGCGGATCTTGCTGTTCACGGAGTTCGGAGAATAGCTGATCGCGGAGCGCCATCTGCAGATTATGTGTCATCTCCTTTCCCGCCAGATTGTTGATACAGTCGGGATCACTATTTAGGTCATATAACTCTTCGGCCCCGCGCCTGCCGAAACAGGCCTCCCAGTAAGCTTTCGTCGCCGGATTCTTACCAGCGTTGAGCACCTCCGTCTTGGTGGGGCTGCCGTCCACATCCAGATAGCCGGTTTCAGGGTTGCACGCCGGCCAGCGCGCCGGCTCAAAATTATGAAGATACAAGTTCTCATTCTTGACAATCCCGCGTACCGGATAGCCTTCGTCGTGCGGACGACCGATGTCGTTACGCTCACGACCAACAATCACATGGTCACGCAATGGGACGACACGTCCGCTTTTCTCTGAGAAGAGTATCTCGGTCAGGCTGCGCCCTTGCGCCGCGGCCATGCCGGTCTTCTGCCATTCAAGGCCCGCCACCTCAACGAAGGTCGGCGCCAGATCGATAAAACTCACATAATCGTCCACCGTTCGGCCGGATGCCGTGATCCTTTTCTTCCACATGACCGCCAAAGGCAAATGGTTCGAGTCATAGTAGACCTGCCCCTTGTCGTGAGGAAAAGGCATGCCGTTATCACCCGTCACAACCACCAGCGTGTTATCGAGCAACCCGCGCCGCTCCAAAATCGCCAGCATGCGTCCGAGATGGCTGTCGAAATGTTCGATCTCAAAAGCGTAGTCGAGCATATCGTTGCGGACTGTCTCATTGTCCGGCCAGAAACCGGGCACACGCGTAACGTCGGTTGTCTTCTTACCGCCCTTAGCCACACCGCTGCCGTATTCATAGCCGCGATGCGGTTCGACGCAGCCGAACCAGAAACACCAGGGCTTGCCCTGCGGGGTGGCATCGAGAAAATCCTCGAAGTTCGCGGCATAGTCATTCTTGCTGATCCCGGAGGCGGGAGGCGTCAACGTCCGTTTGTTGTAGGGTTTGCCCGCCATCAGGCGCTCTTTTCCAGACGCGTCCTTCGCAATACCCGGCGACCACCCTTTCAGGGTGCGTCCGACGGAGTACCCGTTCTCCTCCAACGCCTCCGCATAGGTCTTGAATTCCGGAGGAAAGTAGCACCAGTGGTTCGCGGCGGCCTTGAGCTGCCACGGATTACGGCCAGTGAGAATACTCGCCCGCGAAGGCGCGCACTTGCCGGTCGGAGTAAAGGCGTGGGTGAAGAGCACGCCGTCGCGCGCCACACGGTCGAAGGCCGGAGTCTTCACCCACGTGCAGCCGTACGCGCCCGCGTGGCCGTATGACCAATCGTCCGCCAGAGCGAAAAGGATGTTAGGCCTCTGAGAAGCGGGCTGCGCGGAGGCAAACCCCTGCATGAAAACCATCAACGCATAAATCATGAGCAAATACTGTTTCATCGTCGGCTCCTTGTTTACGGGCTTACTCGAACTTCCTGAAATCCGCCAGATCGCCCACCTCATCCATGTGTTTCCGCAACCGCTCTTTCAACTCCTTGACTACCCTGTCATTCGCCGGGTCCGCATATACGTTGAACCTCTCGTCAGGATCCTTCGCCAAGTCGTACAACTCATGCGCGCCCCGCGGCAACAGGCAAAGTTTCCAGGACCATGTACGGACCATCCGCGACGCGCCCTTGGACATCGGCTCATTCCGTTCACCGAACACCGCCTCGTAACCGTTGTCGCAGCCCTCCATAGCGCCACGCAGGCTGCGACCGTGCGCCTTGGGCAACGGCACGGCGCGCAAATAGTCAAGGCAGGTCGGCGGCAGATCCACGGAAGAGACCATCGCCGGAGAAACCCCGCCCGCAGGGATCACTCCGGGCAGGCGCATCAGAAGAGGCACGCGCATCAGATCGTCATAGAAGGTGCCCAGAGTCTTGTCCATCATGCCGTGCTGCCCGAGCATGTTGCCGTGGTCGCTCGTGAAGACCACCAGCGTATTCTCAGACAGCTTCAACGCATCCAACTCATCCAAGATGCGGCCGATGCAAGCGTCCATCATCGTCACCTGCGCGGCATAACAGCGCAGGTACTCGCGAAGTCCGGCCTCGCCATAAATTTTGCCCATACGCGCTGAAGCAGAACCGGACCAAGCGGGCGGGCAAGTCTTCCACGTCTCGGGGATCGGCATTTTGGACGGATCATACATATCGTAATAGGGAGACGGCGCTATCCATGGCGCATGCGGCGGGCTCACGGAGTAGGTAATCGCGAACGGCTCGTTCCTGTGCCGTTTGAGCAGGTCGATACAGTGATCCGCCAACAGGGACTCGTAATGATACTCCATCTTGCGGCTTGAGCGCCCAATCACGCCGACGTCCTGTTTTGGGGTACCCTTTTCGGCCCGCCAGCGAGCGTGCGCCTCCGAGGTCTCCTTGCGCAGCCAAACCTCGCCGATTTTTTCGGTTTCGCCGTTACGCGGGCCGCTGTCGAACGCAGATTGACCGGCCGCAGACAGACGCTCCTTCATCAGTTTACGCAGGGCCAGCTCGTCGTCTTCCTTGAAACAGGTCAACTCCGACGGCATCCCCAGGTGCCACTTACCCAACTGGTGACACGCATAGCCGCCTTCAGCGAGCGCATGCTGGTAGACGCGCTGCGGCTCGCGCAGACGCAAGGCATCCTCGTTACCCTTGCCCTCGATGTTACGACCGAGTCCCAACGCGGATGGGTATAGGCCCGTTTCGATGCACAGGCGCGTTGGCGAACAGTACGGAACGGGCACAAAAGCCTGCGTGAAACGCATACCTCCCTTAGCCAGCCGATCAAGGTTCGGGGTCTTGACCAGCTGATGTCCAGCACACCCTAACCAATGTGCATGGTGCTGGTCTGTTATGATGACGAGCAGATTCCGTTTGGGAACAAATTGCGAAACTACATCGGCACATGCACGCTGAGACACCAAGCATCCCGCCGCTCCGGTCGAAGCTTGCATCATGAACGCTCTTCGATTCAGCATACACACCCCCACTTGCCTTAACACACGATGGGGCTTAACATATCATGGACACGTTCTCGCAGACAAGACATCACCAACGGCCTCAAGAAATACGGACTGCCAAAGAGGCTGAAAGGGCGCACTCGGAAAAGCCCCTTTTTTCACTTGGGAACCAGCCCTTCTTTGTTCTATAGTGATGCACATGGTTTTTAATCTAAGGGGGATGATTTGACTGCCAATCGCATAATGAACACGTTTTTCGCCACCTCGTTCATGATGTTAGCAGCTATGGCACAGGCGACCGACGAGTGGCCGCAGTTCCGAGGTCCCTCCGGCCAAGGACTCTCGGATGCGAAGGGTCTGCCGCTAACCTGGAGTGAGACAAATAACATCTTATGGAAAACCGCCATTCCCGGCATCGGGTATTCTTCGCCGGTTGTCTCCGGAAACAGGATCTGGCTCACCAGCTCACCCGACAAAGGCCAAACGCGCCACGTGCTGTGCGTCGACCTCGCAAGCGGCAGAATCAGCCAAAACATCCCCCTTTTCAAATGTGACAAAACAGACCCTTGCCACGCCATGAACAGCTTTGCGACGCCCACGCCCGTTCTTGAGGGCGACCGCGTCTATGTCACTTTCGGCAACGTCGGCACCGCCTGCCTCGACGCCGCTACAGGCAAGTCACTCTGGGAGCGCCGCAACATCAAGACCCGCTACTTCGATGTCGGCGCGGCCAGTTCGCCAATTCTCTGCGGCGATTCTCTCATCCTCACCTGCGATGGACAATCTGATGCGGAAAGGTTCGTCATCGCTCTCGATAAACAGACCGGTAAAACCCGATGGCGCACCGAGCGCACGTTTCCTGAGAACGTGATCCCGAAAAAAACGCACTCCTCCTGCATTCCCCTTGCCATCGAAGTCGCTGGCAAGGTACAGATTATCAGCCCCGGCCCACACGGGGTACGAGCCTATGAGTCCGAGACCGGCAAAGAAATCTGGTGCGCCCGCAACAATATGTGGTCCGTGGTCCCCCGACCGGTTTTCGCCGACGGACGTCTCTTCACCTGCGGCGGATCCATCAATCCGTTCTTTTACTGTATCCGTCCCGAAGGCGCCGCCGGCGAGATCACCAACACGCCGGCCCTCTTGTGGAAAGTCACGCGAAACATCCCCAACATGCCATCGCCGCTTGTGACCGGCAACAAGCTCTACACCCTAACCGCCGCCACGTTCAGCTGTCTCGACCCCGCGACCGGCAAGGAAATCTGGTCCCATAACCTGCCGGGCCAACACTTAGCCTCGCCCCTAGCAACAGAAGGCCGCATCTATCTTTTCAACACCACCGGCGGTGGCACGGTTGTCGAGCAAGGCGACACATTCAGGATTCTGGCCACCAATCGGCTCGACAGCGGCTGCTACGCCTCGCCCGCCGCCGTCGGGAGGTCGCTCATCGTGCGCACCACCTCGCACTTGTACCGCATTGAGGTGTCGGATTGAGATCGACACACTGAAGGCAGGCCGCCTGCCAGCAAGATCTTCACCTTATTTTTTCAGCGGAACAATCTTAGCCGCCACGTCGGTGGCAATGGGGCCGGGAGCAAGCGTGAGTTTGCCATCCTTCGCACGCACTGTTTCGCGCCGCTGCGGCTCACCCTTCCAAGTCTCCCACCACTCCACGTCGTATGCGCCGTCCGCGAAACCATCAAGCGTATACGTTGCCGCCGGAAAAGGCCGGATCTCATCCGCATGCCGCACGTGGTTGACCCACGTGCTGTCGCCGTTTTGAATCCACACCATCGTCGCGGTTGACGCAGCCAGCGCGTAGCAGACCACTTCCTGCTTCTCGGTTGTGCGGCAACCAGTGAAAACGTAACGCGAGACCGACACCCAGTCTTTCCCGTGATTCTCCACACGGATTTGATGCGCTCCCGCCTTGACCGGTACGGCGATGTCCGCGTCATAGGTTGACTCCCACAATTTCCATTGCGCCACATATTTCCACGTCTTGCCAAATCCCTCGCCGCACGGCAGCGTTTTCTCTAACGCAAGCCGGCCATCAACGAAGATTTTGAGTAGCCCGGAATTCGACACCTTGTCAACATGCATGACAAACGAGCCGTCTGCAGGATAGGTGACTTCAAAGGTGGCAGGGCTCACCAAATCGCGATGCCCGCCGCCGTGCAGCAACGAGAGCACCTCCTCCGCGTGAGACACGGAACCGTCAGCGGAGACTGCGAATACGTTGGCGGCCGGCTTGCGAAAACCGCTGCGCGTGAGCACCACCGCATCGCGCTGCAAAGCCCGCGCTGGCTGCGTCATCGCTTCGGGCTGCGTCACCACGACTTGCCGCCACGCCTCGGTGCCGAACGGGAACTTCTTCACAAAATTACGGATCGCTTGGAAATGAAAGTACAGGTTCTTGGGCTCAATATAATTCTCGTGCCACCACGGCATAGCTGCGCCGCAACTGCCGCTGGCGATGGAGGCCCAAACGGTATTGTGGATCGCGCGACCCGTCGGATCGTCCTCGGCGGAGAAGTTGTGGCTACGGATTCCAAACTCAGCGAAGAGGTGCGGCTTGCGGAAGCCAGTCCACTGCGTGAGACAGAAGGCGTGCGCTTCCAGCGCCGTGTTAAGGTCATTATTCGCGTAACTGTGCGTTTGCACAATGTCCATTTCAGGAATTTGCCAACACGCTTCAGGGCCTGTCTTTGACCACCAGCTTGTTGAGATGAGGTGATCATAAGGGTCAAGTGCCGCCAACACCGATGCCATCTCACGATGCCATGCTATGATCGTTTCCTGCTTCGCATCCGCCCAGCCCTCGAACTCGTTGCCGAACTCCCAGCACAGCACATGCGGGCTGTAACCCCAGCGTGCCACCGTATAGCGCAAGCGCTTGCGGTAGAGGGCCTTGGCTGTCTCATTCGTGAACCACTCGCCGGCGGTCCGGCACGGACCGCCCAGCGACGCGTTGAACGGATTCTCTTTCCAGCCGTCCTGACGGAAATCCTGATGCGTGTCCATGCAGAGCAGATAGTACATACCGAGCCGGCCTGCGTCCTCCAACAGCATGTCCAACTTCGCGGCCTGCGCCTGGCGGTACCAGCCGAGTTTGGTCTCCCACTCGAGACCGAGGCCGCTCTTGGACATCCACCAGCGGTTCCAATTCTCCCCGTTTGCAGCCATCTTCTCCAAAATATCCTTTACCGACATATTGTTACTGGTGTGGTAGATCGGCACATTGTGACCGACCGGGACAAACCCGTCGCCGCTATCGTGTGCCAAATAGTGCGCATCCGCTGTGCTCACCCGCACAAAACCACGCGCCGACCGGCTTGCCTTCACCATGATGGCCTGAGGCAGTTCAAAGACCGCCCTGCCGCTTCGATCGCGCGCCTTCAGCGTCACGCGCATGGGCCCGATCTCTGTGGCCGCCAGACGAACTTTCCACTGGCCTTTGCCCGCAGGCAACATCAGATCTTCGATGCCCTCCTGTTCATGCCGCTGCGGGATCATGAAAAAACCGGGCTGCGAATAGCGTTTACCCGAAGCCGTGGTGACCTCTGCATCGAGCGCTATATCCTCGGAGTCATAGGGGTTGTCCCATGTGCCAGTCAGCGCCACATCAATCTCGCACTTGCCGTAAAGCGGCAACTCGTTAGGCGCTTGGGCGGAAAGGGCGAGTGGCGCGCGACACGTCACAATCGGCCGCAGGATGTTCGGCATAGCAGCGAAACCGAAGGTCATCGCCACCGTCATTTTTTCTCCAAGGGGGAAGTCGCGTTTTTTGGCGAACTTCACCTCAAACGCGTGGTTACCTCCTCCCACATGCGAGCGCAGATGACACATTCCTTCACCGCCAAAGAACAGCGCCTGCGCTGATTCGGGACCGATGAACGTCTGCTTGAAAACGCCTTCGATGCCTTTGCCGACCGGCACATCTCCACTGGGAAAAAGAAAAACCGTACGCGTGTCATTCGTGGCGACAGCGGTCCTCATCGAGGCCCATATGCCATCCGTCAGTTTCAGCGCTCCCGTCTTCTCCACTTCCAGCCGCGCCACAACTTGAGTAACTTCAGGCGAGAGGCTTAGCGCGAAGCGCAATGGGGCCGAGTTGTCACGTGCGCCCCAGAGTCCCCGCAGGCACAACGAACCGTCGGTCTGTATGGCCGCCGAATCGACCTTGCCCGCTTCCAACGTCTCATAGACATAAGCGTCATGCCACAGAAAAAATCCGATCTCCAATGCCGGCTGTCCGTTCATGCACAGGAAGAGATGCCCCCGATTGTTACAGGTAAGCGAACCTTGCTCATAGGCCAACGTGTATCCGTTATTCTGTTTGACCCACGCCGGGGTTGCCGAGCAAACAGTCACCGTCATCACGCAGCACGCCACCGCCAACAGACACGCCATTCTCATATTACCCCTAACACCTTGAATCCAAAAAACAGTGGGGCGCAACCCACGTGCGCCCCACTGATAAGCCACCGCGTGGATCTCGAGCGGTTTATTTCGCCAACGCACTCAAAGCCGCTTCGTAGTCGGGCTCCTGCGTGATCTCCGCCACGTGCTGGGCGTACACCACCTGACCCGCGCCGTCGATGATTACGATCGCGCGTGAGAGCAGTCCGCGCAATGGCCCCTCTGCGATCACCACACCGTAATCTTTACCGAATGCCGGCGAGCGGAATACGGAAAGAGGGACCACCTTGTCCAGCCCCTCGACGGTACAGAAGCGCCCGTGTGCGAACGGCAGGTCCGCTGAGATGCACAACACCACTGTGTCGCCCAGAACGCTCGCCTCGGAGTTGAAGCGTCTCACCGATGCCGCACAGACCGGCGTATCGATGCTCGGAAAGATGTTCAACACCACTTTTTTGCCCACATATCCTGCGAGGCTCACATCCGCCAGATCGCCCCCCGTGAGTGTAAAAGCGGGTGCTTTTGTTCCGACACCTGGCAGATTGCCCTCCGTCTTGACCGGTTTACCTTTAAATGCCACTTGAGCCATGATTCTCCTCCTCTTGTTTATTCACACGAATTCAACTTTTGAAGATAAACATACCATAGCAGAAAAGGGAATCAGGGGTCAATGCGGAGTGAGCGTGTCGCGGTGTCTGTCAAGGTTCTGAAATAGCGACTGACATCCGGAAGCGGAGCGGGTATGCTATCTTGATTTCTTGAACCCCTTATGAGGCGACTATGGCTTTCGATATCGGCAGCGTGAGTTTCCGGATCTTCTATCTCCAAAAATCCTATGATTCGGGTCTGATTGACGGGTTCGCGCAGCACGTTGCGCCGCCGATCACCTCCCTCAACCGCGACCCCATTACCGGCTGGGTCACGGGCCGACACCTCTTCGACCGCGAAATCACCGAGGAAAAGTGCCTGTTCGGCCCATACCTCCACGCCCAACTCATGCGCGCCGAGAAGAAGGTGCCCGCCTCGCTCCTGCGCGCCTACCTGCGCATGGAAGAGGATGTCGAACTGCGCGCCCGCGAAACCGATTTTCTGCCGCGCGCCGTTAAAGCAGAGATCAAACAGCGCGTGACCGAGTCGCTCCTGCCTTCCATGCCGCCGACCCTCAGCAGCATCCCGACGGTCGTCGATTTCCGCAACGACCTGCTGCTCGCGTCCGCGATGTCGGACAAGCAGATCGACACCCTCTCGCCGGTTTTTAAGGAGACTGCCGGCACACTGCCCATCCTGCTGACTCCAGAGACCGCCGCGATCCGTCGCAAACAGGTCAATGCCAATGATCTCGAGCCCATCAGCTTCTCGCCCGACACCACGCTGGAGCCGCCCCTTGAGAGCACACTGGGCATGGATTTCCTCACCTGGCTCTGGTTCACCTGGGAGAAGGAGGGCGGTGTCTATCACCTGCCCGACGGGCGCGAGTTCGGCATCATGCTCGAAGGCCCGCTCACCTTCTTCCGCGAAGGCCAAGGCGCACACGAAGCCGTGCTGCGCAAAGGCTCCCCGCTCAACAGCCGCGAAGCCGGCACCGCGCTCCTGTGCGGCAAAAAGCTCAAGCGTGCCAAGGTCGTGATCGCCCACAATGACGAGGTCTACTCCGCCACCATGGACGCCGACTTCGCGTTCCGCTCCCTCAAGCTGCCCAAGGGGGAACAGACCGAACCCGCCGGCAAGTTCGAAGAGCGCATGCTCTTCATCGAAACCTTCTGGACCGCATGGCTCTCGCTTTACGACCGTTTCCTGGACCTGCGCACCGACCCGAAACAATGGCCGAAGACACTGGATGCCATGCGGCAGTGGATCGCGCGCATCGGCCCGCCGCCCCCGGAAGAATAGGCATACGGCATGAAGAGCGACCCCCTCTCCCCGCAAGGCCGCCACACCGTCACCATCGGCGACATCTCGCTGACGTTGGAAACGCCGCCGGATCTTGACGCGCTGCTCGACCGCGCCGCTGCGGCCAACCCGCAGGCTGTCGATACCATCCCCTACTACGCCATCCTCTGGCCCGCCGCGCACGGACTCGCCCGCACGCTCTGGGAACACCGCGCTGAACTGCGCCGCGGTTCACGAGTTATCGAACTCGGCTGCGGGCTCGGGCTGCCCTCCATTCTCGCGGCACGCCTCGGCGCGCGCGTTCTCGCCACAGACTTCCATCCCGATACGGGAACCTGGTTGCTTCACAACGCAGCCCTCAATCATGTGGACCTTACCTACATGCTCTTGGACTGGAACAGCCTGCTGGACCCTGCGCACTTGCCGCGCTACCAGACCGCACCTCTGATTATCGGCAGCGACCTGCTTTACGAGCGCCGCCACATTCCCGCGCTGATCAGCGCCATCGAAACGCTCTGCGCCCCCGGCGGCCACGCTGTCATCTCAGACCCCGGCCGCGACAACCTCCCGCTCTTCGTCGCCGGCATGGAGGACTCGGGCTGGCGTTCGACGCTGATCCCGGTGGACGACATCTACGTCTGTCGCTTCGAGCGCGCACAGACAACACGCGACAGCCCACGACCATAGATACAAATTGCCTTTTACGCAGAGATGCGGAGGAAACGCGCGGCCTGACTGCGCATAATCATCAGAACCAATATCCTGTACGCACAGCCGCGTCTTTACAGCTCTTCGTGTTCGCTACTGACCGCAAGTTCATCGTCGGTGAAAAGGTTAAGGTAGTAGACTGCCGCGCATTCGGGAATGTCGGCCGCGAGCGTCCCGGAGCAGCTGTTGACCTCGACGGGCACGGTCAACCACTTGCGCCCCTTCCAACTGCCCTTATCCAGCGTGTAGTTGAGTTCGGCCTTGACCACCGTGCAGGGTCCGCTGCTGAAGTTCGCCGTCACTTTGCGACCTTCGCGCTTAACGGAGGTGAACGCCGGCAGCGGCTTGCCGCCGCGCGCGAAATGCTCGGCGAACGTGAGAATCTCCTTGGGGTTCTCGCCCGCTGGTCCGTGCCCGTGCGGCATGCGTAGCCGCACGCAAAGCGTGTAAGGCACCTTCAGCGAGCGATAGCTCTTTTGCAGCGAATCCATGGGATAGGCAAAATCGTTGCTGCCGTCCACCCAAAGAAACGGCATCTTGGCGAGCGGCAGGTAAACAGAAGGGTCCCACAGAGCAAGCCATTTGCGGGCGTTCTCGCGGCCCATCGCCTCAAAGTTGGGGAGCCAGGTTGAGTTGTCGCCAAGGAACCCGCACCCGTAGACCGGCACCGCATAAGCGAAACGGTCGTCCACGCCTGCCACAATACAGGTGAGGTATCCGCCCCACGAGATGCCGGTGACACCGATACGGTTGGCGTCGACCTCCGGGAAGGAACGAAGCAGCGAGTGTCCGCGAACGGCAGCCGCCACCGCGTGATAGGTCCACTGGTCCTGCACGGGGTCGGCGACTTTGTCGAACCCTCCCCAACCCGCAGGCCCTGCCCACGCATGCCGCACATGCCCTTTCTGCTCCTGACCATAGGCATTTCCGCTGACCGCACCGCAGGTGTCCATGGAGATCGCTGCATAGCCCCGGCTGTTCCACAGTTTCACCCACCGGACAAACGCCGACCCGCCGCCGCCGTGAATCAAAACGATGCCCGGCACCTTCTTGCCGAGCTCGCCTTTCGGCAGCGCATAGTAGGCGAAGACGCGCGTCGGTTTCCCTTGGTAAGGCTCTCCCTCGTAGAAAACCGTCTTCACATCATTCGTGGCAAACTCAGGCGCGTCAAACACCTTCGGCGTCTTATAGAGCGTTTCGCGGTCCCAAGGCATCCCCGGACCGGCGACGCCTCGCAGGGCCACCCCACATGCCATCCCGATCAAAAAAATCCCGAAGCGCTTCATGGTTTTCATCCTCCGTTGAGTTCATTCTCCCACACGAGCGTTTCGCCCGGTTGCAGCCCCGTCAGATCCACACACCCCGCCTCGGCTTCCACCACGCGTTTCGCGTGCCAGCCGCCCCATACCATCGGCCAACCGGGGCGGACATTCCGCACCACGCGCGTCACGCGCCAAGACCGGTCAAGAAAGACAAGGTCGAGCGAGAACCGCATGCCGACCGTATGCACCGCGCCACAGCGCTCGATCAGCAGCGCAGTTCCCGGCCCCAGGCCTGATCGACCCAGCAGCCCACGCATCCGCTCCCAGGCTGACACGGCATGTTCGGCATGCTTCACCCACGCAGCGCCACGGTGGAGTATCCGGCCTTTCCGCATTTCCGCTGCCTTAACAGTGCGCCTCAATCATTCTTCCTCATCGAACTGCCTAGTGGCGGGAGAAGCGAGGGCCAGGGCGGATGCCCTTCCCGCACGCGGTTCAGATCCGCCAGCACCAGCTTCCAATCACGGTGACGGTGATTCGGATCCTTCGCCAGCATTTTTTCCAGCAGCGACACAAACGCATGACTGACGTGCGGCACGAAATCGCGCACATCCTGGCCCTGAGAATGGTCCACATGACAGTGGATCATCTCGTCATCCGTCTTGCCCTGAAACAGCATCTTGCCCGAGACCATGTGGTACAACGTCGCACCCAACTCATAAATGTCCGAGCGACAATCGAGCTTGTCGCTACCGTAAACCTGTTCGGGGGACATGTAGGCAGGGGTTCCGAGGATCTCGTCCGCATCACCCTTGTGCTCTCCTTTGGCCAGCGTAACCGAACGGCAGAGCCCCAAGTCCGTGACCTTCAACGCCCCGTCTGCATCCACCATAATATTGTCGGGCTTGATATCGCAATGTACCATCTGGTAATGCGACCAGGCATAGTCCAGCGCCAACGCCACGCTTTCCGCCACGATCAACGCGTCCTCCTCGCTGACGCGTCCCTTGCGGCGCAACAGTTCGCCCATGGTGTAGCCATCGACCAGCTCCATCACGAAATAGTAGACCCCATCCGAGAAATTCGCGTCATAGATCTGAACGATCCCCGGATGTTTCAACTGGGCCGCTGTTCGCGCCTCTTGGCGGAAGCGTTGGATGTCCTCGGGATCAGTCGAAAACGAGGACGAAAGGATCTTGACGGCCACGTAGCGGTCCAGCGAAATCTGCCTGGCCTTCCACACCGAAGCCATCCCGCCACGCCCGAGCAGCCCGAGCACCTCAAAATTGGGTAACATAAACGAGGGCACTTCATTCATCGGATCTGAGCCCCTTCCCCGCGACAGGTCGTACACAACATCATGGTTTCTCCTTTACATTCCGCGCACGGAGCGCCTTTCACTGCGCCAGTCCCCTTGCATTTATTACACGCCATCAGGCCGGTTCCCGTACAGCGCTGACAGCGCGGAGCCAGGCCGCTGCCGTCACATTTCTTACAAGCCACGCTGCCGACCCCCTTGCAGATCAGGCAGGGCATTTCCGCCGAGCCCTCGCACTTAGGACACTTGTTGACGGACTCTTGATTCATCCGCTTTTCCTGCCGAGCTCCGGTTTTCTTTTCATCCTTGAGAAAACCTTGCGTGCACCCTTTATAATCGCATTTGACGAGTCCCTTACTTCGGCAGACCGTGCACGCCTGGCGCCCGGTGAGCTGGCACTCCGAGCAAGGGCCGGGCATGCCCGTCATCACCAACGCCCGCTGCCGGTTACTCATCAGCTTTTCCAGCGCGGGCGGCACAAACGCGCGTCCGACTTTTACGTCACCCGCCACCATCTGCCGCCGCTCGAACTCTCCGCGTCCCTGCAAAATCGTCGACATGACTTTGGACACTTCACGGAAGCCCGCGAACGTGCCCAAACCCTTGCAGGCCGGACACGCCACGCCATCGGCAGCCTTGACACCTTTCGAACGGTCCACCTTGCCCATGTCGAGCTGGTACTTGCCGCTCCCGGAACACTTTCTGCAGGGGATCCGCCCGCGCAACAACGCCTGCATCGCGCGTTCGTTGCCGCCGAGAATAGCCTCTCTGACGCTCGCGGGATACGTGTCCGCAGGCACGAGCCGCATCAGTGCCAAGGCGTTCTGATAGTAACACAGCGCCACCTCCGGCTCCTTTTTCTCAAGCTCACGCGCCTGCCGTACGCTCGCTTCAACCACCGTCGCAGCGCCGCGACCGACCTCCGCATCTTTGTCGATTGCAGGTGCGGCGGGCTTCTCCACCGCTTCAACCTTCGGTTTTTGCAGCTCCGCCTTACAGTGCGCACACGCCGTCTCGCCGGGCTTGGCCTCGCGTCCGCAGGCCCGGCACACAATTAAACCCTGAGCCCACAGCATTGTTGCACATGCCGCCGCCAGCACCCCCACAACGCCAATCCGAATGTTCATACCCGTTGCTCCTCGTTTACCACAGCTTCGTCCACCGCTTGTTCCTTGTATTCGCGCAGTTTCCGGTGCAGAGTCCGTCTGCTGATTCCCAACTCGTCGGCCGCCCGCGTCCGGTTGCCACTGTTCTTCTCCAAAACCGCCATGATCTTGCGGCGCTCGGTATCGGCCAGCGAACCGGCCATCAGGACCGGCGCGCGACTGACGAGACCTGCATGTCCCTTGACCGCCTCACGGATGTTGGCCGGCACATCGCGAGCCGACAGCCGCTCGGTCCGCGACAGCACGACCATCTTTTCAAGCGTGTTACGCAGCTCACGTACGTTGCCTGGCCACGTGTACGCGGTAAGCAGATTCATCGCGTCCGGGGTCAGTCCCTCAATCCGCTTATTGTTCTTCAAGCAGTACTCTTTCAGAAAACGGTCGGCCAGCAACGGAATGTCTCCTGAACGCTCGGACAGAGAGGGCAACGCGATATCCACCACATTGAGCCGGAAGAAAAGGTCCTCTCGGAATTTGCCTTGCCGCACGTACTCACGCAAGTCGCGGTTCGTGGCGGCGATCACGCGGATATCGGTTTCGATCGTCTCCTCGCCGCCCACGCGCTCGAAGGTGCGCTCCTCCAAGACGCGCAGCAACTTCACCTGGATCGACGGATCGATTTCAGAAACCTCGTCGAGGAACAGTGTGCCGCCGTCCGCCAGTTCGAAGCGGCCTTTGCGCTGTCCCGCCGCGCCGGTGAACGCGCCCTTCTCATGCCCGAAAAGCTCGCTCTCCAAGAGTGTCGCGGAGAGCGCGGCGCAATGGACCGCGACGAACGGCCCCTGGGCTCGCGTGCTCAGGCGGTGGATCGCCTGAGCCACCAGTTCCTTGCCCGTGCCGCTCGGGCCCTGGATCAGCACCGAAGCCTGAGTGGGAGCGGTCTGCCGGATGATCTCAAACACCTGCTTCATGGCCTCCGACTCGCCGATGATGTTCTCCATGCCGAACTTCTCGTTGAGTTGGCTCTCCAGAGTCTCGACCTTCTTCTCCAAATCACGCGACTTCAGCGCGCGGGCCACCAGCATGTCGAGGTGGTCGAGGTTGATCGGCTTGGTCAAGAAATCGTACGCGCCCTGCTTCATCGCCTCCACGGCGGTCTCCACCGACCCGTAGGCGGTCAGCAGGATACACACCGTCTGCGGATGTTGCGCATGCACGCGCCTCAACAGCACGAGGCCGTCCGCACCCGGCATCCGGAGGTCCGAAAGCATCACATCCACAGCGGGGTCAGACGCAAGGACCGCCAACGCGGTCTCGGCGCTCTCAGCCGTTTTCACCGTATAATGGCGCTGCAACGCGCGCTGTAGACCGTCGCGCGTGTTTTTGTCGTCGTCCACGACCAGAATGACCGGTTTATCTGACATGTCACGTTCCCGTATTAAGAAGCCTCACGCGCCGTTCAGACCGCGGCAGGCGGATCTTGAAACAGGTTCCCTCTCCCGGCTTACTTGAAAGCTCAATCTCGCCACCGTGCTCTTCGATGATGCGCTGCACGATCATGAGCCCTAACCCGCTACCTTTCGCCTTGGTGGTGTGGTAAGGATCGAAGACCCGACCCAGTTCATCCGACGCGATGCCTTTGCCCGTATCAATGAAGGCGATATCGACATACGCATCCCCCACGCCGAACACGATTTTCAGCGTGCCGCCGTCCGGCATGGCCTCCAGCGCGTTCTTGATGAGATTGAAAAAGACCTGCTTGATCTGCGAACGGTCGAGATGCACGGTCGGTATCGTGTCCTGAATATCCACCGACACCACGATACGCCGGTTCACGAATTCGGTTTTGAGTAATTTTAGCGTCTCTTGCAACACCTCGGCCGGATGCTCGGGGGCCAGCACCGGCTTGGAGGGACGTAGCGCCCGCAGGAACTGTGTGATGATCGTGTCCAAACGTTCCACCTCTGTCCGCGCCACACTCACCAACTCCTCAAGCGGCTCACGCGTGCCGTCAGGAAGGTCGCGCAACTCGCGCGTCAGCAGCTGCAGATGAATGTTCAGCGCGTTGAGCGGGTTGCCGATCTCGTGCGCCACTCCTGCAGCCAGCAACTTCACCGCATTAGAACGCTCGCTCTCCAGCGCAGAGGCCTCCTGTTTACGGTCGCGGGTCACGTCGCGCAAAATCACCAGCACGCCTTTATCGACCAGCCCTTTCTCGTCCAGCGGCACCGCATACACGCTGATGAATCGGTGCTCGGGATACGACACCTCGATTTCGCGCGTCACCATGCGAGCCCAGCCATTCTCCGTGGCAGGAACCTCCAGCAGATGCTCCCAGTCCCACTCGCGCAGAAAACGCAGAATCGAGCGCCCCTTCATCCGCGCGAAATCAAAGCCGGCCAGTTTCTCCGCCGCTCGGTTGGCGTAGAGCAGTCGTCCTTCATTGTCGATAACGACCACGCCTTCCTGAATCGTCTGAAAAATGGTTTCGAGGAAACCCCGCTCCTGCGCCAGCCGCAACATTTGCGCCTGCAGGCTTTCGGGGCCGAGCTTGTCGATCCTTGCAACCAATCTGTCAAAAAAACCGGAGGCCATGGGTGTCACACCTGTTCACAGTGTCAATTTGACCCACATTATAGAAGATGGCCATACCCTCGGCAAGCCCAAACGGCACTGGGGCGCTATTCAACTTCGTTGGGTGAATCGACAAACACCCCCGAAAACTCTCGGAATTAGGTTGCAAAATTATCATAAAAATAGAGATAATGAATGTTATTGTTTCACTTTTTTGTGTTCAGCCCTCTTTTAAAAAACAGGGGGTGATGTTGAGCAACCCAGGGGGTAACGGTGCAAGCACGAATAGTTGTATTCAGGAACGAAAAACAGGAATTGTGTGTTCCCATAACGGAGTCGGGCGCAGGCATAGGACGCGATGCGGGAAACGCTGTTCAGTTGTCTCTGCCTGAAGTCTCAAAGCGACACGCGGCTTTGCAACACACACCTAAAGGATGGAGTGTCCTGGATTTGGACAGCAGGAACGGCTTGTACGTGAACGGCAAGAAAGTTCGGGAGTCCGTTCTGCGGGACGGAGACCGATTGATGATCGGCCCTTATACGCTGGTATTTCAGATTGCCGAGGCTGCGCAACCATACAAACCTGTTATTCAGATCGATGTCTCGGACAACGCCGATCAGCAGACCCTGCCCGCCAAACGAAGCAAAGGCTAATATAAGGCAACCCGCTCTCAACGCGAACGCTTAGCGCCCAAGTTCAAGAGTGAACGTTAGATGACTATGAGTGCCCCTTCTGCGAACGAGACTTCCCAACCCCCCGTAGGTTTGGCGGCACTGCCGCCGACGCGTTGGTCGGTGGTCGCACGAGCCGGCGACCGTGACTGCGGAGCCTGGACAGACGCCCTTGAGGCGATCACCCTGCTCTACCGGCCGGTCTTCGTGCGACACCTTGTATCTCACATGCGCATGTCTCCTGACCGGGCCGAGGACCTCGTGCAGACCTTTCTGCTTGAAAAAGTGCTGGACCAGAACATCCTGCGTTTGGCTTCCCCCAAGAAAGGCAGGTTCCGCTCCTATATCCTGAAAACATTCAGCAACTTTGCGATCAGCCAGTTGCGTCAGCAGCAGGCCCTCAAACGCGGCCCTTCGAGTCCGGATGCCGAGCGCGTGGACGACCTTCCCGAACTGGCCTCTGGCGAGGCCCCTCTGTCAGATTCATTGGATGCGCTTTGGGCACGTCAGGTTTTGGCGCGGACTGTGGATCTGATGCGAGAGGAATGCAAGACCAAGGAGCGCCAAGCTCTATGGGGGGTGATGGAAGCCCGGATCATCGGCCCCATCTTCGACGACGCCCCGCTCATGCCGTATGAAGAATTGATCAAGAAGTTCGGACTGCGTTCACCGTCGGAGGCTTCCAATCTGCTGATTACCGCCAAGCGCATGTTCGCGCGAGTTTTGCGGGAAGCTGTTCGGGAGACTGTGGCCGATGACCGGGAGGTCGAGCCCGAGATACAGAAGCTGAAACGGATCCTGGCGAAATAGGGGATTAATTGTGAGAGCTTTGCAAATGTTCGCTCTGCCGTCCGCGTATTCGCGGGTGAGGCAGGCGTGACATTTGCGCATTTGTGGCGGTTTTTGCGGCAAGAACCCCCTGTTTTTCGTCCCGCCAATTGTCTAGTGAATTTTTAAATAGTCACGCAGGATCGGCGGGGTGGAATGCGTAGTAGCAGGTGAAGGGATAGGACTGTAGGCTTTAAACCATAGGCATTCCATAAAGGCTTGAACCCATGAACGTACATAAAAAAGACGTCTTCGACACCGACAGGAAGCAACTCGCCACGCTGCTCGACCTGTCCCCGGACGACGAGCGACTGTGGGGCGACGACGAACTGGGCGCGATCCTGCGCCATCAGCTCTCAGCCCCGATGCAGGTCGACCTGATCAACCTCGAGCGCGGGCTGGCCCTCAAGGTCCGCAATCTGGCCGACTCGCTGGGACTGACGCTCAAGAGCTTCGGCGACCTGCTGGCCCATCCCAATCCGCCGGTCGAGCTGCTGAAAGTCACCAAGGACTTCGCCAAGGCCTGCCGCCTGAGCCCGCACGGCAACCTGCCGCGCGAGATCGCCTCGGTCCTCTACTTCGCCAGCATCGCGGCCGCGCTGGTCCGCTGCCGCCGCCGCATCACCGGTCTCACAAATGATGCGCTCGACGAGGGTTTCCGCTGGACCCTCACCCGGCCCTGGCTGGACGCGCCGACCCGCGACTTGACCCAAGAGGCCCTGCACCTGCTCCACACCCAACCGGGAGACCGCCATGAATAACGCCGACACCACGATTCCGATGGCGACCCCGCCCGTCTCCTCCTCGTCCGACAGTCGGCCCCAGGAGGAGCTGCTGCAGCGCGGCGCGTTCGACCCGCCCTTCACGCCCGGCACGCTCGGACGGCTTGACCGCTTCGAGATCCTCCGCCTGCTCGGCGAAGGCGGCATGGGCCAGGTCTACCTGGCGCGCGAGCCGCGCACCGACACGCAGGTCGCGGTCAAAATCATGCGGCCCCAGGTGGCCGGAGATCCCCAGTCCGTCCACCGTTTTCTGACCGAAGCTCGCCACATGTACCGCCTCTCCCACCCGCGCATCCTGCGCGTGCTGGAGGTCTCCGACCGCGAGGATGGACCCTATTTCGTCATGCCGTACATCGAGGGCGGCAGCCTGCTGGACCAGTGCCGTTCCGGCCGGTGCTTGCCGGAAGACCGCGTCTTGGCCATTGCCCGGCAGGTGGCCGAGGCCCTGGCCCACGCGCACGCCCGCGGCCTGATCCACCGCGACCTCAAGCCCGGCAACGTTTTGTTGGACAAGGAGGGCAATGCCTACCTGACCGATTTCGGACTGGTGCGCACGGTCTTCAACGACTCGATGATCGACGCCTCAGCCAGCCATCTTGAAGGCACGGCCCCCTACATGTCGCCCGCCGTGGCGCGGGGTGAGGCCGAGGACACCCGCTGCGACATCTACGCGTTCGGCGCGCTGCTCTACGAATTGCTCACGGGCCAGCCACCCTACACCGGCCGCACGCCGCAACTCATCCTCGACCAGGTGCTCAAGGGGCCTCCGCAACCGATCCGCGCGGTCTCCCCCAAGGCCAGCCCGGCCCTCGTCCGGATCGCCGAGGGCTGCTTGGCCCGCGAACTGCGCGACCGCTACGCCAGTATGTCCGACGTCGTGGCCGACCTCGAACGAATCGAGCAAGGCAAGATGCCGCTCGGCGTTCACGGCGGACACGGCGTGTTCCGGGCCGGCAAGCGGTTCTGGGCCGCGGTCGGACTCGCGACGCTGCTGGGAGGTGCCCTGTTCGGAGCGGCGCGATTCGCCGGAGGCCGTGCGTCGGTCGCCCGTCCCGCGAACCTCGACCGAGACGCCCCGCTCTTCTCCTGTGTGACCAACAACGGCGCGGTGACGGTCACCGGCTATCTCGGGACCGAAGCGGACGTCGCCATACCTGAGCGAATCGGCGGGCAGCCGGTCACCGGCATCGCCGACCAGGCCTTCAAGAGCTGCACCATCCTGAAGGAGATCGTCGTTCCCGCCAGCGTGGCCACCGTCGGTCGCGAGGCCTTCGCGGGCTGCGTCAACCTCGAAAGCGCCTTCTTCAAGGGCGACGCACCCGGCGGCGGCTCCTACGCCTCCCTCTTCGAAGGCGACAAGAAAGTGACTGTCTACTACACGCCGGGTGCGAAAGGATGGCAAGACACCTACGGAGGTCGGCCCACCTTTTCGCGTGTGGGCGATTTTGCGGTCGGAATGTCGAGCAATGCGGTGACCATCTTGAAGTACGCGGGGTGGGCACCAGACGTCATAATACCGGACACAATCTGCGGCAAGCCGGTCACGACCATCGGTGATAATGCCTTCTTCGCCTGTGGACATCTCAGAAAGGTGACCCTTCCGAGGCCTGTCACAAGCATTGGTTTTGCCGCTTTCTATGCCTGTCCGAATCTGATCACGCTAGATCTCCAGTCAACCAATCTTTTCATTGGCAACCAATCGTTCGCCTGGTGTGGAAATTTGACGGGGTCGTTATCTTTTGACGGTGTCATCGGCATTGATACCGGTGCATTCTGGAACTGCCGCAGTCTGACTCACGTTTACATCCCATCCGATATGACTTTTCTCGGCGGCAATCCTTTTTCAGCATGTTCTTCGCTGCAAGCAATTGATGTCGCCGAGGCCAATCCCGTCTTTGTGGGTGTTGATGGCTCTCTGTTCAGCAAAGACAAGAAGACTTTACTTTGCTCCCCCGGCAGTCGGCATGGCTGCTACCGGATCCCCATGGGGACTGAGGTTTTGGGGCCTTGGTCAATCGGGGATTCAGAGGGACTGGCAAGTGTCGTCCTTCCCGACAGTATCACCAATATTGGCTATCATGCTTTTGTCGCATGCAGGCGTCTCGAGAGAATTGTCGTTCCTCAACACGTTACAAGCATTGGCAACGCAGCTTTCAAACACTGTCAGGCTTTGATCTGTGTCGATTTCAAAGGTGATGCGCCAACAGTCGAAGGAGAGCCCTTCGATAATGCGCCTCATGTAATCGTTCGCCATTTCGCGGACGCGAAAGGCTGGGGGCCGACATTCGGCGGGCGGCCGACGGCGGTGTGGCAGGACGCACCGGCCGCCTCTTCCCAGCCGTCAGCCCTCAGCCTACAGCCTTCCGCCTCTCAAGTCCCCTTCAACTATACCACCAACAACGGCGCGATCACCATCACCAAGTACACCGGGCCGGGAGGCGAGGTTTCCATTCCGAGCGCAATCAACGGACTTCCGGTGACCGGCATCGGAGACTCTTCGTTCTTGGGTTGCGCAGGACTGACTAATATCACTATTCCTAACGGCATAACCACCATTGGTTACCATGCGTTCTGGGGATGTACCGGCCTGACAAATGTGACAATCCCGAAGAGTGTCACAGCCATTGGCGTGGGCCTGTTCAACGCTTGTCACGGATTGACGTCGATCAGCGTGGACGAAGCTAATACAACCTATTGCAGCAGTTCGGACGGGGTTCTGTTTGACAAGGCGAAAACCAGCCTTGTTAGTTTTCCGGGTGGCAGGGATGGAAGCTACAAGATCCCCGACAGCGTCAAGAGCATCTCGGATGCTGCTTTCGACAGTTGTACGCGACTGACCTCAGTTACAATCCCCAACAACGTCACCACTATCGGCATATGGGCGTTCGGTAATTGTTCCAGCCTGATGGCGGTCTATTTCAATGGCAACGCCCCCAGCCTCGATAAAGATGTGTTCACCAGAACCGACAAAACCACCGTCTACTACCGCCCCGGCACCAAGGGTTGGGGCAAGGAGTTCGGCGGACGCCCGACGGCGGTGTGGCAAGACGCGCCTGCCGACTCTTCCCGGCCTACAGCCTCTCACCCCAAGACGCACGGCCCCTTCACCTACACCGTCGACAACGGCACGATCACGATCACCAAGTATACGGGACCAGGCGGGGAGGTTGTTGTCCCGAGTGAAATCGACGGGCATCCGGTCAGAAGCTTTGGAGAAGGTGCGTTCAGTAGTTGTGTTGGTCTGTGCAATATTACGATACCGAACAGCGTCATCAGTATCGGGCCTTGCGCCTTTGCCGACTGCACGGGATTGACCCATGTGGTGATCCCTGAAAATGTAACGTGTTTGGCTGCAGGTTCGTTCGGAGGCTGTAGCCGCCTGACTTCAATTCTTGTGGACCCAAAGAACCCGGCCTATAGCAGCGACATAGACGGTGTGGTGTTCAGCAAGGACAAGACCAGCCTTGTCTGCTATCCCAGTGGTAAGTCAGGTGCCTACGCAATCCCTGCCGGGGTTCGACAAATTGAACCAGGGGCGTTTCATGCCAACCGTTGGCTCACGGACGTGACGATACCAGACGGGGTGACTCGCGTTGAAGGTAGTACTTTCCCTGGTTGTACCAGTCTCGCAAACGTGACGATTCCGGAAAGTGTAACCAGTATCGGGGGGTGCGCGTTCAGGGGATGCACGAGTTTGACACGCATGGTAATGCCGCGCGGAGTTACCAATGTCGAACACTGGGCTTTCTTGGATGCCGCCAAACTGAGCGGAGTCTATTTTGAAGGCAATGCGCCCACATTCAAAGGCGAACCCTTCTTCGGTGTTCCCGATGTCACCGTCTACTACCGCTCCGGCACCAAAGGCTGGGGCGAGACGTTCGGGGGACGGCCGACGAAGGTGTGGAAAGAATGAAAGACAGTTGGGACCTCTGATCACACGGAGATCACGATTGGATAGAGCGGCACAGCCGCGCGGCGGGTTCGTTCAACTTCAAGTTGGATTAAGATCAAGATTAAGAGGAATACAAACCCTTCGTAATCTATGCGATTCGACAATAACGGTGGATGATTATTCCGAGTTTATTCGATTCAAGTAATTACCAGTCAGCAAGTTATGTTTCATGCTGAAACCCTGTGATGGAGGAGACGACTTGGGCATTGGGATGTTCTATCTGCGCAGATCCCTGCGCGTTGGAACAGCACAGCCGTCGCTGAAAAGACAGTTATCAATACTTTTTCAAGATCGACATGTCATAAGTATATAATTATAAGGTATTTATGCATTTACAGGTGTCAATGATTCGCTCTTTCGTCTGTGTGGATGACCTCAAAAAAGTGTTCCATTCTGTTCCATTTTGTTCCATGCAGGTCATGAGTAGGCTTGCGCCAGCAACCCGAGTCTTGGCTGGTGGGTTTATGCATCGGGTATGGCAATGCCGTATATTTTTTTCCGCATCACCTGCCCGTGATACAATGAGAATGCCCACATGCGTGTCCATGCCGTCCCCGCTCCTCCCTATCCGAACACGTGCAGCCGACCTCCGTACTCGCTCATCCGTCTCGCCATACACGCCGCGCAAATGTTGATTTTTTGCGTTATATATAGTAGACCCCTCATACCAACAAAGGAGACTCAACCATGTTCCAACCCGACATCAGCGGCAAAAAGTGCAACCAGCAGGCCCTCATCGAGGTAATTGAGAAGGAATGCCATGCAAATCCATACCAGTTCTTCCGCAACACCGTCGTCACCCTCCTGCCACGCGCCGCTTGCGACACACTTGACGATTGGCAACCCCTCGACTGCCCACCATCTCAACTAATGTACCTAGTGCATGCTCGCACTAATGCACTTCTCCACCCCTCCCCATTGTTTTCATTGTTATTAATTCCACGCACCCCCAGAAAACGCTGCGATAACTTTGCGCAATTTATTAACCCCAAACAACTTGCCATGAGACCAAACGATACGCCACATCCCGCCCAGGCACTCATCCAAAGCGCCCCAGACGGCCGTTTCCGTATTGTTCGCATCGGCAGACGCTTCGAAAAGGCCTTGTTGATCGCCGCCGAACTCCTCGACCGCGGAGCGGCAGCAGCGGACACTCGGAGAACAAGAGCAAGTCTCCGGGCAGTTTGTCGGGCACAGATTCTAATGAAACGCCCTTTTTTGCGCATTTATCTCTATACGGGGCGGGCGGAATCTGAAACCATAGGTTCTGTTGGTTACGGTTCGGGGGAACCGTCCCTGCCATGGAACTGATCCGCGAAAAACATGACTCATAAACAAGGATGCTCGAACCTGGGGAATTCGATTATGACTATTCGACAACTCAAGAAACGTCTGGCTTTTTTATCCGCGATGAGCTCCCTTTGCACGTGCGGGACGATGGCCGCGCAGGTGGAGTTGACGTTGACTTTCAGGGACAAGCATGTGGAAAAGAAGATGGTCTCGACCGAGCCCGACGCCAAGGGTGCCCTGACGGTGACTGTCAAGCGAAGCGACCTTCCCCCTGAGCTTGCTTCGGTTGAGATTCTGCCCGACTTCGCTACGGCCAAGGCAGGCGAGGACGGGTACTTCGTCATGCCCAACGGGCGTCTCGGCTCTTTCCACGAAACGAACGGCGTTGAAAAACTCCCCTCCAGCTGCATGCCGATGTTCGGCATGAAGACCCCCCGCATGACATTTGCGGCCATCGTCACGGGCATGCCCTACAACTATTCGCTTGTCGCACGTGCCGTGAAGGGTATCTATACGGTCGCCCCCCTTTTTGACCGCGGCATGGACAATCCTTACGAAGACATTGTAATCACCTATTATCCGCTGAGCGGCGACGACGCGGACTACGCCGGCATGGCGCGGGTGTACCGCAACTATCAACTCGCCCGCAAAGCGTGTGTGCCACTCCGGGAACGCATCAAAAAAAGTCCGGAACTGGCCTACGCCGCACGCTTCCCAGAGGTGCGCATCCGGCAGGGGTGGAAACCTGTTCCCAGCCCCCAGCCCGACCAGACCATTAAGGACGAGCCTCCGATGCAGGCCAAAGTCACATTCGACCGCGTGGGCGATATTGTGGACGAGTTCAAGAAGCAAGGCGTCGCCGGCGCGGAGATCTGTCTGGTCGGCTGGAACCAGAAGGGCCAT
>JAEAMG010000517.1_pt1 | contig 42432 bp, 46 predicted proteins | sample 8958741 | NCBI WGS metagenome assembly JAEAMG01 (sample SAMN16933256, study PRJNA681125) | bioreactor sludge metagenome | isolation source: anaerobic bioreactor treating anionic surfactant - SDBS | place: India: Bengaluru | collected 2019-02-28 | reverse complement strand
CTCGTGCGCGCGATGACGGCGCACGACCCTGCCGAACGGCCACGCACCATGCGCGCTGTGCGCGAGGCAATAGGGGCGCAGCGCGGAGAAGCTGTCACCTTAGCCACGGCCCTTGCTGACGAGACGCCCGCGAAGGAAGAACCGCCCGCCAGCGTCTCCATCCGCCTGCCCCTGCCCCGCAAGCGCACCCTGCAGTGGGGCGCGGGCGTGGCGCTGCTGGCGGTACTGACAGGATGGCAACTGCCCAATATCATTCCTGCCGTCAAGTCGTTCGTCACGGGCGAGAAAGCACCCGCGCCGTATTCGGAAATGGTCAGCATGGCGGCGGGGATGGAAGCATTGCGCTCGTTTGACCAAGAAAGCGCACAGAAACAGGCAGTTGAATATTTCAGTACCGTACTTAAACACAATCCTGAACACGCTGCGGCAAATGCCGGCCTGTCACTGGCTTTCACATTGCACTATTTTGGCAGTGGGCGTGATGAAACTTGGCTGAAACGCGCAGACATTGCCGCAAAACAAGCATTGGCAGCCGACGATCAACTGGCTCTTGCCCATGTGGCACAGGCCTGGGTTCTGGAGTACCAGGGCAAACGTCCGCAAGCGATGCAGGAAGTCACGGCAGCCTTGAACCTTGAACCAAGCAATCTGCTGGGCATGTATGGTAAGGCGCGCCTACTCATCCATGCACAAAAATTTGACCTGGCTCAGGAAGTGCTTGACAAGGCTATCACACTATATCCCCGTAATCGCCCTTTGATTTCTATCCTGGGCAAACTGCACTACAACCTAGGCAATTACACGGAAGCTGAAAAGCACTTTCGGAAAGCCATACAGATAGATCCGCATGTGGCCAATGCCTACGCCCAACTCAGCGGCACACTGGACCGTCTGAATCGCAGTGACGAAGCCCTGCAGGTGCTACAGCAAGGATTACAAGTGCATCCTGACTGGGAACTGTATACCAACCTCGGCAATGCCCTGTTTAACCGGGGCGACTATCTGGGAGCAGTGCAGGCATTTAAGAAAGCCGTTTCAGACAATAAAGGCGGTCCCGGTAACTACCTGTTATGGGCGAACCTGGCGGATGCCCAACGGTGGGTACCCGGACAGGTTGAATCGTCACGCGACTCTTACCGGCGCGCAATTACGCTGATTCAAGTGATGCTACGCCACTCGCCAGACGACCCAAAAATCAATTCTCGGCTGGCGCTGTATTCAGCCTATGCGGGCTCGCAAGACGATGCGCTCAAGCACGTAACACAAGCTGTCCAGCTTGCTCCCACATTGCCAGACATCCAGTTCAGGGCCGCACTAACCTATGAACTGATAGGCAAGCGCAATGAAGCGATGGCGGCGTTGCAACAGGCCCTGGAACGCGGCTACCCCCTCAACCTGATCGAATCCGCTCCCGATCTGTTGACACTACGGCGAGATGTTCGCTATCAGAAATTACTTATTAATATGGAAAGAAATCAGAAAACATGACGTATGAAAAACCTTGGATGAAGTTATCGGTCCATTTTGATGCAGACCAAATCACTAACCAGCTCGACTATGCGTTTACTTCCTGCGACGGCAGCGCTGACCCGCGCCACGGCCCCTACATGGGCGGTGTGCATTTTCAGCAAGGCCAGCACGTCTACCTGGAAGTCAATTGCTGTGGCACAAAGGCGAGTGGTTTTACCTCTTTCCAAATCGTCGATTGCTGCCTCATCAGCGTACCCCAGCTGACCCAAATCGGCCCCGACGTACCCACCCGCTATTCGCTGCCATCTCCCTTTCTGCAAGCAACCGGCGCCACCTATCAGGTGCCCCTGGATTTCGAGTCCCATGTCCTGCCACCAGACCCTGCCCTGCCCGATCTGCGCCGCATCCGCCAGGATTGGAAACACAACCTTGACGTGGGTCAGAGCAAGGGGCGCTGGGAACTCTCGTTCGTACTGACTGTACGCATCATTCGAGGCGAGCAAGACTTGCCGGAATTGCGTGTCTTCAGTTTTGACCCGGAAGCATCAATAGGCGGCACTGTCGATACGTAATCCGTACAGCCACCGACAGACACTTTTCGCCCAACCACTAGTACTACCGGATATCCAAGCCGCGCCACCTCCGCGCGGCTTTTTCACATCCGCACGCAATACGCCGCCCCGCCTGCCGAAAGCGGTAAAATGACGGCCTTGAACCCAAGCTCCGCCGCCCCTGGCGCGGCCTTGAATGCACACAGCACCACCCACAGCCCGGCAGGCATGCCTTCCCTGCCGCCGGACCAACGACAAAGAACACATGACCACCGTCCCAAAAGAAATCAACGCCGCCGCGGCAAAGAAGAATTCCGCTGAAAAGCTCACGCCGATGATGCAGCAGTGCTTTTAGCTATGAAAAATTTAGTCAAATAGTTAAAGTTACGCCTAAAGCTACGCTGACATATTGAAAAAATATACTTCCCATACAACAGCTTCAGATAGACTAAGCGCACTATCATTTTAGGGATTGCATATGAAAGTGTTCATGAGTTGGTCGGGACAACGTAGCAAGCTCACTGCCGAGCTTCTACATGAATGGATAAAATGCGTTATCCAGGCTGCGCAGCCATGGATTTCTTCCAAAGGAATAGAGCGCGGAGCCTTGTGGTTCTCAGAAATCAACAACGAATTACAAGACACTTCCGTCGGAATTGTATGCCTTACACCAGAAAACAAAAATGCTCCGTGGATATTATTTGAAGCAGGAGCACTTGCCAAAGGCCTGTCCACAAATCGGGTATGCACATTTCTTATTGAACTTAAGCCAACGGATCTTCAGCCTCCATTAGCGCAGTTTAACCACACATTTCCTGAAAAAGATAGCATGTGGAGTTTGGTAACAACATTAAATAGTGGGCTGGAGCTAAATCAACTCGACCTAAAAGTTTTAAAAAATGTTTTTGATACATATTGGCCTCAATTTGAGAAAAAGTTTGCAGCGATAATCAACGAAAATCCTCCAACAACGGTTGTTGAACCTAGAGAAGATAAAGATATACTCACTGAGATTCTCGAAACCACTCGCAGCATGTCGAACCGCGTTAGTAAATTGGAAGCGAGAACAAGTTCTTTGCTGCCCCCGGATAGGCAGATTTTCAAACTGCTTGGTGCATTGCCACCGCCTTCGACCTTAAGAGACGATGAGAATACTCATTCCAACGTAGTCGAATCTGCTATAAAACAAATAAAGCGCGGAAATGATGTGGAATTTATTGTAAGTAGCATACAACATAACTTTGGATATAGCGAAGCTGACGCGCGCGCTGCTATTAATTGGGCGCAGATGGCGATCGATGTCGCTAAGTCCAAGGGGGTAGGTTAAATTTATAGCAATAACAAAGTAGACCACACACGCATATTAACTATAAATAACATTAAGTCTAGGATTGTGATTCCTGTTATCGTGGGTTCGAGCCCCATCAGCCACCCCAAAGAATGCGTAGGAAAATCAAAGGGTTACATGCTTCGGCTTGTAACCCTTTTTTTGCATTTTCCAACGTATTTTCGTATTTTCCAACGAAATCAAATTTCAGCGCTTCCACTGCGCTAGGCCAGTTCGAGCTGCGGCCGCTTTTTCCAGATCCGATTGAGAGGTGATCACTGAAGTCGCAGTATCGCCATCAAATGGCACCAGCACGCGTCCAGGCCGCTGATCTGCCAGAATCTCCGCGCCCCAAACCATTGCCACATGAGCCATGGTCATAGGATTAATTTCAAACCCACGTACCCGTAATTGCCCATCTCCCACCCACACAATGGCAGCGTCATACAATGGCGGAAGTACGAAGTCTCTCCCGCCGTCGATTGGTCTCAAATTCGCCACACGCAGTGTGCGCCGGAAGTCTTTTTCATAGCCCTCGCTCATCGAAAACACACCTATGCCTGTATAGCGCAAAGTAATTTCCCTGTGCCGAGGCAAGGGCACGCCTTGATCGGAATACAATTTTGCTGCTATTACAAGCACGGCGACACCCCAATATACTGTATATGCATACAGTATATCCAAACTTTAAACGCTGTAAAGTAAACATCGGCCAAGCGTGCAGGCGTCTGCACACCTGGCCGCTTAGGCTTAGAACAAGCCCGCTGGTTCGGCCTCCTTATCCCAGCTGTAAATAATCAGTTCCTTGCGCTCGACTGCCTTGCCACCGCCACCCACGTTGTACTGGATGCCAGTCGTATCCATCTGGAACCGTGCGAACACGCGCCGGATGTCTGGATGGTCATTCAAGCTCAAGATGGCTTTGCCCTTCAGCCTGCCCATCAGCTCGGCCATCTTCTCGTACTGAGCGAATTCAAACTCCACGCCATAACCGGCCGTCTCCCAGTACGGCGGGTCCAGGTAAAACAGCGTGTGCGGCCGGTCGTAGCGCTCCATGCACTTGTGCCAGTCCAGGTTCTCGATGTAGGCACCAGACAGTCTTAGGTGCGCTGCTGACAAGTTCTCCTCGATGCGCAGCAGGTTGAGAGGCGGCGCGGTGGTGGCCGTGCCCCAGTTCTGCCCGTCGACCTTCCCGCCGAAGGCATGCTGCTGCAGGTAGAAGAAACGGGCCGCGCGCTGTAGGTCCGTCAAGGTATGCGGCGGCGTGTCCTGCAGCCACTTGAACACCTCGCGGCTCGACAGCGCCCACTTGAACTGGCGTACGAATTCCTCCAGGTGGCACTTCACGACGCGATACAGGTTGATCAGTTCGCCGTTGACGTCATTCAGCACTTCAACCTCGGCGGGCGGCCGCATGAAGTACAGCGCGGCGCCGCCGGCGAAAACCTCGACGTAGCAAGTGTGGGGTGGAAATTGCGGGATGATGCGGTCGGCCAGGCGTCGTTTGCCGCCGATCCAGGGAATGATGGGTAATGCCAAAATGTGTACCTCCTAGTGGTAAAGTCGAATTCCTCCCATGAGGCAATCCAAGCCTACTCACCAGGCACAGGCTGATTGCTGCTGTTAGTGCAGCGACAATTAGCCATTCCTTCTATCGCGCCATGCCATGTTCTCGAACGAAACTCTGGCACGCCCGCCCCGTCGCGGCCACCTCTTCCGTCTGCAAAATCAAGGTTTGAATATCTCGCGCCACCGCGTCAGGAAGTAGCCCGCTGGCAGTATCGGCTGCAGGGCCACCAGCGGCGACACCGGAGCCGGACTGATACCACCTTGCACGGCTTCCGGTCGACGTTCCGCGACTGGTGCTCGGGATCAGTAGCAAACTCGTTCCCGCGCGAAGTTTGCGAACACGCACTGGTGCATAGCTTGCCGGATAAGGTCGAGGCAGCGTATCGTAGAGGTGATCTGCTGGAAAAGCGGATTTTGTTGATGCAGGTGTGGGCGAACTACTGTGGCACCGTTAAGGTTACGGCGAGCGTTACAGCCATACATGGGGCCGCAATGTAAATCTGGCGTATCTTCATAGTTTTGTCTACACCTCGCCAAATAATCTAATAATTACATTTGCTATACCAGTGAGCGTTGCAGCCACTGCTAAGTATGAAAATTTCACCGCGTGCCGTTCGAATATATTTCTCACCTTAAACTTAACTTGTTCCTTGACGCAATTCCATTTATCCCCGTTAAAATAAGTAAAATAAAAATCCACAGAGTAGTCACCTGGCTTTATATCTTTGCGCAATTTAATGTTATAACTAAACGGCGCCCTCTTTTTTTTACCAATACTTTTCTCGGTAATTAAAAATGGAGGAATGGAATTATTACTATCAAAAAACAACGTTGCCGCTTTCCACTTTACTGCCTTTACTCCAGCAAATGTAAATGCAAAACTATTTTCCTCAATAGGATATGATGTAACTCCGAATTCAAGTTGAGAATCCACTATTCCAATACTGTGGTGTATGGTAGAATTTTTAACATCAATCAAATCTGGCGAAAGAAAAACAACCACCTTGCCCGCTCCAATTTCCCCATACCCAGTCACGTACTGTTCAAAAGCCAACATTTGTCCAGGATCAACTACACTTACATTCCCTACTGTAACAATATTATACGCTCCGGGCCTTTCAGAACTTTCGCCGCCACGAGGCCTTTCACTTTTCTCAATATCATCACCGTTGAACCTTCGTGTTTTTTGGTTGGCCTCATCTATCACAATTTACTCCCATGATTAATTTAGAAATAGTTCATTTTTTGGCGAGGCACTTTTTTAGTGTATCCTATTAATTATGAATTTGGCAACCAGAAATTGCCGCCTCGAGTACCCCCTCATACTTCCGTCCACGCAGCCAGTCTCGCGCAAGCGCCAGGACGACCTCTCCATCTGTTGACGTCGGCGCCAGCTGGTCGAACTCATAGGCTGGCCGCTGCGGCATCGACTTTACGCATGGTGTGAAGACGGGAACTTCGACCCGCTGCGGCGCCGGCGGCGCGCTGCCGCAGCCGGCCAGCACCAATACAAGCATCCATTTCATCGCACGCCCTCCAGCAGCAGCCTGACGGCCGGCATAGCCTCGTCGCAGGTCGTGGCGCGCGCGCCAGCGATCTGCGCCAGGGCCGCGTCGTACTTCTTACTCTTCGCAGCGGCGGCCGCTTGCGCCGCCGCGCCGCGCTCCTGCGCTACTAGGGTTGCCTTGGCCATGCCATCGATGGCGCGGTTTTGCTCGCTGATCGAGGCCCGCAGCGCAGCACCAACGCCTTGCTCCAGCACCAGCGCAGCGCGCGCGGTGTCACGGTCGCCGGCAGCCAGCCACCAGCCGGTACCGGTGGAGCTGGCCACCAGCAGCAGCGCGGCGGCCAGTACGATGGCGGCCGCCTTCCAAATGCCGCTGACGGCGGCGCCCGCCAGCGTGCCGAGGGCGCTCACGAGCGCACCTGCAAGATGCCGGCGCGCGTGCCGTGGCGGTCGATGGTGATGATGCGGTTGATCGGCTTGGCCACCATGCGCGTGCTGACATGCACCCAGGTCAGCTCATTGATAATCTGGCCGATGCCGAACTCGTCCAATTTCGGCAGTAACGCCTGGCATACTTGATATGGCGTCATGCGTAGCGCCTTGAAGTCAGCCGCGCAGCCGCGCACGTGATCGCTGCCATCGCTGCTGCCGATGCCCCGATTCACTGGAATCGAGCGGTAGCCGCTGATATTGGTCAGCGGCGTGTCGATGCCGGTGCTGGCCGTCAGGTAATTGCGGATGCGCTGCAGCAGCTCGGCCGTGCGCTGCAGTTCGGCCAGCACGACGGCCGGCGGCGCGTTGTCGACACCATGGCGCGCGGCCCAGTCGGAGGCAGTCAGTTCCTGCAGGGTAAAATTCTTGGTCAGGTTCACAGGCCACCCCGCACATCCTTGACGACGGCGGCCGCATCGCGCGCCAGCTCGCCGATGTCCTTGTCGCGGCGCTTGTCGAACCAGCGCACCATGGCGCCCAGCACCCACCAGGCGGGCAAGCCGGCCGCCACCATCAGCGGCGCGGCAATGAAGAGGAAGCCCAGCGCCGGGTCGCTGCCGTACAACACGGCCACGGCGCGCGCGCTGTCAAACAGGCCCGGCATCCAGTTGCGCACGACCACGACCAGGGCCGGACCCATCAGGGCGGAAAAGAGAATGGTGACGAAGAAGCGCACGCCCGCTTCCTTGGCAGTTTTTGGCCACATGAACATGAATCCCAGTGAGGTTGCGGCAGCGCCGGCCAGAACCGGGATGCCAAAAATTTTAATCAGTGCGCCGCCGGCGGCGGTTGTTTCGATGGCCATGGATGCCTTTCAGGTGATGAAAATGAAAAAACCCGCCGAAGCGGGTTTGTTGTGAGGAAAATTTACATATCAGGCCTTGGCTGCACCCTCCAGTGCCGCCAGGCGCGCATCGAAGCCCCTGGCCAGCCACAAATTCAGCTCGTCATAGCGCAAGGCGTAGCGGCTGCCAGCGGGGGTAATCTCGGTCCACGCGGCTCGATCAGGGGTTGCCGGGTGCTCGATGGCGCCCTCTGGCCATTCGTCATAGCACGCCACGCCATGCTCGAACGCATCGAGGCCGTGGGCGCTAAACACCGCGATTACCTGCTGCGCATATGGCCCGGCGTGCCAGCGGGCGTCTTCGCCCTTGCGTACGATAGCCTCGCGCCATTTGTACATGCCGATGATGCCGGCCAGCGCCTTGGCCACCGCCACCTCGGCCTCGCTGAATGGACGAAATGCATCTTTCTCATTGGCGTCTGAGGTCGCAATAGTGCCACTGGAGGCATAGATGACAGACCAACGGAAATTGCCGGTGCCCATGGTATGAGTTCCGTCACCGTCCGGACGGACCTGTCCAGCTCCCGATGAAAGCACCACCGGACCGGTGTAATTGCCCAATTTATCTGTCAGGATAAGCGGCGTCGTCAATGACCCGGTCATCGTGCCACCCGTCAACGGCACAGCGTTATACGGCCCGGCCGCAAATGCATCCCACATTTGGTTCAACACCTCGACCACGTTTTTCATGCCGGCCGTAAATTTGTTTGCCATTTTTTATATCCCTTCGATTTGGAGTGGTGCTGAATACGTTTCGAAGTACGACGTGGCCACAGCGTCCAGGTTGCTTGCCTTGCCATACAGCATGTGGTCCTGCTCCAGCAGTGGGTCGGCGTTTTCCGGATACAAGCTGAACAGCATGGCGCGCTCTTTACCGTTTTCGCGCAGGATGCGCATGAAGCGGGCGCGGTCCATCGGCGTCAGGTGGGTCAGGTTGATGCTGATGCCGTCATGCATGGTGCCAACGGCGCTTTTCAGTTCGCCGACACCCGTGTGGTAATTCTCCGTGCTGTCCTGCTGCAGTAGCGACGCGCCGTAGTCGGCGTTGTACTCGGGCGACCAGTAATTACCCACCACCAAGCGCGAGATCTCGATACAACCCTCCGGCAGGTCCGGGCAGTACACCTCGACCACCAACTGGCGCACGAATACCGCAGCGAACCAGGCCACCGCGTCAGCGCCGCCACCGCGCGCCCAGGTGTTCGTCCCGCCCCACTTGTAGGCATTCCAGCCCAACGGCAGTTCGCCGAATGGGTAGGATTCCAGCGGCGCCTCGGGGCACGGCATCATCCAGCCCGTGTCGATCACCGGCGCGGCGTCGCCTGGCTGGCCGTAGCCGCACACGCGCATGCGCGCGCTGCTGGTCATGTTGGTGAAAATCAGAGCCACGCAGGCTATTGCTTCCTGCGTCGGCCAGATGGCGGTGATGGCCTGATAGGTGGACACCCCGCGCAGCACGGCGCTCTTGCTGTCGCGCTGCAGGTTGGCCGGGCCAAGTGTGCCAGCCTGGCTCGATGCGGTCAGCACCGCGCGGTCGGCCGCGTTGTCGTGGATGATGCGAAGATTTGTCATTAAACTTGTACCAATTTCCAGGTGAGTGCGGTGGGGGTGATGTTTCCGGTACCACTGACAGGAGTCCAAGTAAATCGAATGTAGATTCTGTTATCGATAGGCGAGATTCCCGGGCTACCGAGACCATCGCCCACCACAACCGTGGACTCACCATAACCATTACAACCTCCATCCACCGAGGTGCCATTTGAGATGGTTGCATTCGCCAGGAATGTGGCCGACGCAGCGCTATTCCACGGGTCCTCGAACGTTTTTCCGGTATCGATATAGATGGTGAACGGACGATACGCGCCGGAAATCCAGCCAACAGCCCCCGGCGCAATGCTCGTCACGCCGGTGATCACAACGTTCGGCGCCGAAATGATCGAACGCGCGAAATAGCCGCTGCCGTCGGCATTGAGCTTGATTGTTCCTGCACCGGCATACAGGAATGGCACAGCGCCCACAGCGTCCAAATTGACGTACGCAGTGTTATTCGCATTTTGTAGGCGGCCAGCTCTGATGATGCCAAATGTGCCGGATGCCGCCATTAGCTCACCAGCGAACGTTCCGCTGGCAGCCCCCAAGGCACCACTAAAAATAGCGATGCCATTGACAATAGAAAAGCCCGGCGCATAGATATCTCCACCAGAAGTTACCCAGAAATATTTATTGTTATTTGTGTTGCCGAGCATCAGCCCGTTCTGCCCCAAGTAAAAGCCACTCAGGCCTGCCGCTGGCCAGTCAGCCGAACGAAACGCACCACCGGCAATTTCTCCGCGCGCATAGAGGTTATTCACCTCCATATTTCCCGCGCGATTCAGGCGCCAACCGGCAACGCCGGCAGCGTAGTTGCTCGACCAGATATCGCCGCCGATCTTGGCGTTGGTAATCGACGCGTTCTGGATGAAGGCGTTGGCGATATACACCCCGATGGGGATGGTGACGCCACCAATGACGGTCTCAGTCGTGCGTACGATGAACGGCACAGCGGAGGGAACGCCGCTGCCGGCCGGCGCCGCGATGAAGAATGTGCTGGCACGCGCGCCAAAATCCACGCGACCGCCGCCACCTATCAGCTCGAAGCCACCGGACACGCCGTCAGCGTCCACCTGCACGCCATATTTCGCCTGCGCCTTGCCCAACGAGTTGGCGGTTGCATCGGCCGACACCTTGACGGCGGCGTACTTGTCGACCAGGCCGGTCACCGGGTCGAGCAGGATTGCCTGTGCCTGCTGTAAGAACGATGCCGCTGCCTGCGCGCTGCCGTCGGCCTGGCTTGCAGCGGTGGAGGCATTCTGTCCGCTAATCACGGCTGCCTGGGCGCTGTTGCCCGCAGTATTAGCCGCCTGCGCTGCGATGCTGGCGGAATTATTCGCTGCCGCTGCCGCTCCATCGGCATTCGTGGCCGCTTGCGCCGATTCGGCCGCACGCACGCCTGCAGCGGCGGCATCGGTCTGCGCGCGAGTAGACGCCTCGATGGCCGCTGTCTTGTACTGCCCCGCATGGCCAGCCGCCTGCTCGGCAGCCGCCTTGGCCAGTGCCGCCGCCGCAGCCGATGCCGCCGCCGATGCGGTATCGCCGTAAGCGGCCTCCAGGTCGTCAATCAACTCGATCTTGGCGCCCAGGTCGGCGTGCAGCTGCGAGAGGGTGATCTGCTCCGTCAGGACGCCCAGCAGGTGCTCGACCTCTACGTCCGATGCGCCCACCGTGCCGCTGCTGGCGTTGTACGGGCCAGGGATCGCCGCGCGCGACACGTAGCGAATCCAGTAATAGCGAGACACGCCCGGTCCCACCGGATCGGTGAATTCGCGTCCATCGGCGCGGCCGACCAGCGTGGCCTGGGCGAAATTGTTCACGCTGGCGCGCCACACTTCCGTGTGCGACAGATTGTTGTAGTTGCCCGGCGCCGCATCCCAGGTCAGCACGATGGTCGCCGGTTTGCCGCTGACCACCAGGCCGGACGGCGCCGGCGGCGGGCGCAAGTCCAGCGCTTGTGTCTTGGCCACCGTCTGGCGGGCGTAATAGTTCAAGCCGTCAATAATTGTCGTCGCCGATACCGTCACGATGCTGGCCGTCATATCTTCGAATTTCAGCACAGCGTCGCAGTTGGCCACAGTCAGCGGCACGGGCGGTTCGCTGGCAAACGTGATCTCGCCCACGGCGCCCAGCATCAGCGCCGAGAACGTGATTGCGGCCGGCGTTGGCTCACCCGCCACCGACACCTCGAACATGGTGGCGCTAGGCGTGAGCATCAGCGCGCGGTCGATAGGCGCGGCATAGCGCGGCACCGTAGACTGGATTAGCACGTCCCGATCATTCACAAATGCGCTCATACCATCACTCCTACCGTGCAGCGACCCGTGATCCAGTCGGGGGCCAGCGAGACCACCACTGCAGGCTCGCCCTGGTCCAGCCCGAAGCGTGGATAGGTGATCTTGACGTCCTGCCCCAGTTCCAGCAGTAGCATTTCGGGTTCTCCGTCGAATTCATAAATAGTGCGCGGCGCGCGGCCCAAGGCCAGGCGCCGCGCCGCTTCCGCCGCCGCATCGACGCGGCGCAGCAGGCAAGTATCGATCTGCACCGGCTCCGTATCGAGGCGGTAGGTGTCGCGCACGGCCTCGTCGGTCGCCGTTTCTGTCAACCACTCGGTTGCATACAGGCTCTTGTGCTCAATCGGCAGCGAGGTTTGCAAATCAGGCTGCGCGGTGTAGTTGCGGCAAAATCCGATCTTGACGGCCGCCACCACGTCCTGGCGCGCCACCGGCCGCAGCGTGCGCTCGCGCATGTGCTCTGGCGTGATGTGCATGGTCGGCGGTCCCGTGCCTGGCAAGCGCAGCTGGATCAAACGCAGCAGCCCGGTGCGCGACAGGATCAACTGCGCACCCACGCTGGCCGCCAGCTGCTGGCACGCCACCAGCACGTTGGTGCGGTCGGTCACCGGCAAGCCGACCGGCTGCGGGTGGGCGGCATCGAAGGCGGCGAAGTTCGCTGCGTCCAGGTCTTCGGCAGTGAAGCGCGTCGCCGCCTTGCCATAGCCGGTGACGATGCGCTGCACCAGCGGGCCGATGCGGTTGCTGTAGCCGGAGGCGCTGTCACCATGCGCGCTGACCGTCACGGCGCCGGTACCGACGGCATCGCGAAAGCGAAATGCGCCGCGTTCGGGGAAAAAATCTACCTCGCGCGGCTTGCCGTTGGTGCGCACCTCGGCGCCCGGCTCGACTTGGCCGGCGTGGAACTGGTATTCCTGCAGCGCCGGATCGATCAGCAGTGGCGCCAGGTTGTGCCCCTCGCCGAACAGCAATGGCAAAATCGCTCCCTTGTTGACGCTGGCGCCGCCCAGCAGCTGCTCGGTCAGCGGCGTGTTCAACCGCTGCAGCTTGTCGCGCAGCTTGATGTTGACGCTATCGCGGCTGGCACTGTCGATATCGGCGATGACACCATTGAAAATCGGCCGGAACTGCGCGCGCGGCCAGGTTGGATCGCCCACCCAGGCGCGGATGGGCCGGTTCACCCAGACGTCATCGAGCCAGCCGTCGAGCAGGCCATCAACGTTTGACAGCTCTATATCGCCACTCGACAGCTGTGCCTCGGCCGTAAGCGAGACCTGCTCGCTCAAACTGATGCCGCCCACAATCAGCGGTTCATACAGCGTGTTGGCCGGCATGTCGGCCTGGCTGGTCAGGAACGGACGCGAGGCCAGGTAGCGCGTGACCTCGACGCCGGCCACGTTGACCTGCGCCTCGACCAACACCATGCGAACTGCCGCGCCGTCCTGCAGCCATGCTAAAAATTGCTCATTTGTCATACAGGGACCGCTTTCGATTCTTTTGCCCAGATGGACTGTTTCGCTGATTTTTCGACTCCGGCCACCACCGTCTTGGCTGCCTGCTTGTTGGCGTCGAAGTTGCTGGCGATTTGTGCGATGGCATTTTTGTTGGCGTCGGCATTGAGCTTATCGATCTTCTCGTTCAGCTTCTTGTTGTCCTCGCGCAGCCCGCGAATCTCCGTAACCAATGCATCGGAGCCAACACTCGAGCCAGCCGAGTAGCGCACGGCGTCAAAAACTACGGGGGCCGGGGCGTTAGAAAAAGCGACTGGCGCAGCGACGGCTGGCGCATTGGTAAATTCCACACCCAGCCCCGTGGCCGTACCCATCGCCGCATGCAGGCTGGCGATGGCTTGCGCCACCGTCAGCACGCTGTCGTTGATGGTGATCAGGCCCGACACCTGGGCCTTGAGGGCATCCAGGCTGGCTTGCTGCACGTCGACCTGGGCCGAGGCCCATTTCAACGCTTCGTCATTGGCCGCCAGCACGCGGGCGTAATCTGCTGCGTAGCGCGCGTCCGAGGCGTTGACCACCTGGGACGCCGTCAGGAAGGCCTGCTCGGCAGCCGACAGGCCGGACTGCGCCGTCGTGTCGCCGGCATTGGCCGCCGCCAGGGTCTTCTCAAACTGGGCCCGCGCCTCGGCATATTTCTGCTCCGGTGTAAGCGTCGACTGGGCACCCAAGGCCAGGCTGGGGTTCAGCCCGTTGAGGGTAGACACCCACGACTTCGATTTATCCAGCGCGGCTTGGGTCGCTGCCGCCTCTCTGTCGTAGGCCTTGCCCAGTGCGTCCTTGGCCGAGACCACGGCCTTGGCGGCCTGCACCTGATCGAACAGCGCACGGTTGACGGCGGCGATGCTGGAGCGCTGGATGGCCAGCAGTTCCGTTTCGCTTTTGGTCAACTCGTTCAGCTGCTTCTGCAGGTCCGTGCGCTCGCTGGCGATCTCGCTGGCCGACTTGACCACGGCGGCATAGTTGCCGGTCGCGGCGGCCAGCTGGTTGCTGTAGTCGCTGGCGGCCTTGAATGCTGGCGCCAGGGCCAGCAGCTTGATGTACAACTCTTGATCCGCAGCGCTGGCCAGATTCAGGCCCAGCACCTTCTTCTTGTAGTCCTCCATGGTCGTGGTGCCGGCCATGCCCAGTTTGCCCAGCGTATCGGCCACGGTCGACAGCACCGGCGCCATCTGCTCCGCTTCCGTCAGGAAGTTTTCGGCAAAGAAGCTGGTCCCGCTGGTAAGCGAGTCCAGGCTGCCCGCCAGCTTGATCAGGTTCTCGCGCGCACCAATGGTGGCCACGCCCACGGCGCCGAAGGCGTCTTGCGACGTGCGGCCGATCAGCTGCAGCGCTGCATCGACGCCGGCGTAATCCCCGGCCACGCGCTGCAGCGTCGTGCTCAGCTCTTCATTGCCGACCTTGAACTGGCCGAGACTCGGGACCAACTCAAGCACAATCGCATTGCCCACACCCTCAAAAAACTTGGTGACGGCGCCCAGCCTGTCCGCTTCCGTGGTGAGACCGGTTAGGTTGATATTCAGCGCCTGGGCGCGCGTGGCCAGGCTGGCCGTGTCAACGCCAAGCGTATTAGCCAGCGTGGCCGAGACATTACGGATGGCGGCGTATGCTTCCACAAACGCATTGGACGTCGTAGCGTCGACGGCTTTGCGGTCCGTATCTTTCTTGTCGCTACGGAACCAGCCGCCCTTCTGCGTCCACTTGGCGTACTCCTCGCCTGTGAATCCGGAGCCGGATAGCGTCCCCGTGATGCCCGTTTCCCCGTACTTCTTGTCGCCCATGCCGAAGGCGCGGTTTGCCAGGCCGCCGATCACGCCACCGATGGCGCCACCAATGGCTGCGCCGATAGGGCCGCCCATAAATGCACCAGCGACGGCGCCAATACCGGTACCGGCATTCACCGTAGAGTTGCTGCCGTACTGGCCAGAGATCATCCTGCCACCCAGTACGCCAGCAGCAATACCGGCGGCCGCCGTAACTGCCGCTCCAGCGAAGGCGCCAGAAGTCAGTGCCGTGCCCGTTCCGGCCATGCCCGCCGATCCATAGGCTGCGGACGCTGCAGCCGCCTGCGCTCCCGTCATCCCCATACCAGCGCCGAAAGCGGAAACAGCCGACGACCCGAACAGATTGCCCAGGGTGGCGATGCTTCCGCCGATACCTGCTGCTACACCAGAGAATCCCTGCGTGGCAATGGTGTATGCCGTTTTGGCGCTCTGTGCCAGGTTGGCGATACCGCCAATACCTCCGCCGGCCGCGCCGCCACTCAAGCCCAGACCATCGGCTGAGGCCAGGCCAGTAGCACCCGTGCCTGCTACAGACGCGCCAATGTTGAGAATCCACTTCTTGATGGTCATCTGATACAGCAGGTCGAGCAGACCGTTTTTCAACGTGTCGCGAAGGCGATCTAATGACGACTTGCCGCTGTCGAAAATCGATACGAAGGTGTCATGTGCCGTCTGGTCGATCGACTCCCACATCTTGGTTTGTTCCGCAAGATTGTCTTCGGCCACTTTTTTTTGCGCGGTCAAAGCTTCCAATCCACCCAGCGCGGTGGCATTCTGCTTGCGCAGATCGATCTCCCGCGCCAGCTGTGCAACATATGCCTCGCTCATGTCGAGCTCACCCCGGCGTGCCAGCCGGTCCTCCAGCCGAGCAATCGTCACCAGTTCAATCGCTTCTTTCGTCAGGCCGAAGTTTGCCACCGCATCCTCGTTGCCCTTGACCTCGGCGGCCAGGCTGACATAGGCCGCGTTCTGCTCGTCCGTCAGCGTCTGGATGGCCTCGCGCACTTTCTTCGCAGATGCAGCCGATTTGTCCATGGCGTCAGCCTCGGCCATCAGCGTGCGCACATGAGCCAGATGACCGACGCTCAATTTCGTCTTGCCACTAGCCAGTTCGCTATTGAGCTTGATGGTGGCTTTTTCGGCCTCGGTCAGTTCGCGTCCAGCAGCTAACTCCGCTTTCCCCGCTGCGATACGTTCAGCCAAAGTCGTCAACAGGCCTCGATATGCCTCCTGTTCTTTCTTTGCTGCAGCGGCTGCCACGTCGGCCAATTTCTTGGCGCCAGCTTGCTGCTCGGAGTACTTGACGAAAGCATCAGCGCGCGCGGCATTTTCTTCTGCAATCTTGCTGTCGATGCCGAACGGGTCGGGGAACTCAACTCCCAGCAGTGCCTCTTTCGTTTCATTGCCTGCATTGATCACCCGTTCGGACCATTCATCGATGGCCTTGCGCGACGCCTCGGCGTCGGCCTTCATGATATCGCCCAGGCCTCCTTCGCCGAATGCGATCTTGAAATCACGCGCCGCGCCCTTGAAATCGAGGCGCAGCAGATTGCCTGCTGCGCCAGCCGCCACCACAATCTGCGCGGCAATGCCGCCAATCTCATTACCAATCGTTTTCAGCACATACAAAACATTGCCACCAAAGACCACGATGGCTTTGAACGTTTCGGTAAGTGGTTTGAAAGAGGAATCGGCAGCATCGGCAGCTTTCGACGAATTCAACGCCTCGTCAGTGAGGATTTTGAGCACAGGCAGCAAGTCCACAGCGATCTTGACACCGACACCTTGGGCAACGGCGCCCAATTCGTCGAGCGCGTCATTGAACGCCGCCGCGTCTGCAGAATTTTGAGTGGTGATACCCGACAGTTCCTGGCCACGCGCGACCAAGTCGCTAATGCCTGAGGAACCCTCGTTCAGCAAAACCGCAGCCTCCTGCCATGACTTACCCAACGCCTCGGCACCGAACGCGGCACGTGCCTGCGGGTCTTGAATGGATTTGAAGATATCGGCATACTGCTTGAAAGCCTCCAGCGGCTCTTGTGCTGTGATGCCCAGCTTGGCATATCGTTCCGACTCCTTGCCCATGTTCAGGCCCAGCTTCGAGATAGCAGCTGCAGCTGACTCCAACTCGGTACCGGACAGCTTCGCTCCGTAGCTGAGACCCGCCAAGTCCTCCACGCTGATAGCCGTCCTGGTACTCAAGTCAGTCAGGCTATCGACGGTGTCGATCGTGCTCTTGATGAAGGACCCCAATGCGATGACCGACAAACCTGCGGCAAGCCCCGCAAACATCGACATGGCCGATTTCACCTTCGCACTGATGTTATCCATCGCGCTGCCGACAGTGCGGCGGGCCGCGTCCATGTCAGCCTGCAAGCGGGCGATATCGGCACGCAGCCGGATTTCCATGTCAGAGATGATCATCGATTGCCCATAAAAAAAACCACCCGAAGGTGGTTGCACTAAAATAAAAAAGCCCTGAAATCAGGGCTGTATGAAGATCTATTTTTTGGCGAACATGCGCCCTATTTTCCTGCCGAATTGCTCCGCTGCCGGCGAACCTTTATATGCTGGCGGGGCCTGATAACCAGAATCTGCTGCCAACTTGGCACCAACAGGCGTATCAAGCGGAATCATGCTTTGTCCGCCGCAAGCCGCGCAGACCTCATGACGCTTAGAAAGGCGCCAGAACGAATAAATCAGGCCCGGCACAATGAAACAGCACCAAAGAACCAGCTCAATAAAAATGGAACCAGGTGTGTTGTTTTTCACCTGTCCGACGGTGCCGCATTCCTTGCATATCTGCATACGCCCTCCTGATTCTAAAACGGCAATACTACAGCACCGCACCTATCCCAGGAACTGATCCAACTTTCTGCTAATCTCTTTTTGCGAGAATTTGATGAATTGCAGTGACATGCCGTACGGGGCTGGACAATCGATTTTCGTTGCGGCGTGCGATTCGCCGAAGTATTCAACCGAAAGGCGGCGCAACAACTGCGCCTCGAAAGGCGATAGGAGGATGCCGACTGTCCGCTGCCACGCCTCAATTTCGGAGAAGGTCAGTGGACCACTACCCATCCCGCTAGGCATCGTCGGCCCTACCTCGAACAGATAGTCCAGGACATAACCACCCCATTGAATCGGGGGCATTTGAACATCGGCACCCTTTTTCTTGAACGAGTCCCGGCGCGACACCGCCGGCGGCAGCTTTGCAGATGGTTTGCCGGGCGCCCCATCAGGCGCCTCCGGTACAGCGTTTAGCCAGGCAGCTTGACGGACGAAGATGGCGAGCTCGTCTCCGAGCTCTTTTTGAAGTTTCCCCGGTCACCGTTGAATTTATCGGCGTCGTCAGTGATGTGGCCCAGCTCCAGGTCGGAGTAGGTTTTCATGAACAACTGGTGGCCCGTCAAGTCGCCATTGCCGAAGTTGTTAAACGAAACGGTGATCGCCGACAGAAAGGTGGCGCGCTCCTGCAGCTTGTCGTCGGCCGACTGTTTGGCCTCGGACTTGCCCTGCATACGACCGAAGACGCGCGTGTTATTACGCTCCTCGGCCGCATGCTTGGCAGCCTGGTGTTGCTTCGTGCCGGGGCTGTGGAACGTGATGCTCAGCGCATTACCCTGTTCGTCGAACTGGGCTTCGCCAGTCGCGTCACGTACGGCCATGGTGCCGGTTGCGGCGATGGCGAGTTTTTTGATATTGAATGTCATGGGAATTACCTTTCATGAAAAATAGAAGCGCCGCCCGTACAGGCGAGGCAAAGCAAGCGGCGATGGGAGAACCTTGCAGCCGTATCAGACCGGCGTTAAGCCGGCGAAGGCACGCGGATAGTGTCGCTTTGGCGCAGCAGCGAAAAGCCGAACAACACGGCATCGTCAATACCGGAGGCGGTTTCGGTCGGCGACATCGCCTGGGCGGTGAAGCAGCGCTCGGAAAGATCCTGACGCACCACCTTGTACGAATTGATCGAGTGATTGCTCGCGCTCGCATAGGTACGGATCATTTTTTGACCTGGGTCGTCCTCGATCAGGGCCGTCTGGAATTCCGCAGTAGAACGCGTGCCTGCGCCTTTTTTTACCAGCTTGAGGGCGCGGCCGATATCATCGACCGTGGCCGTACCCGAGCTCTCGCCGACCACGTCACCCATCGAACTCACGGCGCCAACCAGCACCCAGGTCAATGTGGCAAACGCTGCAGCTGTATTTGCAGTTGGCCGGCCGGCAGCGACATACAGCTCGCTGCCGGAATTGGTTTGGAAATCTGGATCAAAATCATCAGCCATATCTGTACCTTCAAAAAAAATGCCCACCGGCGTGTGCGGGTGGGCGGGTTGTGAATAAAAAATTGAATCAGGTCGGTTCGATATACGACACAATGAAGTCGCGGGACTGTTCAAAAATTCCGGCATCCTCTTCGCTAAGATCAGGGCCGACTTCACCCCGCACCACACTGCGCACTGTCACACCAGCAACCACGCCGGTATGCACGCCAGGACCAAGTTTCGCAGCAAGCAATACCGCTTTTTGTTCAGGGTAGCTTTTCGCATATACCGTCACCTGCACACGCGAACGTACCAAGACGCGCTTTTCGGCGCGCGCTACCGTCACAAATTCGTTGCTCCCGATTTCCTTGATGCCGATAGCGGGAAACTCGCTTTCTTGAGGCACGGTACCTGCAACCACACGCTCAAGAGGCACCAACGCAACCACTGCAGAATTCGCCTGCAGCAAGGCCCGAATTACTTTCACCGCACTCATGGCTCCTCCGGTGGTGGTGAAGCGTCCAGGCCTGCGAGTGTCAGTCGCTTACGTAGTTGGTCGACCACCGCTGCAAGCGCTGCTGTATGTCCAGCATCTGCCGCCGGCCTCATATATGGATGGGCTTGAGCTCCAGGATGGTCGACGGATTCGACAACAGCACCACCGATCTCCAATGCGCGCGCATCTTTCGGCGTGATCTTATGCGGACGGGTTCCGAATTCGACCAGCTTGGCATACCACGCCTTACGGCTACCCACCTTTAATGAGGCGGTAACAACTCCGCCTTTTAGCTTGGTGGAAATCCGAATACTTTTTTTGAGCTCGCCCATGTGAACAGGCACGAGTTCCTTCACCTTGTCTCGATAGACGACGACCCCTGCACGTATAGCCGACCGCATGATGTTCTTCTGCAGCTTGCCAGGCAAGGTCTTCAACAAGTCGTCCAGCTTCTTGCCGCCGGAAATAGCCAGATCGTCAACGCTCATGATGAAAACCCCTCAACCATAAATTCCAGCTCGGCGCGCCCAGTGATAACCGCAGGGCCGGCGATGATCTGCAAGATACGTTTCGCCCCTGTCAGCTCGACAATGCGCATCACACTCGTTATCTCGGGCCGGTAGCGAATACGGACCCGCGCCGAATTGGCAGCCAATCGCAAGCCGTTATTCACAACCTCGGACTTGCTGGGCATGACGTCGACGATCTCCGCCCAAACCTCTACCACCGGCAGCCATGAGCTTGGCAGTTTCGTGCCGTAATCAGGGTCTACAGCAGCGCCGGGTCGCTCGATTCTTATCCGGTCCTTATACTTGAGCGCACTCATGAATGGGTCCTGCAGGCATCCAGTAGACGCTCAATGTATGTCGACTGAACCGTGTCCCGTTCCGTGCGCGTCACTGGGTCGAACTGCTCGACCAACTTTGCCAGTATGTAGAGGCGGATATTGGCCGGCGTGCTTTCTGCACTTTCGCCGTGACCACAGATAAGCCTGATGATTACTGCCTCACTAGAACGGGAGGTAACCGGCCAGCTGGCACCAGCAGCTGGCGCCAATACAGTTTTATACCGGCCGCGACTCAAGCTCCAGGCAGTAGGGCTGAGTTCTTTGCGTAGCCCTTTGGTGTCAAGGTAGGATACAGATTCGATACTGATGACCGGGTGCGGCAAACCGATGGTGTCGCCAAATCCATCCAACGTCACCTCCCAAGTCTGCGGCATCAGGCACTGGCCAATTTCGTGCTCCAGTTCGGCGATGATGCCTTGCAGCCAGATTTCGATCAGGGCGTCAAGGTAATCCCCATCCACACGCAGGTTTAGCTTCGCCTGCTCCAGCGTCACTGCGAGGATGGCCGGAGGGCTGATGCATATTTGGCTCATAGCGGTATGCCTGGCTGTGAGCACATCAGGCAGCCGCAACGTCAGCAGCCGGGCCGGCCAGCCCGGCGCCACCTGCGCTGCCTTCAACATCACCGATAGCCACTGCATCAACTGGCGTCTGTGATTGCTGGGCGCCGCCCACAAGAACGCCAGGCTTTTCTGTGCAGACGTCTGCACTCGCACCATTCTGTGCATCAGCATCGATCGCACCCGACTGGGCTTTGCTCGACTTTCCGCCCTTGTTGCGCGCCGGCGGCGCCATCTTGTTGGCGACAGCCGGTGCCGCTTTGTTTTTACTGGCGTCGTTAGCCAACACGACCAGGCCAGCCGCCCGAAGGTCCTTGGCCAATTGTTCCGGCAAACTCGCTTCGCCGCGCTTGCTCATTTCAAGCTTGCCGTGAATAAAATCACTGGTTGCAACGACATCGATTGTCATCTCACTCTCCAAATAAAGACGGCCGACAATTGCTCGCCGACCGTGTACGCCAACGAAAATTAGGCTGGGGTCATGTCGCCTTTGACGAAAGCTTCTGGGCGATAGACCGCCAATGCCAAGCGCTCTTCCGCCAGGATGGTGACCAGGTTCGTGAGGAAGTCGTCCTCATTCTCGGTCGCGATCGTGATGGTCGCCTGCTGACGATCAAACACCTGGGCGCCGAGACGGAACGCGCCAACCAGGAACTGGTCAAAAGTCATTGCCTGAGTGGTAACAACCGGGCGCCCCCATAGACCTGGCTGAGCCAAGGATTGTGGGTTGGCGAAAATATAAGCGCCGTTGTCATCCTTCAGCAGCTCGATGGCCGTCCAGTCTGCAGGGTGCAGCACAATGCCTGTCGACGGGTATTCCGCCAGTTCGGCCTGCAGCAGGGCCAAACGCAGCACGTCGATGCGGGTGGCATTGGCGATGACAAGGGGCGCCATATATTCGCTTGCCTGGGTATGGACACCCTTGAGGTTGTTGCCCACGCCGGAGCCCTTCAACAACTGCGCTTCTTCGGCCAGCATCAAACCGTAGTTCAGCTTTTCATCGACGATGGATTGCAGTGCCGGAAAGTCCGACAAAATCTCGGTCGACGCCTTGATGTAATGCGGGATTTTCACCACATTCGCATTTTTCAGCTCGAAGACAATGTCCGATTGCGGCTTGCGAACGCCTTCGCCGGTAGCAGCAGCAGCGTTTGTAAAACCGGTTTCCTGCAGATACTGATACAGGTTGGAGCCTGTATTGCCAGGAGAAAGCAGATCGCGCACCGTCATACGGCGCTGCGGCAGCATTTGCACGCCGGCAGCACGATCTGGGGCGACGCCCTGCCCAGCACTGCCCACCTGGCTGGTAATGGCCTTCATCCCGATCGAAACCTTGCTGCTTTTGCTCCAACCTTCGGTCAGGCGCTCTTTCAAACTTTCGGATTCGATCAACTGCTGGCCCGCTGACTTGGCGCGGCCCGCATCTTCGCCACCACCGCGCCGTGCTTGCTTCTGTTGAACTTCCAGCAGTTGCGCCTGCAGATCACCTTGTTTGACCAGCAGTTCGTCAACCTTGGTCTTTGTGTCGGCGTTCATATCGCCGGACTTTTTCGCTTCGGCCAGCGCTTTTTCGCCCTGCTCTTTGACCTGGTCGCCGATTTTCTCCAGCAGTTTCGCCACATCGTCGACCGACTTGACTTCGCCAACCAGGCTGAATGCAGCCAGCGCGCTCAAGCCTGCGACGTGGGGTGCAACCATGGCGCCGAGGTCAATACCGAAGGCATACGCGCCGCCATACGCTACGCAGACGAGTACAGCGAATACCGCAATAATTTTGTTTTTCATGATGGTCCTTAGGATGGGAAGTTAAATTTGAAGTTTTGCAACACGTTCAGGAGTTCGCCGTTTTCGCCACCGGGCTCACCCCGGGAAAGCAGTTCTTTCAAGCCACGGCCAGCGATGACCGTTGCCTGACTTTTCGAAAACCCTGCCTCGCGCAGGTAGTCTTCGAATTCTGGAAGGCTGGGCAGTCTGCCCGCCTTGATGATGTGACCCATCGACTTGACGCTGTCGATCTGCGCCTCGGCATTGGCCGGAAAGGTGACGATGCTGATTTCTTGCAGATCCAGCTTGGTCAGCGTGCGGATGCGGTCCTTTTCGTTCCAGCTGTCTTCCAGCACGTAGTAGCCAATCGACAGCCCCTTGACGATGCGCCGCTTCATCAACTGGTAGGCCTCGGCCGCCTTGACGATGTGATCCTTGAGCAAGAATCCTTCGACCTTCAGGCCGCGTGCGTCCTCGGCCAGCACGTCATAGCCGCCGATAGGCTGGCTGGACTGGTGCTGCCACAGTGCCGGCAGTGGATCACCGCTCGCCTTGATCGCCGCCAAGCTCTCGGCAAAGGCGCCAGGGGCGACGATCTCGCGATAGCTGTCCACGTTGCCGAAGACCGAGCCGTAGCCGCTGAAGGTGCCATCGTCATTGACAGCGTCTGCCTTGAAGGCAAACTGCTTGTGCTGCAGTGTTGCGCCACTCTTATGTTTCATCATCATCCTTTGAAGTGTCGATACCGAGCCAGGTCAAGATCGCTGACTTGGCAGCCTGGGCAGAGTTGGTAATTTTTCCTAGGAGGGTCAGCGGTATCAGGTTGCTCTGGACTGTCAGTTCATCGCCGCCCGGCATTGGTGGGAGGTTCTCAAATGCGCGTATCTCGTTTCGCGTCAGCCAGCCGTTTTGCCCGCCAGATGCGTAGAAGGCGCTGCGCGCCGCAGCATCCGCACGCAGCAGACCTTCCAAGCTGAACTCCGCGAAATAGCTCAAGCGCTCTGGCGCCGACAGCAACCCTTTTTTGATACCCTGCTCGATGCGGGTCAGGTATGGCCGCAGCGCGAAAGTGAGGAAGCCGAGCATGATCTGTTCACGGCCAGTCCCCCAGTTCGAGACCGCCGTGCCGTGGCCGATCATTGAAGGTGGCACGCCAAACCAACGGCACATCTCCTCGATGTTGAAGGTCCGCGTTTCCAGCATTTGCGCATCCATCGGGTTAATACTGAGCGGGACATAATTGGTGTCGCCCTCCAGCAGCATCATGCGGCCGCCCGTCTCCGCGCTGCCGAACAAGCTGTCCATCAGCTTTTCTTTCATCAAGCCGCGCTGCTCTTTGTTCAAAAAGCCCTTCATGGACAGCACCGCTGTCGGACGCATGCCGTTTGCAAACATCTTCGCGCTGGCCCTGTCGGCCGCCATCGCCGCGCCGAAGCTGCGCCGGGCATAGGCAATCGGCGATAGTCCGCACAACCCATTCGTGCCGAAGCCCTTCACGTGCCACACTTCGGCGTCGGTGTACTCCTTCAGGCCGAGCGGATCGGAGTACACGTAGGTCACGCTGCCATCACGCTCACGGCGCACGCGCATCAGATCCGGCCGCAGCGGGTCCAGCGCAATAAGCTTCAGTCCAGCGTATGTCTTCAGGCAATACGCATTGCCCCACAGGCAAAGCTGCGCGATGATCGCCTCCCAGAATTCAACCGCCGTCATATCCGCGTTCGGCGAATCATGGAGGATCGTGTACAGCGGATGCGCGCGCGCGACCTGCCGCGACTCGCCGTTGCGCTGGTAGACCATCAGCGGCAATGTGGAGATGGTTTCCGAGATCAACCGCACGCATGCCCACACCGTGGCCATCTGCATTGCCGTCTTGTGATTGACCACATGCCCCGACTCCGGGTCGCGGCCGCCTGCCTCGCGATAGCCCTTTGCGTCGGAGATCGAGAACGATTTCCGCGCAAAGGCCATCACCTTTTTGAATAACTTCATGTGGTCACCGGTTAGATAAGTACTCGTCAAGACTGCCCTGGTCCTCATGCGAGGTAGCCCGGGTCAGCGCCATCACGGTCGCGACAATTCCGTCGATGCGCCCATTGGCGTTCGACTTCTTTTTGTCGGGGCGGAAGTTGCCATTTGAATCGAAAAGAAGCGCGGTATTTGCCGCGCACCAGCGCAAGACGGGATTGCCGCCATGCTTGAATACCAGCCCGTAGACCAGCTCCTCCAGCCGCTTGCTTCCCGGGTGCATGCCACCAGTGTTCTGCGGCACCTCCACCAGCGGCACGCCCTCGTCGATCAGGTCGTTCGCCAGTTGCAGCGCGTTCCATCGATCGAAGCCAATTTCGACCACGTCATACTCCTTGCGCGACGCCAGGATGCGCTCGCGCACCGGTTTGTAGTCGGTGACGTTGCCTTCGGTGCCGGTGATCCAGCCAGCCTCTGCCCAAGCCTTGTAGGGCGCGGCATCGTCATGTTCCTCGAAGTCGATCTTCGCCTGGGGACACCAGAACCAGAGCAGCACGTACCACTCGCCGCCCTCTTCGTCCGGCGGAAACACCAGCGAGTAGCACGTCAAATCGCGTGTGCTGGCCAGGTCAAGACCGCCAAAACAGCGCCGGCCCCGCAACATCGCAGGGTCAAACTTGGACTTGCCCTTGTCCCATACGCTGATATCAAACCAGCCATCAGCGCTGTTGCACCAGATGTTCAAGTCCTTCGTCTTGAAGTTGGCGCGTGCGCCCGGTAGTGCCGCCGCTTTCCGGGCCATGCCGCGCATGTACTCAAGCGTCTTCGACCTGCCCAGGCCGGGATTCGCCTTGATCCAGTTGCGCTCATCGAACGGGTCGTCGTCGTCGTCGAGGGTATAGACGTAGCCGAAAAACGCATCGTCAACACGCTTGCCTTCCAGTACCGATATTAGGTAGGCCCGCACCTCGGTACAGATCCCGTCCAGGATGAAGCCAGCCGTTGTAATGGCCGACAGCAGCGGCTGCAGCCGGGCGCCCAACGCGGACTCCATGACGTCCCAAACATCACGGTTGCGCTGCGCATGCAGCTCATCGAACAGGATCGCTGATGGGTTCAACCCGTCCAGGTTCTCGGCATTCGCCGGCAGCGGCGCGAACACCGACAGCCCAACGGAACTATCCAGCTCCACCTTCTCCTGGTTCAAACCGCCGAACACCTTGAACGACTTTGCCGCCCCCTTGGAGCGCCGCACCCAGCGCTTGATGTTGTCGAAAGCGGGCCTGAATACCGTCATGGCCTGCGCCCTGGTGGTGGCCACCGCGTAAACTTCAGCACCTACCTCACCATCCATGCTGAACAGGTAGCTACCCTGCGGCCCCTTCCAGGTGGACTTGCCATTCTTCCTGGCCACCTCTTCATAGCCGCGATTGAAGCGGCGCGCACCATCAACTTGCCTGCGCCAGCCGTATAAAACGGCGGTCCAGAACTTCTGCCAAGGGTCCAGGTAGATGGGCTTGCCCGCCAGCGGGCCTTTGATGTGGACAAAGAACTTCTCGATGTACTCGATGATGTGCCAGCCATGCGCCGGTACGAACACCAGGCCGCGCGCGCCGGCTTTCAGCAAGTCGTCGTAATGACGCTTGACCGCCAAATACACCAAGCGCCCAACCACGATTTCGCCACGAAGCACCGGCAGGCCGTAGCCCGTATCCCACTCTTCCAGATTCGACGGCGTTAGTTGATCGACCTTCTTCCTGGTGAGCTGGTGGCGTGGGCGACGAGATCGCCGAACAGATCGTCCTGGCCGGCCTTCTCGCCCGTGTCCTTCCTTACCCTCGCCAGCGACGGGATTGTCAAACACGCTTTTGGTAGCCATTGGCCCAACTCCATTTTGAGCCGCTTCTCATCATCGGCCCAGGGCAACGGCGTAACCCATCCGGTTTTTGAAACTTGCGTACGGCCTTGCGCGGCGCACATCTTCGACGCTTTGATCCAGTCGCAGAATGTTCTGACAATGACGGCGATCGGCATGCCTGCGGTCAGGTGCTCAATGCCGGCCAGGCGCAGCGATTCGCACAGGTATTCGTAGACCTGAAGTTCCTCACCGCTCAGGTCCACGACCGGCGGCGGCAGCGGTGAACTGGTGTCGCCACCAGTAGTAACGTGACCGGCGCCAACAGCGGGCAGTCCGGTTTTGAAATTTGGATTTTGGTCCATGGGTTTCTCCTGCATGATCAGTGGCCGAAACCCCCCAGGGGTAGTTTTCGATTTCCATAAAAGTCTGGGTAACCAGTCGGTTTCCTAGGTTTTTCGGTTTTACTTTCGACCCGCCCCGGCCTCATTTCGGTCGGGGTCGGCCCCTCGATGGGGCTGGCCTAGCCCGAGCCCGGCCTCGCGCAGCCTCGATTTTGCTTTTCGCTTCGTGGCAGTCCAGGCACAGTCCCTGGACGTTGCTCGGGTCATCGGCGCCGCCCTCTTCCAGCGGCACGATGTGGTCGCGCTGCACTGCCGGCCGGGCCAACCCTCGCCGCTCGCATTCGGCGCACAGTGGATTGGCGGTGAACATCTCAGCTCGCATCGCCTGCAGGCGTCGCCCGGTAATGCGCTTGGTCGCATCTGGGCGCTTTCCCCATACAGGCTTCGGATGCGCGGCACAGCGGCCGCTGCCATCGTTGACTAGCGCGCGGCAAGCGGGGAACGTGCAAGGGCGTGGGGCGGCAGTAGGCATGGGATTCACCAGGTAGAACAACGATGTGCAGACGTCTGCACAAAACACCCCCACAAGGAATGGCCGTGGGTAGTGGTTGATACGCACGCTGCTGCGCACTATCATCAACACAAATAAAAAAGCCCGCGCGCGGCGGGCAAACGAAACATGCTACCTATAGACGCCGCTTGTCTAGCGAGTCAGACAGGATCTTCTCTTTCGTGGTTGGCACGCTTGTGCAGCAGTGCGCACAGCAAGCACCACAATTTTGACCAGATTACCGCCCGACAGATCCTATGGCGCTTTTACAAAAATACCTACCATCAAACATTTCTATAATCTTAAAGAACCAAACTTCGCACTACTCTGCGCTTTAAGGGTATTTACTATGCTAGATATTCTTTCATGTTCAGCAAAAGCACTATCGTACGTAGCTTGAGCACTGGCGATCATAATATTTGTGCTAGAGTTTTTAATTGTTGAAGAAGCCTTTGCGTAGTCAAGTGCTAACTTTGCAAGAAATATTGCAGTATCAGCCTGATAAAGAATCTCCTCGAACTCAGTTATTTGTACTTCAATCGAAGCGATGTATTCAGCATATTTTCGATTCGCAGTCTCCTCGATTTTCGAAGCGTTCTTCAATGCCTCGCTAACTTTTTTCGCATGGTCAACAATAGCATCTTGTACCGTCCGGGTCTTTGCTTGCACAACTAGTAGATGAATGGCGTCAATTTGCACATCTTTCCCATTCTGCCCCCTACAAATAACTGTATTGTCAGTCCCAAATCCAATGACGCTGAATGTCTCCGCCGAAGCGCCAACGACCACCACGATGTCGCCAATTTCAATACCCATATCGACTCCCCTGTTTAAACTCAAGAAATCAAAAGAATACTTCAATATTGGTTAGAAATACATTAAATGCAAAAAAGCCCGCTTGTGCGGGCTTTAGGCGTTAGTGCTGCGAGAATGACCGAAATATACACCCGCTGTAACAGCCGCGTCAAGCTATTGCAAAAACTCCTCGACCACGCCATCAGCGACAAAGCTTGGGGCTAGACGGTTAAAGGCCATCTGCTCAAGCTCCCGCACATGCCCATGCATCTTTGTCGATGCCCGCTGATAGGTCATGTGGCTTGCGCCGAATGACTTGGCCAGGTCACGCACCGTGATGTCCAGTTGCTTATGATTGGCGAACAATCGCCCCAGCATGCAGTCGATAGCATGTGGGTTCAATCCAGGGAACATTGGCCGGAACCAATCCGCCAATCCCTTGATGGCCTCGATGCGCTCAACCGAGAAAGCAAAGCGGCGATGACCATCAATATCCTCGAAATCCGTCTGCCCGTACTTTGCCTGCAGCACCCACATTTCCGTTTTCGGCAGCCGATGCTTTACCGCCTGCAGCACCAGGGCGCACTGGGCGCGCACCTCGTTGCCATCCAGTCCGCCGAAGTTAATTGTTCCAGACGCCGTGCCCCGCAGCTGCTCCAGCCAGCAACGCTGCCGGCCGTTCAATTGCACCGACTCCATGGCCTTGATCAGCGCCGCCCGCAACGGTGCGTCCTGCTTTGCCTCCTGGGCCATGATCAGGAACGACACATGCACTGCCTGCCCCACGTTTTCAAATACCGCTTCTTCCGCTTTCACTTCCATCGCCTAACCCCTTTTCTCGTTATCAATCGCTTGCTGATCCAATGCAGCCTGCCATGCCACTTCGCCCATCCGCCCCACATACCGGCCAGGCGTCCTATCCAGCGGCACGCCCCGATAAACCGGCGTGCCGACCTCATGCCCATTCTCAGTAGCGTGGAACCCCTGCCCACCACGCATGCCGCGCCGTATCGCCGCATCCACCACCTCCGCCCCAAATGCCTCGCGGAATGCATCGATGATCGCGGCCACCTGGGGCATTTGCTCCCGCATGCTCACCCTCTTGTTCATCGTCCTGTCCTCCACTTCCTTGCTTCGATGAAAACTGGCCGTATTCCGCTAACCCTTCATACCCATCACATACCCATCACATCGCTAACCCGCATGGATACTGACTTGTGATGGGTATGAGTACTGTTATTACTTCTTTCTACTTTCTGACAAAAAAAATACAGCGAACCATCGACATTCAAACGGCCTTGCCCATCAATGCGCGCATGTGTGCGTGCGCGAGAACCCGTAATACCCTTCATACCCATCACATTCCAGCATCCATGCGGGTTTGCGATGTGATGGCTTTGTGCGATGTGATGACTTAACCCTCAACATCGGCCGCATCAACCCCGCTGCGACTCCGGTATGCCCTCAAACTTTTCTCGAACAGGCCCGATGCATCTGCCGCCCACTCTGCAAGCGTCTTGCCCTCTGGCTTCTTCCCGGCTAAAAACACGTTGCGTTGCTTGACCACCGATCCCAGCTCATACTTGATCAGGTGCTTTTCCAGCGCCTCGCCGGCGTACCGCAGCACGGTGGGCGAGAAGATGGTCTGCGAGATGTACTTCGATTCCCCGCTCTTGTCGCACCAGACCTTGTAGGCGTCGTATAGCTGGGTAGCGCCGCACGTGATGAAGGGCAGCGGCAGGAAACCCCGGCTCCAGTCGCGGTAGAAGCGCTCGGCTGGCGTCAGGCTTTTCTCGATCAGGTCGTCCTTGGCGTCGGTGTAGATCGGCTTGGTGTGCCCGTCAAAGTCGCCCATATCCAGCTCGTGCATGAGGTAGTGGTAGTACGCCTCGATGCCGCCACTGGCGATCTCTTCGGCCACCTGGACGTAGAACTCGCGCGACAACGCCGGTGGCGTCCAGATCACCAGGTAGCGCCGGTCCGTCTTGTCCAGGGCCAGCGGCTGCAGCTCGTTCGACAGGAACACGAAGTTCATATGGTTGGCCTCGCCATGCTCTGGCAGGCCCTTCGGGTTGATGATGATCATGTCGCCCGACACCAGGTACTTGAGCTTGCCCTTCATGTGCTTGAGTTCCGAACGCGTCACTACCTCGTCCGCCACCATGAACAGCTTCATCGAGGCCCAGTCGTTGAACTGGCTCTCCAGCTGCGCATTGCCGATCACATAGCCGTACTCGCCGTAGATTTTCTTGATGACTTTCTCGAAGAAGAAGTTCTTACCGCTGCCCTCGTCGCCGTGCATGATGATCGACGTCTCCATCTTGGCGCCGCGATTGCGCAACGGATAGGCCAGCCAGCGCTCGACCCACTCGACCAGGGCGTCATTCCCGTCGCACAGGTGAGCAATCAGGGTCTGGATGCGCAGGCAACTGCCGCGTCGCGGCTGCATCGCCCAGCCGTTGAACAGGTTCACGGTGGCCGTGGCGCCGCTCGATGCCGGCGACGGTATGTCCTGCGGATCGAAGACGATGTTTTTCTTCAGCACCCAGCGCCGCGCCTCGCCGCCCCAAAACTTCATGACGTCGTTGTTGGCCACGATGGTGCGCATGCTGCTGATTTTCATCAGCATCCGCTGCGACACGTCCCACACCAGGTCCTCGCCATACACCAGCACAAAGTTCTTCAGCACGTACTCGACCTGATTCCAGTGGTCGGCGCCGTACACTTTTTTCGGTTTGTCCTTCGCCTGCTTGCCGTCACCCCCCGCCCCCGGCGCGGAAGCGGAGCCGCCCTCGTCAGGAGGCTCAGGCAGCGATCCGTCAGCGTATCCCGCTTCCAACGTGGTGGCCAGACGCGCCTCGCTATCGTCCGCCTCTGCGTCGACAGCGCTCCTGCGGGCTGGCTGCTGCGCACCAGGGGGAGGGGGGGATTCGTCCGTCACACCTTCCAGGAACAACACCCCGAGATCAAGCACTGGCGCGATCACGCCGGCGTCGGGAAAACCAGAATCTGGCTGCTGCGCAGCAGGGGGAACGGGGGAGACGCCGCCGGCTACCGGAGCAGCTGCAGGCGGAACCATTGAACTGGCCGCTGGCGCGGCGAGAGAAACAGGAACGGCAGATTTAGGCTGCTGCGCAGCAAGGATGGCAACCCCGATCAGCGCCGCTACCGCCTCAAGCCCCTCCTCGATCTGCAGGTCGTTGAAATCGCTAAGCTTGCGCCCTGCCCTATCGGCAAACGCCGGCATGACCATCGACGTGCGCTGCATCTTGCGGCACAGCGCCGAGCAGCTGGCCACGCCGGCGTTCTTGAACGTATAGCGCTGTTGCCGGCGGCCAGTGCGCACGTCCGCCTCGAGGTACGGCACGCCGGCCGCGTCCTTGCGCCACCAGGCAGTCACGTCGACGTCGACGCCATCATCTGCCAGGACCACATGCGAGACGCCGTCGATCGGCACGGCGGCCAGGACCTGATAGTCCTCGCGCAAGCGCTCGATGAAACGCTCGACCACCTGGTCATCATCATCCACAAGAAAAAGCAAATGCGCCTGCGGGAACGCCTCGCGCAAAGCGGTAGCCACGGACGCCAAAGAACCGGCGTCAAAAGCCACCGCCACAGGCAGGTCGGCGCCGGCCAGCGCTGCGGCCGCACGCGCACTCGCACATGTGGCGTAGCCCTCGCCAACGGCGATGACAGTTGCGTCAAGCGGCTGTCCAAGCATGTGGTACGCACCAGGCTTGTCCATGCCGGCGTTGTAGCGCTTCTCCCCCGCTTGATCGATCTTCTGCAGACCAACCAGCTGGCCGGCACGCTGCAGCGGGATCAGCAATGACCCCGCGCGGTCGACGCGTACGCCCTCGCCCGCGATCTGCTTACGGTTCAGGTAAGGGTGTTGCACAGCGACGCCAGCGGCTTTTGTCCACTGATCGCGCGCACGGTTGGCGGCCAGCTGCGCTTCGCGCTGCTTTTTCTCGGCCTCGCGCTGCTCGTTCTCGCGCAGCTTGGATGCAAACTCCGTGCGCTCGTCATCCGTCATCTCCTCGGCGTCGACGGTGACAGGTACGGTATTCCGGTTGTCGCCCTGGTGGAAACCGAAAGCACCAGTGACGACCCTGCGGCCGGATTCGAGAACCAGTTCGCGCAGAATGTACCAGCCCTTTTTCTTCGGGCCGAAACGATGAAACTTGCCATCTAATACGGGGTGATTCGTTGGAAGCGGCGGCATATCGCAGTCCGCCATTTGAGCAATTACCTGGGCAACATTACTCACCGACAATCGCTCCCATCACCCCAGGCATAGCCAGGCCGTGCGGCACGCGCTGGTCGCCCATGCGGGAGGGAATCGATGCGTAATCAAACGAGCCAGGCCGGGCCAGCGGCGCGCGCACCATATTGGTGGTCGACAACGGGCGCTTTTCAGGAACATAACGGCTGCCAGCAACCTGCCCTGCCGTCGAAGTCGCGGCGCCGACTGCAGGGCCGGCGTAGTCGCGGCCGCGCTGCGTGACGACGTACTGGCCGGCCTCGATGCGCACCACATGGCAACGCGTCAGCGAATTGACGATATCGCGCTCGAACGAGGTGATGGTGCCGCTCCAGCCGATGGCGCGCATCCAGTCGTTCAAATCGGCGCGGCCGCCCAACTGGAGCAGTTTGCGCACAGCGATATCGGGGCGCGTGCCGGCGCGTGGGACACGATAGACGCTCATGCCGCACCGTCCTGGCCAGCATCAGGCAGACAATACACGCGAATGGTCAACGCCATTAGCTCGGACAATCCACGCTGCAGGCCGTCGATATCAGCATCAAGGCAGGCCCGCTCACGTGGATCGATCACTTCGTCTGCCGTCGCCTCTTCAAAGTGAGAAGCGAAGACGCCCAGGCGGACATAAATGTCGCGGAACTTTTTAGCCAGCGCCTCGTTGCCGTCGCAAATGTCTTCCGGTAGTTTTACGAAGGCGCCACCGCTCGACGCGGCCACAGCCTCAGCGAACAGCGTAGTGCCGGAGAAAGCCTGCAACTGCAAGGCAGTGTCCACAGTGACGCCCTGCCCTTTGCGTTCGTAGACGCGGTTTTCCAGTCCGTTTCGGCTCATGCCCAGGGCGGCCGCAATTGCGTCCCAACCGCCAGGAAATGCCTTGATCATGCCAAGGTACGATTTTTTAATTTTCACAACATATCCTTCTTCTTGGTGGTTGTTCTCATCACAAGGTCAAGCTACGCTTGCGACATGAAAATTGATGCTGCTCACGCTAGGCTTCGTGGATCGACGCCGACAACGGAATGCTCCGTTACGGTATCGAGAATGTTTGATGGAGAAGGCAGCTGGCGACCAGCGTGACCAGGCAGGGGAGTCAAATCGGTAGCACGCCGCGTGACTGAAGGAGATAGGCTCGAAGCGAACAAGTCTGGGCGCAGATCAGCGCAGCTCGATGCTCCACCAGTCAGGCACTCAATTGACCGACAGTGTTTTGCCGGAATCTGCCGACCAGGAAGCTTCCACTGGCTCACCGCACCTTTGGTTACCCCCAAGTGATCAGCCAGCGCTTGCATGGAGCCGGCTAACGCTATCGCGTTTTCAAGTGCTTTTTCTGGTGTCATTTTTTGCATCCGATAGATGAATTCGCTTGAGTATAGGTATTCTATACATTTGCGTCAAGTCATTCTATACCTTATTGGTAAAGAGAACCTATACGATGGCGGAATGGAAATTAAAGACGTAATAGCTAAATGGGTGCGGACAGCAAGAGCGACGGCAGGCATGTCGGGTGCTGATCTAGGCGCAAAAATGGCACTACTGCTGGGGTCCGAGCGTGGGCACAGCAAGGCAAACATTTCTCACTGGGAGACGGGCAAGCACAGCCCCAACTTGCGCCAATTGCTAGCGATCGCCAAGATCACCGCGCAGCCACTGCCTGATGAGATTCGTCAGGAAATGGCCATGGAGCCACCCCACCTGTCGCTTGTAAGCACCACTCCATTTGACCAGAACGCCAGAGCGGCAGAGCTAGGGTCTCGGGCAATACCGGTCATATCATCCATCCAGGCTGGAGCACTAAAAGAAATTGTCTCGCCTTACTCACCAGGTGATGGGTCTGCGACGATTTATGTTGATGAGGGCTACTCTCGCTGGGCATTTGCCCTTGAAATCGAAGGCGATTCGATGTCTCCAGATTACCTCCCAGGGGACATCGTTGTCATCGAACCAGAGTGGGAGCCGCGTCCAGGAGACTGCGTTGCCGCCAAGAATGGTAAGCAGGAAGCAACCTTCAAAAAATACCGACTGCGTGGAACAGACGCTCAAGGCAACGACATATTTGAATTGGTTCCAATTAACGAAAACTACCCTACGGTACGCAGTGACGAAGTGCCGCTGAAAGTAATCGGCGTTATGGCGGAACTGCGTAGGAAAACCCGCAGACGCTAAGCAGCTGTTCCTATCGCCAGATTAAGGCTCGCTAAGTGCGAGCCTTTTTTACGCCCTGCGCTCACCCCATGGAGTCGCACAAAACATAAAAACCATAATGTATAGTTTTTCTTTACAATAAAAGTATAGTTGACCTATACTTGCTTCCATCGAAGTAGCAACCACAAGGATGGAGCAAAGACGATGGCAAATTCCGCAATACTTCTTACCGTCGACGGCTTGATGGCCGCCGCATTCAACCGTCCACGCGATCCTCGCAGTGACGCATACAAACAAGGCGTGCGCGCCGCCCTGACCCGCTATGTCGAGCGCGTTACCCCGCCCCTGCCGTTTGCCCCTGGCACTGCCGAAGCTGATGCATTCTTCGCCGGCGAAGAAGAAGGCCGGCTGATCATCGCTCGCACCTGGGAACAGGAGCAAGTCGCATGAACGCGTCAACCATCCTGGACCGCATCGAGCAATGCATCGACGTCGCCAAGCACAAGCACCCGCAAGACCGTACTCAGTGCGCGGAGACCTTTATCGCCGCCCTGTCCGGCGTGCTGCAGCGTGACGACATGGCCCTCTCCAATCGCGTGTTCGCGATCCTGAGCATGCCTAAAAAAGAGGCTGCACAGTGAGTGCCTTCCGCATCACCGTCAAAACGTCGCACGCAGAAACGCACTACTACGCGCTGGCCGCCACATCGGCCGGCGCCTGCGAAGACGCTATTGCCGCCCAAGGCGACGAGCCCTGCGGCGTGTCCGCGCACCCACTGTAGGAGCCTTCAGCATGCCCACGACCGCCACCCGCAAACCGGCCAAGTCCAACGCCACCTTGCCCAACTCGCAAACGCTACATGACACGCTGGCCACCGCAAACGATGCCGCAGCGCTGGCGCGCTTTGCCCGCAATACCGGCTGCAGCACCGCCGAGGTCGCCGGCGCCGATGGACGCCTGGGCATCCTTCAGGTATTCGACGCCATGCGCCGCCGCGGCTACCAGGTCAGCGAGCCGAAGCGGCCGCAAGCGCAACCGCGCCCAGGATTCACCGCCTGGCTGGTGACCGTGACCCTGCCCCAGGGCGTCAAGTTCGATCTCGCCTACCACACACCAGGCGGCATCAAATGACCGCGCCGGCCGTCCACCTGGCGCTGGACCTTCGCACCGTACTGGCCAGGCCACTACATGAACTGCGCGGCTTCACCCACCCGAACGGCCGCGCCATGACGCCACGCCAGGCACGCGCTGCCCTCGCGGCGCAACTGGCCGAGGGCAACGAACTGCTGCCCATCGGCAACAACGCCCCTTTCGATTTCATCAAACGCTAACCGGGCCGTACCCGCCCACCACCAGGAGCCGCACATGAGCGACCTCGTAATCCCAACGCTGGCCAGCGCCCCCGCCAGCAGCATCAAGAAGAAGCCGGCCGTCAAGGCCACCGTGATCGACAGCACCGTCGGCAGCGACAAGCCTTCGTTCGGCGACGTGCCGATGGAATGCATCACCGCATCCAAAACCAACCCGCGCAAGATCTTCGACGATGCGGCACTGGCCGACCTGGCCGCCAGCATCACCAAGCATGGCGTCGCCCAGCCGATCCTGCTGCGTCCGACCCACGTCGACGCCGGCGTTACCTTCTTTGAAGTTGTCGCCGGTGAGCGCCGCTTCCGCGCATCCAAGCTGGCAGGCAAGACGACTGTGCCGGCGATCGTGCGCAACCTGAGCGACGCCGAGGCGCTGGAAATCCAGGTCATCGAGAACCTGCAGCGCCAGGACCTGCATCCGCTGGAAGAGGCGGAAGGCTTCGAGGTGCTGATGCGCGAAAACGGCTACACGGCCGAGGTCATGGCGGAGAAGACGGGCAAGAGCAAGGCGTATATCTATGCCAGCCTGAAGCTGTGCGCACTCGAACCCAAACCGCGCCAGGCTTTCTATGACGGCAAGCTGACAAAGTCGACCGCCCTCCTGGTGGCGCGCATCCCTGTCAAACATTTGCAAGAGCAGTGTGTTGGTGAAATCACACAAGAATGGAACCCATATTCAACGCGCCAGGCGGCCTCGCATATCGAGCGCAACTACATGCTCGATTTGAAGAAAGTCGATTTCAAAACGGCTGACGACTCGCTGCTCCAAGAAGCCGGGTCATGCACAGCATGCCCAAAACGGACAGGCAACCAGCCCGAGGTGTTTGCAGATGTCAGTGCAGACGTCTGCACTGACCCCATCTGCTTTAAATCGAAAACGGAAGCGCACGTTATCCGCATCAAGGAAGTCGCTGCCAGCCAGGGCCAGATGATCATCAGTGGCGCCGAAGCCAAGAAATTGATGCCGAACAGCTACTCACAACTGGGCGGTGGCTACGTCGATCTGGACCGTCCGAACTATGCTGATCCCGAGCATCGTACGTATCGTGAAATTCTCGGCGCAGACGCACCTGTACCCAAGTTGCTGGACAACCCGCACAAAAACGAAATCATCGAAGTCGTCAAGGTCGCCGATATCGCTCCGCTACTGAAAGAGCTTGGCGTCAAAATCAATGTGGAGACCGGCCGAGAATCAGAAAATAGCCGCGCGCGCGAGAAAGAGCAGGAAGCCAAGGCCAAGCTCGAACGCGAGTACCGCCACACCCTCTTCACGCAAGTGCATCACGCGTCACTGATGATGAACCTGGTGTACGAAGACTTGCTGCTGGTCGCTGGCCTTATGTTCAACCAGCTGGGTGGCGGGACGATTCAAAAAAAGATGGTCATGGATCTGTACGGCTGGACCGAAGAAGAAACGCTCGGCTATCCGGACCGGGCCGGCAAACTACGTGCAGCGATTGCTGCGCTCTCTCCAGCGCAATTAAACCAATTCATCCGCGACTGTGCGCTGTCGCATGAGTTGCACATCTATACCTACAGCAGCTCCAGCAAGGATGACCCACACGCGCTATTGGCGGCCGCCAAACGAGTCAAGGTTGACGCCTATTCGATCAAGGCGCAAATCAACGCAGCGGCAAAAGCCAAGGCCAAGACCAAGGCAGATGCGGCCAAGTATGCGGCCGAAAAAAAGGAACAGGCAGCAGCCAAGAAGGCGGAGAAGACCAACAGAGCCGCATTGGAAAATATTGAACAGCTGACGCCAGAGCAAGTTCCCGCCTTCTTGAACGCTTTTCCTGAACGCCTCAACGAACTGACCGAATTCGCGCTGGAGAGCCGCCCGTTGTTCATCGCCCTGATTGAAAAATGGGCGCTTGAAACCGGCCACCAATACTGCGGAGACGGATTCGTCAAGCTCGGCACCATCGCCTCAAGCATGGCGACGCCTTTACCAAGGAACGAAGGCGCTGCGAGCGACGAAGACGAAGAGGACGCGGAAATGCTCGCCGAGGACATTGGCCTGAATGCGATCATCGCATCCGCTGAAGAGCCTGCCGCACCTGCACCAGCCGAGCCAGCACCGCAAGCAGCCACGCCGGCACCCCGCGCACGCAAGCCAAAAGCAGTTGCAGCACCGAAGCCATGGCCATGGCCCAAATCCGGGGCAGACGAAGCCGGAAAGGCTGGTGCGCAATGAAGATACTGCCTATCAGATATCGTCGTCTCATGCGCAGCCTGGAGCAGCACCTCGCCGACCAGGTCGAGCAGCGTGAAGACAAAGCCATCGCAGCGCACATGGCTGCCGTAAATGCCTCCCTCGGCAAGCCATCAAAACGGCGCAAGAGCCGGGCTGAGCCGATGCCCTACCGCCTGAGTATCGCCGTCGCGTTCGCGTCGCTGGCCAGCGCCCTGTTCAGCCTGTACTGGTGGTATCCCTATCAATGAAAAGCATGATGAAACCGATTTACGTTGATCTTCCAGGGGTGGCCAGCCTGGTCACGCTGGCCACGGCAACAATCCAGCGGATGGTGCGCGAAGGCGTGTTCCCGAAACCACGCCAACTCTCCGCCAACCGGGTAGCGTGGCTACTGCGTGAAGTTGAGGAGTGGGCGGAAGAACGCCCAGTTTCTGAGATTCCGCCGCCGGCGAACACCAGCAGGCAGAAATGATACTGTCGAGCCACGCTGAGTATTCTCGCACGCTGTATGGTTGCCCTCTCTTCCTGAAACGGACAACTACTGGTATTTCAATCCGGACAGTAATTCCCTGTCCGGCCACTCTAACTTATTTAATGACACAAAAGGCCGCTATCGCCTTAAAGCGGGTGCTTGGCAGATCCTCCATAATTAATCCTAGGTCAATTTTCTGATATCACCATACTACGGAACTATCGAACCGGAACATCAAATATCGAATTCCACATCATGATAATCCATAACAGTACGCCCTTCGTATGCAACTACCGTCATCTGTAAAATTGAACTTTTTTTCATTATTTCTCTTATATTTGCAGTGAAGGAGGCCCTCTTTAAAATTGAGTACTCCCGCCAAATCACGAACGGAACGAAAAGCACGACAATAAATTTTTCGTACAGCAGAGGTTCAACCAAACCACCACAAAATTTTGAGACCTCTTGCAAACTATCGTTTTCCAAAACAATACCACGGTAAAAAGCTTTAAACTCCCCAAGCCTTAACGAGTAGACATCATCAAGCACATCAACTTCTGATTTTGGATATCTGAGCGCAAAGTACTTTAATATAAAGTACCTTACCATTCTTTCTTTCCCTAGATTAATCAGCCATCCGTCCACTGTAGGTGTAAGGTTCATGTCATCCAGATCAACTTCTTTCGACTGAGTAACCTCCCTCACCTCATTAATGGTATTAGCACTAACTAATTTATTATCTCTAATTTTTGCTTGCTCTAGAAACTGCTCGGGCGAATAAAGCCAAAAAGAATTAGCGCCTGTCTCCATCATAAATTCTTCTATTAAGGCCGGCAAAGGTCCAATGATATTTTCTTTATCATCCTTTAACCAAAAATCACTTTTCATTTCCGCAGTAACAAAAATGACATGCGTACCTTTTATATCACGAATATGATTAATCATTTGCCTCCAAACAATCAAATCCCCGTACCGCGCTTCGTATTTTAGACCTCTGTGATAGTAAACAGCGTTTTTATCTTTAGCGTCTGCGAACCCTGGGGGAATTTTTTGCTCGAATCTATGTTCGCCATCTTTAACTAAATTTTCTAAATCGCTTTGATCTTTTGGCGCATCACCAACCCGATTTGAATATAATTTAGATAGCCGATGCGCAATAGCATCATCTAAATTGGCGCCACTCAATCTCGCGCACGCTATCTCCACAGCTTCTAGAACACCATTTCCTGCAGATTTAAAATTTGAAAATCTTTCACCCATATCACCAATACCAGTATTTCTCTTTTCAAACTGAATTGCTTTAATCCCCTGCTCAATACTTTGCAAAGATTTCTTTATTAAATCACGCAGATCGATCACAGGTTTATTTGACGAAGATATTCTCTTGTATCTATTTCGATGAAACTCCAGCATTACTTGATATGGAATCCAAGTCATCTCCTTAAAAGACTCAAGTGCAAGGAGAAATTCCTCGCGAGCCTCCTCTGGATAAGCATAGATATTAAGCAAAACATTCGTATCAAAAATAAATACCCCACCTTCCCACTGCTTATTCATTTCCTCATCATTTGGCAAATAGTAGCCAGGAAAATAATTTTGCATTCAGCCTCTTTCTTATAAATTGGTACCAATTTAGAACTAATATATTTAATCTGTACGTGAGAAATACCAGCACCACAAAGGACGGGAAATTCCACTAGATAGGTTTTCAAGCATCGACTGAAATCACAAAGAGGCATACACAGCAGAAAATTCTGAAAGAAGAACACTTAACTCTTTCGCCATCAAGGAAGATGTAGGTCTATAACCGAACCAAACCTGTCGTTATGGAGAATACCACTGTGGTCACCCTGAAAATACGCGAAATATCACAACCTTAAAGTACCTTGCTATTATTAATTCTTACGAAACGAGACGGGGGATCGGCAAAAAACAAAATGTTTATGTTTTGGCATTTTTTTTGGTGTGCAGTATGCGGAAAAAAGCTATCCAAGGTAAAGCGACGGGTCACAAAGCCTCTAGGTGTGTACTGAGTCGGCCCAGCCACTCTCTACGCTCTTGGTCGTAGGCATGCCGGTTGTAGACACCCACGACGCCCTTCTTCATATGACCCAGCACCGCCTCTGCAACCTCTTCCGGACATCCCAGTATCGCTAGCTGCGTGCGGCAGCTGCGTCGCAGATCGTGCGGCGCCCAATTCGTGACAGGCAGTCGTGGTCGATAGTCTTCCGGTTTCGTTTCGCTGTACGGCATATGCATCCAAACCGCACAACCCACCGATTTTTGCTCCATGTACCCCACCTTTCCGTACGACTCAAAAAGGTACTTTCCTTTTATCGCCCCCATGCGACGACGCACCACAACCTCCGCCCGGCCAACCAGAGGAACGCGCAGATCTGTAGCATGCTCACGCCATGAATTCTTTGTCTTCGCCTTGGGAATCGTCCACCAGAGCCCGTCAGCCTCCTCACTGATTTCGGTTATTTCCATGGCCATAATTTCCGAGCCGCGCGTGCAAGTCCATAAGTACAGTGTCAATGCATCACATACCGCCTTCGAAAAATTCGGCAGCCACTTGATCAAGGTGGCCAGCTCTTCGGCGCTCAACACACGTTTGACTGGCCCGGCCTGGACTCCCTGCACCACTCGCCCCTTACTGCGCAACTTGCCACGCATGATCAGACGCCACCAGTTCGGCACAGTGTCAGGTAGGCGCCCTGCGTCGTGGACATAATCCCATGCCGATCCCAGCTCGGCTCGGAGCTTGGCGGCCTGGACTGGAATATGCGCAAAGCTCTCGATCAGGTCGAAGGCATCGGAGCGAGAAACCTCTGCAGCAGGCATGTCGCCAAATTCGCCCAGCATCGTTTCAAACATGCGCGTCACTTCCTTGACGCCCTTTTCGCCACGATTGCGCGATAAGTGGCCAGCCACGTACATGTCCGCTACGCGCCGGACCGTCAGCAACGCTTTTGCCTTTCGCTCACGTTCTGCTTCCGTGGCTTGGCGCGTCTGCGCTCGCACCTCGCGTTTATCGACGGCAAGGTCGACGCCGGCACTGCGCGCGCCACGCAGGCGCTCCCACTCAACCGTCGCCGCCGCTAGCGAGATCGCTGGCCACTCGCCAATTTTAGTTTGCCGCATGCGACCATCAAGCGGGCTTTTATAGCGATATATCCACGATCTCTTCGACTTTGTAGCCTCAAGTCGCAGCCCTGGGCAGTCGGAAATGGTAAAGTGTTGGCCAGCCGCGAGCAGCTTTGCCGCTCTTGCATCGAATTGCATACTCACCTCAATAAGCGTAGGTCCGGCGTAGCTTTTACCCAGCACACGAACCCAATGTCGTTTTTTTGGCGTAGCTTCTGTAAAGCCAGCAATTTAGCTACGCCAAAACATGAAGTGTGATGATATGCGGTGATGTGTATTGATGCAATAGAGCGAAAACGAATTCGCAAGAACAACGAAATAAATCAAAGACTTATAGATGAATACGCAGTCAAATCAAGAGCTTGAAAAAATCCAGAAAAGCAAACTCACGCCCATGATGCAGCAATATTTAGGCATCAAGGAAAACCACCCGACGATGTTGGTGTTTTATCGCATGGGCGATTTCT
>JAEAMG010000515.1_pt1 | contig 42570 bp, 46 predicted proteins | sample 8958741 | NCBI WGS metagenome assembly JAEAMG01 (sample SAMN16933256, study PRJNA681125) | bioreactor sludge metagenome | isolation source: anaerobic bioreactor treating anionic surfactant - SDBS | place: India: Bengaluru | collected 2019-02-28 | reverse complement strand
ACTTTGTTTGATAAATTCTTCGTCCCGGGGTGGTTGGGGGTGTTCTCACTTTTGGTGTGTTTCTTTCTATATATTCTTGACTGATACCCCGCTATCGGGAGCAAGCCCCCTCCCACATTGACCCGCGTTGCCTTCACAGGGCTCAGCGCACCAGGCAAGGCTGCTTGTTGTTATAACTCCAACCCGGAATCAAGAACTGCATCGCCACGCTGTCATCCCGCGCGCCGAGGCCCATGCCTTTGTACAGTTCGTGGGCCTTGGCCACGGCGTCCATGTCGATGTCCACGCCCAGGCCGGGCTTGGCCGGCACCTTCACGTAACCGCCTTCGATTTTCAGCGGTTCGCGGGTCAGGCGCTGGCCGTCCTGCCAGATCCAGTGGGTGTCGATGGCGGTGATGTCGCCTGGGGCGGCGGCGGCCACCTGGGTGAACATCGCCAGGGAAATGTCGAAGTGGTTGTTGGAGTGCGAGCCCCAGGTCAGGCCCCATTCGTGGCACATCTGCGCCACGCGCACCGAGCCTTGCATCGTCCAGAAGTGCGGGTCGGCCAGGGGGATGTCGACCGATTGCAGCTGGATCGCGTGGCCCATTTCGCGCCAGTCGGTGGCGATCATGTTGGTGGCGGTTTTCAGGCCGGTGGCGCGGCGGAATTCGGCCATGACTTCGCGGCCCGAGTAGCCGTTTTCGGCGCCGCACGGGTCTTCTGCGTAGGCGAGCACGTGGTGCTGGTCGCGGCACAGGCGGATGGCTTCTTTCAGCGACCAGGCGCCGTTCGGGTCGAGGGTGATGCGTGCATCCGGGAAGCGTTCGGCCAGGGCGGTGACGGCTTCGATCTCTGCGTCGCCGCTCAATACGCCGCCCTTGAGCTTGAAGTCATTGAAACCGTATTTGGCTTTGGCGGCTTCGGCCAGGCGCACCACGGCCTCGCTGGTCAGGGCTGTTTCATGGCGCAGGCGGAACCACTCGTCATCGCTGTCGGCCTCGTTGCGGTAAGCCAGGTCGGTGGCGCTGCGGTCGCCGACGTAGAACAGGTAGCCGAGCATTTTCACCGCATCACGCTGCTGGCCTTCGCCGAGCAAGGCGGCCACCGGGACCTCGAGGAACTGGCCCAGCAGGTCGAGCAGGGCTGCTTCCATGGCGGTGACGGCATGGATGGTGATGCGCAGGTCGAAGGTTTGCAGGCCACGGCCAGCCGAATCCCGTGAGGCAAAGGTGCTGCGCATCTGGTTGAGGATGCGCTGGTACTGGCCGATGGGTTGGCCGATCACCAGGCTACGAGCGTCTTCCAGGGTTTCGCGGATGCGTTCGCCACCGGGCACTTCACCGACGCCGGTGTTGCCCGAGCTGTCCTTGAGAATCACGATGTTGCGGGTAAAAAACGGCCCATGGGCGCCGCTCAGGTTGAGCAGCATGCTGTCGTGGCCGGCGACGGGGATGACCTGGAAATGGGTGACGACGGGAGTATTCATGGCAAGTTCCTGGATAGGCTCAAAGAGGTTTGCTGAGGGTGGCGCTGGTTGGCGTCACGCCTGGCGACGTCAAGGCGGCGGAGGGGGCGGTCTTGGCAAAGAACACCAGGATCGCGGCGAGCACCGAGGTGCCGGCCAAACCGTAGAGGCCACCCTGGATCGAACCGGTGGTCTGCTCCAGGAAGCCAAAGGTGGTCGGCGCGACGAAGCCACCCAGGTTGCCGATGGAGTTGATCAAGGCGATCACGGCAGCGGCGATACGCGCATCCAGGTAGCCCTGTGGGATCGGCCAGAACAGCGAGGACGCCGACTTGAACCCAATGGCCGCAAAGCAGATCGCCACGAACGCGAAGATCGGCCCGCCGGTGGTGGACATGAACATGCCCGCCGCCGCAATCAACAGCGCCGCCGCAACCCAGGCCTGTTGGAACTTGAATTTGCCCGACAGCGTCGCGAAGGCATACATGGCGATGATCGAGATCAGCCACGGGATCGAGTTGAAGAAGCCGACCTGCACATCGCTCAGGTCACCCATCTTCTTGATGATGCTCGGCAGCCAGAACGTCGCCGCGTAGATCGTCAGTTGAATGCAGAAGTACAGGGCGCAGAACAGCAGGATCTGACGGTCCTTGAGCAGCTTGCCGAGGGTGGGTTTGACGCCGCCCACGGCTTCACGCTCGCGTTGTTCCTGGTCGATGGCGTTGACCAGCACATCCTGTTCTTCGCGGGTCAGCCATTTGGCGTCGTGGGGCTTGGAGTCGAGCCAGAACCACACAAAGAAACCGATCACCACCGAGGCCAGGCCTTCGATGGCGAACATCCATTGCCAGCCGTGAAAGCCAAACCCTTCGATCTGCAACAGCGCACCTGACAGCGGGCCGGAGATCAACGAGGCCACCGCCGAACCACTGAGGAAAATCGCGATGGCTTTACCGCGTTCCACGCCCGGCAGCCAGCGCGTGAAGTAGTAGATCACCCCCGGGAAGAAGCCGGCTTCGGCCACGCCCAGCAGAAAGCGCAGGATGTAGAAGTGGGTTTCGTTCTGGATGAACGCCATCAGCGTGGCGACGATGCCCCAGGTGAACATGATGCGGGTCAGCCAGATGCGCGCGCCGACCTTTTGCAGCAGCATGTTGGAGGGCACTTCAAAGAGGGCGTAGCCAATGAAGAACAGCCCGGCGCCAAACCCATAGGCCGCGGCGCCGATGCCCAGGTCATGTTCCATGTGCGTGCGCACAAAGCCGATATTGACCCGGTCGATGTAGTTGAGGATGAACATGATCACGAACAGTGGGAGCACATGGCCCTTCACTTTTCTCACGGCGTGCGCGAGGACCGAATCACTGTTTGGTGCGGCAGATGCATGGCTTGAATTGTTCACAATTCAAAACTCCCCCTGATTATTTTTATGCGGGTTTGCGTGTCTTGTTGATAGACATCATACAAGTTCTTTTCTGGGGCTCGCAATGTGGTGATGATGTTTTTGTGTTTATAAGGGCCAGGTTTTAGTGCTTTTTTGGTTATTTTGCGGGTCTGTGTGGCGTTTAAAGAAGGTTGAGTGCGCTTTTGGAAGAGGGCGTATTGGTGGTCATAAATGTTGGTTGTCATACAAGTAGGGCGCTTTTTTCACTCGGGCCCTAACCTGTAGGAGCGAGCTTGCTCGCGAAAAACGTCAACGATAATGCGGGCATCCTGAATAAACGCGGCGCCCTCAGGTTTTTCGCGAGCAAGCTCGCTCCTACAGTGGGGTTACGCCGTGGGGCGGGATGTTAAGCTCCCTCCTGCCCAACCCCGTGGATTCGTAACTATGCCCATTGAAAACGGCCCCCCCGTCCGTAGACGCTCCAACAACCTGGCCCAAGGCGTGCTCGACGACCTGACCCAGCGCATCCTGCTTGGGCAGTTGAAGCCGGGTGAAAAGCTGCCGTCCGAATCCACCATCGTGCTCGAACATGGGGTGAGCCGTACCGTGGTGCGCGAGGCCCTCTCCAAGTTGCAAGCCTCGGGGCTGGTGGAGACGCGCCACGGCATCGGCACCTTTGTGCTCGCGCAACATGCCCAGCAAGGCTTGCGCCTGCATGTGGACACCGTCGCCAGCGTGCGCAACATGCTCGAGCTGCGCCTGGGCCTGGAAGTGCAGGCGGTGGCACTGGCCGCCGTGCGCAGGACCGACGAGCAGCTTGCCCACATGCGCGCCGCACTGGACGACTACCAGGCCTCGCTGGCCAACAACGACAGCTGCGTGGAAGAAGACAAACGCTTTCACCAGTTGATCGCCGAAGCCACCGGCAATAGCTTCTTCACCGAAATCATGCTGCACCTGGGCAATGCGATGATTCCGCGTACCCAAGTGAAAGGCGCCGAGCGTGGCGGGGCGGACTTTGCCAAGCTCGGGCAACTGGCGAACCTGGAACATGAGGCGATCTTCAACGCGATCAAACGCCAGGACCCGGACGCGGCGCGGGCGGCGATGGTGTTGCATCTGACCAACAGCCGGGATCGATTTTCCGGCGAATAAAAAGGAACACAGGTTGAACGAACACACCTTGTCCATGCGCCTGGAGCGCGTGGCGGCGAATGTGCCGATGGGCGCGCGGCTGGCCGATATCGGCTCGGACCATGGCTACCTGCCGGTGGCCTTGATGCGCCGTGGCGTGATAGAGGCGGCCGTGGCGGGCGAGGTGGCGATCACACCGTTCCAGGCGGCTGAGCGCACCGTGCGTGAGAACGGCCTGGAGCAGCATGTCACGGTGCGCCTCGCCGATGGTCTGGCGGCGATAAAACCGGCAGACGCGATCACCGCGATCAGCGTCTGCGGCATGGGCGGCGAAACGATCCGCGACATCCTCGACAGCGGCCAGGCCTACCTCAGCGGCCGCGAACGCCTGATCCTGCAACCCAACGGCGGCGAGCAACCGTTGCGTCACTGGTTGATGCAAAACGGTTACACCATCCTCAGTGAAGAGTTGTTGCGGGAAAACCGTTTCTACTACGAAATCATCGTCGCCGAACGCGCCACACCGGTGAGCTACAGCGCCGAACAGCTGTACTTCGGCCCCGTGCAGATGCAGGCGCGCAGCCCGCTGTTCCTGGCCAAGTGGCAGCGCATGCTGCGTCAGAAGCAGAAGACCCTGGCCAGCTTTGAGCGCGCGCGGCAGGCCGTGCCGGAGGATAAGGCGCAAGAGATCGCACAGCAGGCCCGGTGGATTACTGAGCTGTTGAATTGAGCTTGCTTGTAACTATTCCTACATGTGTGCAAGGATTGCCCATGACCAAATTTTCGCAAAGCAACCGCCATCACTCTCACGGACCTTTCCCAAGGTGCCGTGGTTGCTTGCGCTCACTGATTGACCAGACGCTCTGATCACTTAATGAACCCAAACCAAGGCGCCTATGGCGCCTTTTTTATTGCCTGTAAAAATGGAGATTCAAGACATGACAATGCTGCGCGGAACCCGAATCGTGACAGGGAAAGAAGCCGCAACGATGCGTGAGATAGAGGGACGATTCCGGAGCTATCTTCATCGAAGCGGGAGCTGAAGAAGCTATCGTGCCCGCTTTGTGGAGCCAGGACACGTTTATTGAAAAAGCCGGCGGCAGTGAAATCATCGGGCAGATGTGGGCTTTCGATGATAAGGCGGGTCGCCAATGTTGCCTGATCCCAGAGGCCACCGCGCTGTTCCAGGAGCGCAATGCAGCCTTGCTCGGCGGGCGGGCTGAGGCGATGTTTTTCTACGTGGCACGGTGTTATCGGTATGAGCGGCCGCAAGCCGGTCGCTATCGTGAATTTACCCAGTTGGGGTTGGAGATTCTCAGTCCAGAGCCCGCGCTGGCGCTACAGCGCAGCCAAGCCCTTTGCTCCGGGTTTCTGGACACGCTGGGGCTCGACTATGAGTTGAGCCTGGCGGTAAAGCGTGGGCTGAGTTACTACCTTGAAGGCAATGGCTTCGAAGTACGCTGCCCCGCACTGGGTGCGCAGCAGCAAGTGGTAGGTGGCGGTGCTTACCGAGAGGGCGCCGGGTTCGGCATCGGGCTTGAGCGGCTGGTGCTGGCATTGATGTGATGTTCAAGGCACCTCCGCAGGGAGGCGCCTGCTCTCCAGCCGCAGGATATGCTCCAATGGTCGTCTCATTCGCTCACCCAGGAACCCGCAATGGCCGACGCCACCGACCAAACCTTCTACGACCGCGCAGACGCGCATATCGAGCTGTCGAACGAGCAGCTCAAGACATTCGAGAACCTCGGCCAGGTGAGTGCCTCGATGATGTTCGGCACCACGCGGTTCAATGCCTGGGCCTGTGCGCGCAACTTTAAGTCCGGCGAGCAGATGGCTGAGGAGCGCGAGGCGATGCTCACGTATTTCTGCGATCAGTACCGGATGATGCTTGAGGACAACCTGGACGATCACATCAATAATTTCAGCCGGTACATGCAGGCTAAATAGGTCGCTGCCGGTATTTCTTCCAACGGCGTGTCCTGCCCTTCAAGTTCTCCCCGTACGCGGCCGATAGGATGCTTGTGATTGAGGGCGTTCTGGCGCGCGCCTCGGTCAGTCGTCTCCGGCGGTGACAGCGGCCTTGTCCCTACTGAGTGCTTTTGCCCCATTTTTGCGCACGCGAGGTGGGGCGTTCGTGCAGCGAACGCCCTGTTTCGGGGCTGAGTGTGAGCGGCCCGTATCTTGCTAGAGCCTTACCAATCAATGACATGGCATTTTGCTTTCATTTATTTCAAGGCTTCGCCCAGCGGTGCGCCGGGCGGGTTGTTTTCGGGAGTGGTCGGACATGCACAGCCTTTTATCACCTGGTATCCGCCTGCTCGGACGTTTCGGTTTCGCGCGTAAGTTCCAGATTCTGTTTTTCCTGTTCATGCTGCCCCTGGCGGGTAGCCTGTGGATGATCGGCCAGGACTATCGCGACAAGTTAAGCGTGATTTCCGCTGAGCAGTCCGGCCTTCGTCAACTGTTGGCCCTGGATGCGCTGGATGGCCAGTTGACCGCCCAACGTAACCTGGCTGCGCGCTGGAAGGCGGCGGACATCCTGCATGCCCCCACGCCGGCGGCGAAGGCGGCGATGGATAAGGTGGATGCCAATTTCCCGCTGATCCTGCAAAGCCTGCAAGCCCTCGGTGATGCCTTGAAAACCCAGAACGCCGGCGCTGATGTCCTGGCCCGCTTCGAGGCGTTGCAGGCCACCGTCAAGGGCATGGATTCCGCGTCCCTGCGCACCGTGGGCTGGTGGCCGGATGGCTACGACCGCTTCACCGCCGCGCTGACGGCGATGCAGGCCCTGCGCGAACAGATCACCCTCGACGCCGGCCTGATCCTCGACCCCTGGCTGGAAACCTACATGCTCATGCAGATGGGCACCCAGCAAACGCCCGACCTGATCGAGCGCATCGGGCGCATGGCCAGTGTGGGACAGTCCTCGATTTCTTCGGGGCAGTTCACCTTGCAGAGTCGTTTGCAGATGCGCGACTTGCGCAGCCGCATCGGCGATGCGCGGGATCAACTGGTCAAGGCTGCGGCTTCGCTCAAGGCCAAGCAGTACGCCGGAATGGAGCCGTGGACGGCGCAATACGACACCAGCCTGCAGTTGTTGGATAACGAACTCAAAGTGCTCGACGACGGCGTGTTCGGCGGCAGCATCAAGCTGGATACGGCCGGTTTCGAGCGCAGTATCGACGCCATGCTCGAGTCGCTCGGCGCGCTGCGCGTTCAGTCGCTGACGTCGATGGATGCACGCCTGGACTACTACCGCGCACATGCGAACACGCAATTCATACCGATGGCGGCAACGTTCAGCCTGTTGGCCCTGGCGGCGCTTTATCTGTTCATGTGTCTGCAAGCGTCCATCCGTCGCAGCGCCAGTGGCATCACCACACTGGCCGAGTCCCTGCGCGACGGTAACCTGTGTGTGGAAGTGGCGGTAGAGGGCCGCGACGAACTCGCGGCCATCAGCACCGCGCTGAACGTCGCGGTGGTGCAGTTGCGCACCAGCCTGCTTGGCGTCAATCACGAAACCCAGCAGCTCGGCTCGGCGGTGCTCACTCTTAATTCGCAATCGGGCAGCACCCTCAGCGAAGTCGAAGACCAGCAGCACCAGATCAGCCAGATCGCCGCCGCCGCCACGCAACTGGCCGCCACGTCCATGGGCGTCGCGCGCAGCTGCGAACAGGCCTCGGGCAGTGCCCAGCAAACCCGGCGCATCGCCGAAGACAGCAGCCGCGACAGCCAGCGCACCACCGCCAGCATCCAGCAGCTCAACCAGCGCCTGACCGACACCGCCGATGCCTTGCAGCAAGTCAGCCAGCAAGGGCAGCAGATTCAGTCGGTGGTCGACACCATTCGCGGCATCGCCGAGCAGACCAACCTGCTGGCGCTCAACGCAGCCATCGAAGCCGCCCGCGCAGGCGAGCAGGGCCGGGGCTTTGCGGTGGTCGCCGATGAAGTGCGCAGCCTGTCGCAACGCACCCAGGCGTCGACGGCGCAGATCGCCGGCACCGTCGACAGCCTGCGCGCCACGGTGAGCCAGGCGGTGACGCTGATGGGCGCCGCGTGCGAGCAGGCGTTGACCGATGCCGAGTCCGTCACCGGCTTGGGCACGCGCCTGGGCGAGATTGCCGGCGCGGTGCAGAACGTCACCGACACCCTCGCGCAAATCGCCACGGCGGTGGAGGAGCAGGCGGCGACGGCGGATGAAGTGAGCGGCAATATCCAGCAAGTCGACCAGGCCGCCGGGCGTCTGCTCGACGGCGCGCGCGCGGTAAATCGGGCAGCGGATACCTTGAGCAAGGGCAGTCAGGCGTTGAGTGATAACACTGCACGGTTTCGCCTGAGCTGAGGTCTGTAAACCCTGAAGATCCAACCCGGTGGGGGGGGGGCTTTCCCGAATGCCAGTCAGTGAAGGAGGAACACTGTAACTGTGGCGAGCGGGCAAGCCCCCTCCCACAGGTTCAGGTCAGTTGGCCGAGGTATGCAGCACCTCAATCCACAGCGCACCCTTGCCCGACGCCGCTTCCCCCACACGCTTCAACGCACCCGCGGCACTGACCGCATAGGTGCCGACCTTGTCGCTTTTCTCGCCGGTCACCAGTAGCCAATGCCCGTTGGGGGAGAACGCGATATTGCGCGGCTGCTTCTCTTCGACCGGGTAGTTGTCGACAAAACGCAGGCCGCCTGTGGCGGTATCCACGGCAAACGCCGACACCGAACTGCTGGTGCGCTCGCTCATCAGCAGCAGCTTGCCGTCCGGCGACAGGCGCAGGTCAGCGGCCCAGATGCGCGGCGTCGGGTCGTCTTTAAGGTCATTGTTGCGCGCGTCACGCACTTCGCCGTGGGCCAGTTTCAACCGCTCAGGAATGCCATTGGCCACGCCGATCTGGGTCAGCGCGCCGGTGCTGTCATCAATGGCAAACGCGGTGACGGTGCCGCTCATTTCGCCGACCACATACAGGTACTTGCCGTTGGCCGAGAACGCCAGGTGCCGAGGCCCGGTGTTGGCCGGTACGCTCACGTAGCCGCTGCCGATCGGGGTGAGCGCGCCGGTGGCGGCGTCGAAGCGGTATTGCAGCACATGGTCCGTGCCCAGGTTGCCGGCGTAGGCAAAGCGATTGCTCGGGTCGGTGCGTAGCGAGTGCGCATGCAGGCCGGTCTTGTAGGTGCGGATGGGCTCGGGCTTGTCGATGGGCTGGACGCTGAGGGTGTCGGCACCGTAAGACGCCGCGAGCAAATAGCGCCCGGCGCGGTCGGTGGCCAGGTACGCCATGCTTTCGGCCAGCGGCGCCTTGGACTGCGGCGTCAGGCGGCCGGTCGCCGGGTCGATGCTGAAGCCCTGGACCTGAAACGGCTTGACCCGCAAGGCCGCGAACAAGGTCTTGCCGTCGGGGCTGAGGGCCATGGGATTGACCTGGTCGCCGGCCGTCACTTGGTCGACCAGGCTCAGGGCGCCGTTGCCTTCGTCGAGTCGGTACTGGGAAATCAGCCCGTCACCGGGGCTGGAGATGTACGCGAAGGTGGCGGCGCCGGCGTGCGCACTCAGGCCGCAGACAACGGCGGCGGCCAGGAGGAGGGGTTTATTCACGGGTGATCCTTTATTGTTATGGGTGTGGTCAGTCATCGTATGACTGTATGCGAGTCTCGGCAATGGTTGTTTTATCGGCGTGATGGGCGCTGTATCTCTACCCGCGCCAAGGGCTTGATGCGCTGCATGAGTAACGATCCCACCTGATGCTCGGCCGGCGTTTCGACGGCGAGCCGCTGCCGTGGGTGCACACCGCGTACTGGCTGGCGGCCGATGAGCTTAGCGGCTGACAGAGATTGCACATCACAGGACGTTTTTTGCCCCGGACCGCTATGGCGTGGTCAATCCCGAGGATGCGCCGCGGGTGCAGCGGCTGCTGGACAAGGCCCAAGCCGGTTAAGGGAAAGCGCCGCACCTGTGGCAAGCATTAAACCCGGAACCTTCAGCCCCGACAGGGCTCACTTGTTAGGTCGCCCTGTTCCCTTGCCGAAAGGAATCCGCATGCATGCCACCTCATCAACCGTGCCCCTTCACACCCCCGTCGAGCGCGAACTGAGCCTGCGCGCGGTCATCACCGGCACCGTGCTCGGTATCCTGCTGACCCCTTCGAACGTGTACGCCGGGTTGAAGATCGGTTGGTCGTTCAACATGTCGATCATTGCCCTGCTGGTGGGGTATGCGATCTGGCAGGGCCTGGCCAAGCGCTCGTCCGAGCAGCTGCCGTGGACGTTGCATGAGAGCAATATCAACCAGACCGTCGCCTCGGCCGCCGCTTCGATTATTTCCGGTGGGCTGGTGGCGCCGATCCCGGCCTATACCTTGCTGACCGGCAACCAGCTGGACGCATGGCCGATGATCGCCTGGGTGTTCTCGGTGAGTTTCCTGGGCATCTGGATTGCCTGGTACCTGCGGCCTTCGTTGCTCAATGACAAGGCGCTGAAATTCCCCGAAGGCATGGCCACCCTGGAAACCCTGCTGCATATCTACAACCATGGGCGCGAAGCCGCGACGCGCTTGAAGGTGTTGCTCAGTGCGGCGTTGTTGTCCGGATTGGTGAAGTGGGTGGACACCTTTGTGTGGGCCTTCCCGCGTTGGTCGCCGAGTGCCCAGCTGGAGCGCCTGACCTTTACCGCCGACCCTTCGCTGTTGCTGCTGGGCTTTGGCGGTATTATCGGCATTCGCGTCGGCCTGACCCTGTTGCTGGGCGCCTTGCTCGCCTGGGGTGGCCTGGGCCCGTGGCTGCTGGCGCACGGCTTGGTGAGCTTGCCGGCCGGCAGCAGCGGCCCGCAATTCGCCGCGTTGGTGGAGTGGTTGCTGTGGCCGGGCGTGAGCCTGATGGTGTGCTCAACCCTGGCGTCGTTGACCATTCGGCTGTGGGCGTTGTACACCTCGACCAAGTCCGTCGGCGGGCAAGCCTGGAGCGTCCCCAAGCCCGGCCCTGCCGCCGGTTTCGCGCTGTCGATCGTATTGGTGGTGAGCCTGCAGGCGCTGTTGTTCGGCATCAACCTGTGGATGGCGTTGCTGACCATTCCCCTGGCGATCTGCCTGGCCGCCGTCGCTGCCCGCGTGGTGGGCGCCACCGGTATTCCGCCGATTGGCGCCATCGGGCAGTTGTCCCAGCTGAGTTTCGGCATCGTCGCGCCGGGGCAAGTGCCGATCAACCTGATGAGTGCCAACACCGCCGGCGGCTCGGCGGGGCAGTGCACCGACTTGATGAACGACTTCAAGGTCGGCAAGGCCATTGGTGCTACGCCGCACAAGCAAGTGATCGCGCAGATCCTGGGGATTTTCATTGGCAGTATCGTCGGGGTGTTTGCGTACCTGGCGCTGATTCCTGATCCGCAATCGATGCTGCTCACCGAAGAATGGCCGGCGCCGGCGGTCGCGACCTGGAAAGCCGTGGCGCAAACCCTCACCCATGGGCTGGACTCATTGTCGGCGAGCATTCGCTGGGCGATTGCTATTGCCGGTGTGGCGGGGGTGTTGCTGGGCGTACTCGACAGCCTGTTGCCCGTCCACCGCGCCCGCTACTTGCCGAGTGCGGCCGCGTTGGGGTTGGCGTTTGTGCTGCCGGCCTCGGTGTCGCTGATGATGGCGCTGGGTGCGGTGCTCACCTGGCTGGTGAGCTGCCGCTGGCCGAGCATCACCGAGCGGTTTGCGATTACCGCTGCGGCGGGGTTGATTGCCGGGGAGAGCATCACCGGTGTGGGGGCGTCGCTGTGGCAGATGATGGGGAACGGGTAAGCTGCCCCCCAAGGCTGGTATCTCCCCTGTGGCGAGCGGGCTTGCCCCGCGTTGGGCTGCGCAGCGGCCCCAATGGCTGCTGCAGCGTTTCTTCAGGAAGTTTGACGTGGCGGTGTTTGGGGCTGCTTCGCAGCCCAACGCGGGGCGAGCCCGCTCGCCACAATGGCCCGGCTCTTGGTGGTTTAAGGGGTCGCCGCATCACTCACTTGGCAAACGCATACTCCCCACCCTGTTCCAGCGCCTGGCGATAGGCCGGGCGTGCCTGGAACCGCTGCACCCACGCGGCCAGGTGCGGGTACGCCGGCAGCTTGCCCTGGGCTTTGGCGATTTCGCCGATAAAACTCATCTGGATGTCCGCGCCGCTCAGGTCATCGCCCAACAGATAGGGGGTGCGTCCCAGCGCCTCGTTGAGGTAATCGAGGTAATTGGCCACTTCCGATTCGATACGCGGATGCAGCGGCGCACCGGCATCGCCCAGGCGCCCGACGTACAGGTTGAGCATCAACGGCAGCATGGCCGAGCCTTCGGCGAAGTGCAGCCATTGCACGTACTGGTCGTAGGCGGCAGTGGCCGGGTCCGGTTGCAGGCGGCCATCGCCATGGCGGCGGATCAGGTAGTCGACGATGGCGGCGGACTCAATCACCACGTTGGCGCCGTCTTCAATCACCGGGGATTTGCCCAGCGCATTGATCGCCTTGAGCTCCGGGGGCGCAAGGTTGGTTTTCGGGTCGCGCTGGTAGCGCTTGATCTCGTACGGCAGGCCAAGCTCTTCCAGCAGCCACAGAATACGCTGCGAACGTGAGTTGTTGAGGTGATGGACAATGATCATGGGAACTCCGCGGGGCGTGGGGTGTGTAGGAACAGACTGCTGCGGCAACCTAGAGTGCCCTGAATCAGCGGGACGTTTGCTTGGCAAACGCCCCTTCGATCAACGCACCACCTCGAACGCCGTGTATTGATACGCCGAGCGCATTTTGCTCGACGTCGTCTCCAGCGTCAGGGCAATGCCCAGGTCTTCGATAAAGGCGCGCGAGGTCTTGTAGTCACCCTGTTCGCACTCAAGCTTGATGGCGTCGCCGGTCAACGAGGCAAACACCTGTCGGGCCGGGAAGCGCTGGCCGACCTTGCAGCTCACGGAGGTCTCGAGCGGGGTATCGGTCGGTTTGCCAGGTACGTTCGCCATGTGCAGGTTGGCACTCAGCGTCTGGCCAGGCGTCCAACTGCTCGGAATACTCAGCTCGGCTTCGCGGGTCAGCAGCACCTGGCCGTCGCCCACGCCATTCATCTTCGATTTCAGTTGAATCAGGTCCGCCTGCACCAGGCGCTCGACATGGAAGGTGTCGCTGTAGATCTCGTTCTTGTTCAGCAAGCCACCCACCGCCGTGAAGGTCACCGAGGTGGGGGTGTCGTTGCTGCCATCGCTTTTTTTCGACAGGTAGGTGTAGCTCAACGTCTTGAACTTCGGCTGCAGCAGGGCCGAGTCAAGGCGCTGGAGCACGCTGGCGGGTACGGCGACGTCGTTGATGCTCGGCTCTACGACGGTGCGCGGGTAGTCCACCGGCGCGATGTCCGGACGCAACCAGGCCAGCAGCGCCGCATCGACACCGCCCTGCAACGAACAACTGATGCGCGACTGCGTGCCGTCGGTGCCTTCCGGCTCTACCAGCAGCACGCGCTCGACCTCACGGGTGCCCGGCGCGACGCCTGGCCGTGGCTTGATGGCCTGCCAGCGGTCGTCGACCTTGAGTTCACTGCGGATGTAGGCGTTGTCGCCTTTTTGCAGGCGAGCAGGTTGGTCGAGCAGCGGAGCAAGGCGTTGGGCAACCTCGTCGATATTGCCTTGCACAACAAAGCCCCAGTAATAGTAGAGCCCCAGATTGCCGAGGTCGGTGGCCTCGTCGGCGTACGACAATAGCTTCAAGCCCGCGATGGGCGGCGTGCTGACCGGCACCGCATTGGCCTTGCGGTCTGCGCGGTTGACCACTGCGATCCACGAGAAATCCTTTTCCTGCTTGAGCGGTGCGTAGGCCTGCCAGGCGTCGCGGTGGCTGTTCAGGCTGCTGAAGAATGTCGCGTCGCAGCGGGTGAAGGCCTTGAGCGTATCGGTCAGCGCGGCGTCGTCGGCGTGGGCGAAGGAAGGCAGCAGCGCAGAAGCGAGGAGTAGGGCGGCGGTGGGCAACTTCATCGAGCGGGATGTCCGTATCGGGGGCGGGAGCTGAGCATTATCCAGAAATTACCCGCCAAAGGCTCGGCTCAATGACCGAGCCCTATGACGCCCGCGAATCTTTCAGATCCACAGATCGTTTGTTGCCGTGCGTTCACCGCCTTCATGGCCGGTATTCAAGATGCCCCGAGGCTCAATCATCATCAGCTTCGCCTCACCCTCGGCGGCCGTCCGATGTTCAACGCCACGCGGGACCACATACAATTCGCCCGCCGCCACAGACACCGGGCCTTCCGGCAGATCGATACGCAGTGTCCCTTCCAGCACCAGGAACGCTTCGTCGGTTTCCGGGTGTGAATGCCAGATGAACTCTCCTTCGATGCGCACCACCTTGAACTGGTAGTCGTTCATTTCGGCGACGACCCTGGGGCTCCACTGCTCGTTGATGAGCGACGCCTTTTGCGCGAGGTTTACCGGTTGTGCCGGGTGCTGTGACGTAGCCATGATCCATCCTCTGGTAGGTAAGAGGACCAGACTATCGAGGCAACGAAGCGCTTGGCTTGTACGATCCTGCACGTCGGCCGCCTAAAGCTCGGCCGATTTCCGTCGATAACCTGTATGAACCCGCCAATCATGGACCGATAAAATGGCTCTTTCCGTTAGCGCTGCCTATCTCCCGCCGGCCAACACCAGCCTTACACCTTCCGACCAGAAGCTCGTGGCCCAGCCACTGACAGATGCCGCGAAAGAAGCGGTGGCGAATGCCGCCCCGGCGGCCGTCTACCATCCCAGTGGCTCAGCAAGCACTACATTGGAGCCGCTGGAGGTGGTCGACACCTGGGTCGGTCGGACCCAGTCGCCAGACCACCCTCGGCTCGTCGAAATTTCCACCGGCGCGCTCAATACGCTGAAGGCCTCCTTCAAGGCATTCGAGTCAGCGCTGTCGACCACCGCTCCCGACTTGGCCGGCAAAAAATACGGCTTCACCGTCGAGGCCGATGGCCGCCTGAAAGTGCTGGATTCGGCCAGTCAGCTCAGCAGCTCGGATACCCAGCGGCTGACGGATTTGCTCAATCAATCCCTTGGCCTGAAAACCGCAGCCGTTGCCTACCGCAACGCCGCCATCGACACGGTGGACGCCGATTCGGTCTGGTCGGGCCTGGGCTTTTACAGCCTGACTAACGAAAACTTTGCCAAGACCATTGATCTGGCGCCGCTCTTAAGAGACTTCGACCCGTCTGACTTCAAAGGGTCCAGGGATCGGATTTTTATTAATCAACTGGCCTCCAAAGGCGAGCTGGCGACGCAAGAGACGGAAGCGGCGATGTATGAGCGGCGTGGAGTGCAGCGGTTCAGTGCGCAGGCCTGACCTACTGTGTGGGGTAAAAATGAAGCCGTGCAGGCTGTTCAACCCCGCCTGCGCGATTCAATCCCTGCAAAAATCAGCATGCCCGCCACCATCGCCAGCGTGAACACCACCACCTGCCATTGCCCCGTCAACAGCAATGCCACTGCCGGCCCGGGACACAGCCCCGCAATCGCCCAGCCCATGCCGAACACCAGGCTGCCCAGCACGAGGCGGCGGTCGATGGTGCGTTGCGTCTGCATCTGGATCGGCGCGCCCAGCAGCGAGACCTGGCGATTCCTTACCAAGTAAAAGGGCACGCTGCTCACCGCCAGGGCGCCGAGCATCACCAAGGCCAATGAAGGGTCCCAATCGCCGGCGAGGTCTAGGAACGCGAGCACTTTCGCCGGGTTGGTCATGCCGCTGAGGTGCAGTCCCAGGCCGAAGATCAAACCGGTCATCAGTGCAGTGAGTTTGCGCATGCTCAGGCTCCCAGCAGGTGGCGGATGAAGTAGACAGCGGCGAACCCGCTGCCCATGAAACAGCCGACCGCGACCAGCGAGCGCAGCGACCACCGCGACAGCCCGCAGATGCCATGCCCGCTGGTGCAACCCGCGCCATACCGCGTGCCGATCCCTACCAGCAGCCCTGCTAGCACCAGCCCGTAGCCACCGACTTGGAACGATGACTCAGGCAGCTTGGCGAACAGTGACCAGATCCAGGGTGAGACCAGCAGCCCGATCACAAACAGCAGTTTCTCCCCGCGCCCCTCGCCGTGCCTGGAGAGCAGGCTGCCAAGCAGGCCGCTGATCCCGGCGATGCGGCCGTTGAGCAGGATGAACAGGCCGGCGGACAAGCCGATCAGAGCGCCGCCGAGCAGGGCGGTCCATGGGGTGAAGTGGGTGGAGAGGGTCATGGTGGGGCCTGGGTGTGTGGGGACTACATGCATCGATAGCATAGTCTTATCCACATACCCAATGAGTGAAGAGGCGTACTCATACTTTGGTCGTATGCACCTTGGCCAGGCGCAGGCGCCAATCGCCGTCATGGCGCAGGCGGCATTCCTCTTCGGAGTCGAAGTGTACGCAGCGTTCCATGGACGCGCCGTGCACGTCGGCGTCGTGCAGTGCGGCGGCGGTCAGCTCACGCATGCGTTGATCGGCCCCGGTTGAGAGGGCGTGTTCCTTGCTGGCGCGGCTGTCGAACACCCAGATCACGCGCAGGCTTTGGGGGAAGGTGGTGTAGTCGACGGTGTGGGTCAGCCAGTCGAAGCCGGGGATTTCAGTTTTGGCGGTTTCGCAGGCGTCGGTGAGGGTGGCGATGAGGCGACGTTCGAGGCGGGCGGTTTCGCGGTTGGTCAGCGGCATGGAGATCCTGCAAGGGCCAAACGCCCAAGATTAGCAGTGCGCGCGCTGAGTTGGCAGGCCCAGCCTGCCGTTTCTCGCTTGGAGTATCACCTCACAGCGAAGATCGATCACGGTACTTCGGTGAATATTGTGAATTGGCAACCGTGCACCGAATCTGCTCGGCAGAAGTCGTCTGCCGTCCAATTAGGGCCTACTGCGCGAGGTCGTACAGGGAAGCGCTGAGACATTCTCAAAAACGCAAACTGCTCCGGCCCTTCGTAGTCACAGGCTACGAAATAATATTCGGGCTCGCCTTTGCTTTGTGCAGTGCGAATAGCGGCCGACTCGAATTTCATTCCTTTGAGGTAGTGCTCTTGCGCATAGGGGTTCTCACCTCTCCAGCCGCTGCCGGGCGAGATGGCGGTGTAGCTATAGCCGTCTTCCGCTTTGGTCTGCTGGATGCTTCCAATGCCCGGGCACATGCTGCCGGCCGTGTTGGTATTAGAACTCGATGTACAGGCTGCAAGGCTGACCAGTACCGCAGAGCACAGCAAAATCATCGATGCGGCGCGAATGGGCAGTAGGCTCGAACTGGAGATGTGCATGGTGAATTCCTCGGCTGAGTAGTCTTTACTCTGAACGGTGACAGCCGGGGCGGATACTGTGAATGTTGACAGGTCGGCAGATGGATTCGGAATAACGGCGCGCTTCAATCGCAGCAGGCTGAATCTGTGAGAGGCTCATGCGGTGTGTGTAGACAGTGAGAAAAGGTTCAAGCTGCGGATGCGATCAGTTGACGCGGTTGTGGCTCGACGTCATGTTTGAACCGCCATGTTCAGAGCGCAAAATATGCCTGTCACCCTCAATCAAAATTCCCCGGTGGTCCTGGTCCCAACTCAACAAAGCGACTTGGACGATCTTGTCGCCCTTCGAATTGAAGCCATGCGTGAAAGTCTGGAGCGCGTCGGGCGATTCGACCCGGTACGCGCTCGCGAGCGGTTTGTCAGCGGCTTTGAGGCCCGCGACACACGTTACATTGAGGTGTCTGGAGAGAGGGTGGGTTTTGTAGCCGTTCAGCGTCATCCGAATGAATTCCTGCTCGACCACTTATATGTGAGGCCGAGCGCGCAAGGATCGGGGATCGGCGCGGCAGTGCTCATTCAGGTTTTCCAAGAGGCGGATAACGCTGCACTCCCTATTAAAGTGGGGGCTCTTAAAGAAAGCGCGTCGAATCGCTTTTATACCCGCCACGGCTTCCAATTCGTCGAAAGCAGTGAGTTCGACAATTATTATGTTCGCCCGCACAGGGCGGTGGCGGGGCCGGCGGGCTAGTTGGATGGCGCGTGCGTGGAGACCGGGGTCTGACATTCGCGCTATGCCTGCGTTCAGCCAAAACATGAGAAGCTGGATTTCTCCCGCAAGCCTGTATTGCTAAAGTTCTCAACTCACCGGCCGACAGCTTTTGTTTCCACTTCACGGATGATTTTAATGTTCCGCTCTCTTTTTTCCGGCGTTGCTTTGCTCGCCTTCGGCGCCGTCTGCACAGCCCAGGCCCAGACCGTCACCACGCCTGAACAACTGCTGACGGAGTTCTCTCGTTGCGATGCGCATTTCTTCGAGAGCCTGCGCGACGCCCGTCTGCCAGCAGGCACCTTGCGCCTGAGTGACTACGGCTCGGTCAAAGCACCGACCATCATGAGTCCGCTGCAGGAAGGTGGCACTTACCAACACTTCGAAACGCCCCTGATCGTTAACGGCGTGCGTATGGTCGGCTATTACAACCAGGCCCAAACCATCAAGGACGTCGGCAATTTTCTGTTCTGGGGTTTTGTAGCCGATGGCTCGCCGCAAGAGGTGGCCGCAAAGCTCAAGCCACTGATCGTTGATAACGCACGCTTTGTCAGTCAGGGCAAAGCCATTACTCGCGCCGAAATTCGCCGTGTCGGTGACCCGATCGGCCAATGGCGCACCGAAGGGCTGACCGGCCCTGGCGTCGCTACGCCGTTTGGTTTCGTAGACCGCGTGCTGATGGTCGACGCGGGCGACACGTCACCGTCGCTCGTGGGACACACCACCGTGTTCTGCTCGCTGCAAGGCACCGTGACCGCGCCGCTGTTGCAGGTCTATCGCCCTGACCTCAACGCTCATCTGCTTGACTGACAAGGATGCTTATCATGAAGACTCGCTGGCTCGCACTGATTGCCTGCTCCGTCATCCTCACAGGTTGTGCAGGGATGCAGAACCCGCAAAAAGCCAACCTTGCCCACTGCGCTAATCAGTTGAAGGCATCCAAAGCCGAAAACTACCCTCTGGTGCTGCAGGAAGGTGATCTGTGCCTGCAGAAAGCTACGCTGCCTGCCTCGCTGCATAGTTTGATCTATGCGGTGCAGGCCGACGCCTACCTCAACCTCAAGCGCTTTCCCGAAGCCTTGGCCGCCAAGGAGAAATCCATGCAACTGTTGGTCAAGCCTGAGCCGCGCGCCTACCTGGACTTGAGCGCCATGTATCGTGCCGCTGGTAACCCGAAAAAAGCCCTTGAGCTCGTGCAGTACAACCTTGACAACGGCATGGGAGAAGCAGGAAAGGGGACCGGCTTCAATATGCCGACCTACTATCATCTGGGCCTCGCACTGACAGACCTGGGTCAGTACCGGGAGGCCGCTGAAGCATTCAGTACCGGCCTTCAGCGCCAGCCGGACTATGCCTGGGCCTATTACGCGCGCGGGATCGCGTACGACCATTTGGGCAACAGGGAAGACGCCAAGGCCGACTTCATGAAGTTCTCGCAGATGGTCAACAAGAAGTACGTGCAGGCGGAGCACAAGGCCAAGCTCGCCGAATACAAGGTTTCCTTGCCGTAATTGGAGCACCTGCTGAGGCGGCACGTTGTCTGGATAAGCCGGCGGGTTCAGACGCATGCGTAGGCAATTCGATCGTGAAGGCTTGGTTTGATATGTCGTTTACGTTCGTCTGCTTACTGCACGTTCGTTATATCTGCCAACAGTTGTTCGAGTCCTTCCGGAGTTGAATAGAGGTTTTCCAGCGCCGCAACCTCGGCCAGTTGGCTGGGTGAAAGGGCCTTTTCTTCGTGCTCAAGCTGGCCGCGCATGTCATCTTCATTTCTCGGTAGCTTGCGTTTCAACGCTACGCGCAAAAGTCCGCATGCCTTGAGCTTGTTACGTTCGAAACCTCGGCCGGTGTCCATCTGCACAGCGAGGAGGGCGGTTGCAAACGCGTGTCCTTGCGCCGCAGCCTTGAGCAACCACCGGTTCGCTGTCGGGTAGTCGGCCGGTATTTCATCACCCTTGTTGTAGAGGTAGCCGAGAATGAACTGCGCATCGGCCCGACCTTGCTCGGCAGCACGGGTATACCACTGCACGGCGGCGGGTACATCCTTGGGTGTGCCGTTACCACTGAGCATCGCGAGGCCCATCATTTCGTAAGCTTTGGCATTGCCGGTCTCGGCCGCCTGAGCAAGTAGCTTGACCGAGCGCTCAAGATCGACCGGCGCACCTCTGCCCTGTGCGTAAAGCGTTGCCAGCTGTATGAGTGACTCGGCATCTCCTTGAGCACTGCCCTTGCTTGCCCATGCGAACGCCTGCTGGTCGCTCGCCTCAACGCCGTCACCTCGGTAGTAAAGCCTCGCGAGGTCTCCTTGTGCTCTGGCATGTCCTTGTTCGGCGGCTTTTTGAAACCACATGGCTGCCTGGGAGAAACTCCTGGGTTGATCCTGGCCTGCAATATTGGAAATACCCAGGAAATACTGGGCATCCGGGTTTCCATGCTCGGCCGACCGAGTGATCCACTCCAGGCCCTTGGAATGATTCACCGCTACGCCGCGCCCGTAGTAAGTGAAAAGGCCGGTTTTATACTCAGCGACAGGTTCGCCGTTTTCAGCAGCGCGCAAATACCACGCTGCAGCCTTGACCGGGTTTTTATCGACCACCAGGCCTTCGTCATATACCGCACCCATCAGCAGCGTGACGCTGTGCGGACTGCGCCATACGGTGATAGCGAACGTGATTAAAAGATAGGCCAGATAGCCCAGGAGCAACGCAACCAAAGGAACGACAAACCGGCGCAATTTCGAATCCATTCGTGAGGTGTGGGTGAGCAGTGTAGCGATGCTCACGCGCCGGGGCATAGATGCCTTTCTACAACAGGTTTAACCGCGTTCGGCGCTGCGAACCAGCGGCGCATGTGCAGGCCCATGTAGGCGTTGATGGCGATGGTACATCGCGCCCAGCAGGGCAAATGCAGTGAAGGTCAGGATCGCTTTCGGCCAGGAGCAGCCATTCATAACCCCTTAAGGTATAGGGATGCTAACCTCGCTAAGCCAAACTGAGGCAAGGCACCTGAGAGACTCCGGGGATCTAAAAATGGAAGAAACACTTTCCTCGACATTTATGCGCACCAAAGGGAAGCCCATAAGTTTCAATGGAAAAACTGTCGTTGCGATCATGGAGATCAAGATCACAGAGCCCAGAACCGTCTTTTCAGTTCGTCGATTGGGCGCTACGAACGGTCGAGTGCAAGGATTGGCATTAAAGATGATGGGCGGGCAAATCGTCGTCGAAGGCTCTGGCAACGGCTGTCCCGAAATAGTTTTGTGGTCTGATACCAGTCCCGATGCTTTGGAGATAGAAGTGTTTTCTAAAGGTGGAAACGTTCTAAAAATCTGGAACGTCTGGAAGAGCGCTTTTGGCATGAATGCATGGGTTGGCAATGCTGGAATTCACGTCCACGGGACCGATGGCACGATGACGTTGGAATGTAGCGACGGGGTGGGTGATGTCGACTTCTCCGATTATGTGGTTGTTGTGGAAAAACGATAATGCACGGAGTTATGTCGGCTTTGGGTCGATTACTGCCTTTTGTAAATTGGAACACCGAAGAGGTTACTTGTAATACCTGGTCCGAAGATACGACGTTGGTCCAGAATAAAGAATTCCAGACATTGAGTTTCGCGTCGGCCTTGATCGTGACGATTTATGAGTGCTAATGCTGTAGCAAATGACAGGATTTAACGGGATTTCGTTATGAATATCATTGATGATTTAAAAGTTAAGTACCCCGGGGCCATTTCATGGTCATTTGGGGATGCTCCAGAAATGGCGGATGAGCTGGCTGAACTTGTTGCTAAAGGAATAAAAACGGCTGCGTGTAGTTCACTTTCGTCATTCAAACATGAAGATGAGCCCCCCACTATTGGCGGTTACGGCATCATCCTCAACAGTAAGGGCGAACCTGTATGTGTAATTAGAGTTGTGTCGATGCGTATAATTCGTTATTGCGACGTAGATCATGACCTTGCAAGGAAGGAAGGTGAACGGGATCTCAGCCTCAGTTACTGGATGCAGGGTCATAAAGATTTTTTCCAGAGAGAGGGCTCGTTCGACGAGGCTATGGAACTTGTGGCAGAAGAATTTGAGTTGGTGGAAGTATTGTAAAAGACAAAGCGCTCTGAATCGTCCCGAGTTTTTTAGGCCGTCTCCAAGCTTGCGGTGTAACGCTTTTCAAACTCTACCGATGACCGCAGGTCAAGCAATAAGTGAGAAGAGCAGGCGTGTAAGCACAGCTTCCACGACCGACGGAGTACGTTTCAGGCTCGGAGTTGAAAACAGCCTGAAAATGCTTGGTATGGTGCGAGAAGGCTTACTCTGTTTAGGACAAAAAATGATTTCGCATGTATTCATCGGAGTGAATGACTTCAGTCGAGCACTTGTGTTTTATCAAGGGCTCATGCAGATCCTCGGACTTGATCTCAAGTTCACTGAACGTGAACGCCCATGGGCTGGCTGGAAACACCCGGAGACTGAACGCCCTCTTTTTGTGGTGGGCAAACCGTTCGGCGGCGAATCCGCGACGCCAGGACATGGGCAAATGATTGCTCTGCTGGCACCTAATCGACAGACCGTGCACAACGCCCATGCCTTGGCGTTGGCATTGGGTGGAACATGCGAAGGCGCTCCCGGCCTGCGACCCGAATACCACCCGAATTTTTATGGCGCGTACTTTCGAGACCCTGAAGGAAACAAGCTTTGCGTCTGTTGCCACGATCCGGAGTAGGTCAAGTGGAGGGTGTCTAAAAGGGGATGGATTTATTTGCAACTTCGTGGTCGCGCAGGGTTGCCCACCAATGCAGACGGAAAGTGAATTAGGGATGAAATCGGCCCTTTTGTGCCCGTACCGGTCTACCATACCTCCCCGGGAGCGGTTCTATGCGCTGCCGTTCCTCAGTTTTTAAGGCATCCCAATGACCATCGACCAAATCTCCCTCCCCAAAGGCGTAGGCCCTCACGCCGCCAAGCTCCTCGACGCCATCACCGGCGCCGCCACCCATGAAGAACTCAACCGCGCTGGCGGCAAGGCTGAAGGTTTTGTGCTCGGTCTGGAATCCACCAAAGCCATCAAGAGCCAAATCGCCGAGTCGTTGTATGTGGCTTACGACGACGCGGCGAGTAATCGTTCTAGTGAATTGAAGGGCTAGGCATTAACCGGAGCAGGGCGCTTCGCGGTCGAGCAATTTGGCAGTGAGGAGTACGCCCAGCTCGCTCAGTCGGTGGATAGCGAGGGCGATGTCGCGGTGTTTGCCGCATAGGTCTTCGGACAAGTCGAGCAGCAGCGTGCTGACTGAAGCGAAAGTTTCGTAGCTGTTGGTGATGAGGGTTTCGTTGCTGGCGTCGGGAGCGACGCTGAAGAGAGCGGTTGAATCTGTAGCCATTGTTAAGTTCCTTGCTTGGGCCACTACTTGATCGCTACTAAACGATAAGGCGGTAGCTGTACGCAGGTTAGTAGACCGGTGGAACCTAACAAAACCGGCGCGCCCGAGGGCGCCCTACGCACAGCCACCATCGAGCACAGACAGGCACGTCTGACAGATGAAGCTTGTGCACTTGTTAGGTTAAACCGTGGGCTACTAAACCCGATCCCCGAGAGATTCGGCGACCGAGCCACCTTAGAGACGGCCATCCCAGCGCACAAGCCGGCGGATTCTGACGCAAGCGTAGGCAAGGGAGCAAGGCACGGTGACTGCGCGGCTCACACCGTCAGACTTAATAACCATCCCGCCGCGCCGCTTCCTACAACCACCAGCCACGGTGGCAGTTTCCACAGCATCAGCGCCGCCAGGCCAATCAGTGCCAGGGCGAAGTCCTGGACGGTGAAGATGGCGCTGGTCCACACCGGTTGGTACAGCGCCGCCAGCAACAGGCCGACGACCGCTGCGTTCACACTCACCAGGGCGGCTTGGGTATGGGGGCTGCGGCGCAGGCTTTCCCAGAAGGGCAGTGCGCCCATCACCAATAAAAACGATGGGACGAAGATCGCCAGCAGGCAGAGCAGGCCGCCGAGCCAGCCGGTTGGGGCTTGGTTCAGCGAGGCGCCGAGGAAGGCGGCGAAAGTGAACAACGGGCCCGGCATGGCTTGGGCCGCGCCGTAGCCAGCGAGGAACACGTCGTTGTTCACCCAGTGGCGGGGCACGACTTCGGCTTGCAGCAAGGGCAGCACCACATGGCCGCCGCCGAATACCAGCGAGCCGGTGCGATAGAAGGCGTCGGTCACGGCCAGGGTTGCGTTGGGAATCAACTGGGCGAGGATCGGCAGGCCGGCCAGCAACAGCACAAACAGCGACAGCCACAGCGTCCCGGCGCGACGGCTGATGGTCACGGGCAGGGCGTCGTGCGCGGTGGGCGGTGTGGGCTTGAACAGCAGCAGGCCGGCCACGCCCGCGACGACGATCACGCCGACCTGGCCCCACGCCGACGTTTGCAGCAGGGCCACGCAGGCGGCGAGCAGCATCACGGCCACGCGTGGGGCGTCGGTGCATAGGTTGCGCGCCATGCCCCACACGGCCTGGGCGACCACGGCGACGGCCACGACTTTGAGGCCATGCAGCGCTCCGGGCGGGATGGCGGTGCTGTGCCGGGCGATGCCCAGCGCCAACAAAATCAGCACCACGGCCGACGGCAGGGTAAACCCGAGCCACGCCGCCAACGCGCCGCCATAGCCCGCGCGCGACAGGCCGAGCGCGATGCCCACCTGGCTGCTGGCCGGGCCGGGCAGAAATTGGCACAGTGCGACCAAATCCGCGTAACTGCGCTCGCTCAGCCAGCGCCGCCGTGTCACGAATTCCTCGCGGAAATAACCCAGGTGCGCAATCGGGCCGCCAAAGGAGGTAAGCCCCAGGCGCAGGAAAATCAGAAACACCGACCAGGGATTTTCGCGGCGATCAGCGGGGGAGTGGGCCAAGGTGGGCGATCTCGATGAGGGCAGGGCATCGAGGCACCTTAGCGAATTTTAGTGACGTGAAGAAGAGGCGCCAGCGACAGCGCTCAATGTTGTACCGTTGCTCCCCAGGACCGTACCGATGACGAAGGAGTCAGCATGACATTGACTGTCGAAACCCTGCTCGAGCTGGCCATGGCCAACCCCATCAACGCCGAAATCACTGCGCGCCTGCCTGACCTTGGGGTGGACCAGTGCATGCTCACGGCGGGGTGTCTGTTTCAGGCGGTTTGGAACCATCAGGCGAATTTGCCTGCCGATCAGGGCGTGAAGGACTACGACGTTTTTTACTTCGATACCGACGTGTCCTACGAGGCGGAAGACGCGGTGATTCGTGCGGCGGACGAGCTGTTCAAAGACCTGGGCGTCAATGTCGAGGTCAAGAACCAGGCGCGGGTGCACCTTTGGTACGGGCAGCGCTTTGGTCGGCCTTATCCGCAGTTGCATTCAGCGCGCGACGGGGTCGATCGTTATCTGGTGGCCGGTACGTGCATCGGCTTGGAGATTGCCACGGGCGAGGTGTACGCGCCGTATGGGTTGGAGGATGTGGAGCTGGGGATTTTGCGGATTAATCCACTCCATCCGGAGCAGGCGTTGTTTGAGCAGAAGGCGCGCAGTTATCAGGCGCGCTGGCCTTGGCTGAGGATCGTAGGGGTTGGGGATGCCTGAATGCTTTGGCTGGGGCGCTGCGTTATCGTTGGCGATTTTCGCGAGCAAGCTCGCTCCTACCGTTGATTTTCGCTGAACTTTTACGTGGGTGCTGCACGTCCAAGGTTCAAACCACTCCCGCCAAGGACAGACGATGACCTTCTTTATCTTCCTGCTAGCCTGCGCCGCCGCTGCCAGTACCGGCATTATTTTCAAGCCCGGCGCCTGGTACGAGTCCCTCGTTAAACCGAGCTTCACTCCGCCCAATTGGCTGTTCCCGGTCGCGTGGACGCTCATCTACCTGCTGCTGGCCTGGGCCGGTTATCGCTTGAGCCTGATCCCCGGCAGCCAAATGGTGCTGGCGTTGTGGGCCGCGCAAATTGCCTTGAACACCCTATGGACGCCGGTGTTTTTCGGCGCGCATCGCCTGCTCGCCGGGATGGTGATCATCGTGTTGCTGTGGATCACCGTGGCGGCGATGGTGGTATTGGCCGTGCGCCTGGACCTGATCACCGGCCTGATCCTGTTCCCGTACCTGGCGTGGCTGTGTGTGGCGGCGGCATTGAATTTCTCGATCCTGCGCAATAACCGCTGATGGCCCACCAACCCTGGCCCGCCAGCGAGGCGGAACTGGCCCAGATGCGCCGCTTCAATCAGAAGCTCGCCTGGCTGCCGCGCTTCAAGATCCGCAACCGCATCACGCCGCGTTTGATCCAGGCGTTGTTGCGCGTCAGCCAAACGATCAAGCGCGCCACGCCGGCTGAAAGCAGGGTTGTCGATAACGTCCCCGTGCGCATCCTGCGGCCAAGCGGCAAGCCCAAGGGCGTAGTGCTGGATATCCACGGCGGCGGCTGGGTGATCGGCAATGCGCAGATGGATGACGACCTCAACCTGGGCATGCTGCAGGCGTGTGACGTGGCGGTGGTATCGGTGGATTATCGGTTGGCGGTGGATACGCCGGTCGAGGGGCTGATGGCGGACTGTTTGGCCGCCGCGCATTGGTTGCTCAGCGCAGACGAGTTTGCCGGCCTGCCGGTCATCGTCGTCGGCGAATCGGCCGGTGGGCATCTGGCGGCGGCGACGCTGCTGGCGCTCAAGCAATGGCCTGAACTGCTTCAGCGCGTAAGCGGCGCGGTGTTGTATTACGGCGTTTATGACCTGGCCGGCACACCGAGCGTACGCGCTGCGGGGCCGGAGACGTTGCTTTTGGATGGACCGGGGATGGTGGAGGCGTTGCGCATGCTCACGCCGGGGCTGAGTGATGATGAGCGCCGGCAGCCGCCGTTATCGCCGTTGTATGGTGACCTTGCCGGCTTGCCCCCGGCGTTGATGTTTGTGGGGGAGTTGGACCCGCTCAAGGATGACACGCTGTTGATTGCTGAGCGGTGGCCCAGCGCTGAAGCACACCTGTTGCCGGAGTCGGCCCATGGATTTATTCATTTTCCGGTGGCGATGGGGGGACGCGTGCTTGCCTATAGCCGAGAGTGGATTACTCGGCTCATCGATGTTTCATCTTATGCAGGCGGAAAGTCTTCGTAGGATTTTGGAAGGTAGCCCCAAATTCTCAGAACGTCGGCTTGCACTTCAAACTCGAATCCAATCTGCGCGACGACTTTCGATATTTCTTCGGTATGGTCAATGTATGTTTGGGGGAGTAGCACTCCCAAAGAGGGCGCTGCTTGCCACAAGCCGATGTCGAACCATTCGACGTAAGCAAATGGGAACGGCAAGTGATAAAACCACTCCACGTCCCATTCCGAGATATAGCCTGTGATGGATTTGGAACGATAGGACGGCTGCCAACCGCTGCGCTGGCGGAAGTGGGTGATCAGCTCGTTCCACTTGGTATTGTTCGCCGCGCTTGCCAGGTTTCTCGCTGCAACGGTGGCCTGGATGATCTTCCGGTTTTTATCATTCTGTCGGGCGCCGGGCCCTGGTAGCTCACTCATATTCATCGCTGTCGACTCACTCATTCGATTGACACGTCACTGCGCGGCCCCAGCCATTGGATGGCGATCCAGGATATTGATTTTTCTTTTTTGTGCCGCTCGGAATTGTCTGAAAGGGTTACCTGATTATCTTCGTCGTAAGCGGATAGGCAACTTAAAGCTGATCACATGGTCAGGTTTGTCCGATGCTCCTCTCCCATATAGAAGGACCCCACCATGCGCACATACACCCTGAACTACCTGTTCAACGATGAACCCCGTAGCCATGTGTTCGAACTCAAGCATCCTGAATTGCCCTTGCATGATGCGGCGTTGCACTTGCTGCAGTTGCATTTCGGTGATGCGGAGAATGGCCTGATCATGCCCCCTGCGGATGCGACCCCGGAGGAGATTCTGGAGCAGGCGAAGTGGGTGGGGATTACGCAGATTGAGGTTGTATGAACCCAAGGCCGACCATTCAGGCCGTCAGCGCAGCCGACATCCCTGAAACGCTGATCTTCGTCCTGCAGGCCCGTGCCGAGCTTTTCCCGATGCTCAGCGCAGCCGGGATGCCGACAGACCTGGCGTGATTTGAAGCAACCTATGTACACCCATCCGTTTCTACCGGGGGCGATTGGTTTCTGGATTTGCCAAGGGTTTGAGGGAGTGGATATGTGCTGTTCAGTTAGGCCGCAACCGCAGTATCTGCGCCCCATCGAACGGGTCCGTCAGGTAATGCGCCTGCACCCCGAATGTTTCCTGCAAGCGCTGTGGCGTCAGCACGTCCAGCGGCTTGCCCAGTGCTACCAGGCGCCCACGATCCAGTATGGCCAGGCGATCACAGGTCAGCGCCTGGTTCAGATCATGCAGGGCGATCAGGGTGGTCACGGGTAACCCTTGCACACCTTTCAAAATCGCCAGTTGATGCTGGATGTCCAAGTGATTGGTCGGCTCATCCAGCAACAGGATCTGTGGCCGTTGCGCCAGGGCGCGGGCGATGTGCACGCGTTGGCGCTCGCCGCCGGAGAGACTGCGCCAGGCGCGGTGGCTCAGGTGGGTGGCGTCCACGTCGTGCAGGGCCTGGCGCACGATGGCGTCGTCTTCGCTGGACCACGGGCTCAGCGCCGACAGCCACGGTGTACGGCCCAGGGCCACAGCGTCGAACACGCGGATGGCGTCGTCGGTGTCGGCCTGTTGTTCCACCACCGCCAGTTGTTGTGCGATGGCGCGGCGGGACAGGTCGCCCAGGCGTTGGCCGCCCAGGCGCACATCGCCGCTGGCCGGAGTGCGCAGCCCGGCGAGCAGTTTGAGCAGGGTGGATTTGCCGGAGCCATTCGGCCCGACAATCCCCAGGGTTTCACCCAACTGAACCTCCAGGTGAATATCACGCAGCAACTCGGCCTCACGCACCTTGAAGCCCAGGCCGGTGCAACTCAGTACGCTCATCGCGCATTCCTCCGGCCAATCAGGATCAGCGCAAACACCGGCGCGCCCACCAAGGCCGTCACCACTCCGACCGGAATCACCTGGCCCTTGATCAAGGTGCGCGACAGCACGTCTGCCGCGATCAAAAACAATGCACCTCCCAGCGCACTCGCCGGCAGCAGGCGCGAATGCCCGGTGCCGAGCAGCAGGCGCACCGCGTGGGGGATCACCAGGCCGACAAAGCCAATGGCACCGACGATGGACACCATCACTGCGGTCACCAGCGCCGCGCAACCCACCAGCACGAACTGCACGCGGCGCACCGGGATGCCCAGGGACGCGGCCGAATCCGTACCGAAGGTAAACGCATCCAACGCGCGACGATGCCACAGGCATACCGCCAAGCCCGTGACCGCCACCGGCACTGCCAGCCACACCGACGGCCAGCGCACGCCGCTGAGGTTGCCCAGCAGCCAGAACATGATGCCGCGCGCCTGTTCGGAGCTGGCTGATTTGGTGATCAGGAACGCCGTGAGCGCGTTGAACAGCTGCGAGCCGGCGATGCCCGCGAGGATGATCTGCCCGGTGCCGCTGGACGAACCACTGGCCCGCGCCAGCAGGATCACCAGGGCAAACGCCGCCATCGCGCCGACAAAGGCGCCGGCCGAGAGTGAAATCAGGCCGCCGCCCACGCCCATCAGCGCCACCAGCACCGCGCCGGTCGAAGCGCCGGCGCTGATGCCCAGCAGGTAGGGATCGGCCAGTGGGTTGCGCAGCAACGACTGCAAAATCACCCCGCAGGTGGCCAGCCCCGCACCGCAGGCGGCGGCAACCAGGGCGCGGGTGAGGCGGTAGTTCCACACCACGCCTTCATCGATCGGGTCCAACACGTAACCGGCCGCCCACAGTTTGTTGGCGAGCACCTGCAGCACCACCTGGGGCGAGATGGCGGTTTCGCCGATGGCCACGCCGGCGAGCACGGCGATCAGCAATAGCGCCAGGGCGAGTAAGGTCCGGATCATTGCGGCAGGTCGTAGCCGTCGATGGCCGTGGCCAGGTGTTCAAGGCCATCGAACATGCGGATGCTGGCCTGCAGCGCCAGGGCGTCGAGGATGATGATGCGGTTGTTTTTCACGGCGTCCATGTTGCGCGTGACCGGGTCGCTGCGCAGGAAGGCGAGTTTCTTTTCATGGTCGTCGGCGGGGTAGCGGCGGCGGTCCATGCGGGCGATCACCAGGAAGGTCGGGTTGGCCTTGGCGATGGTTTCCCAGCCGACGGCGGGCCACTCTTCGTCGGATTGCACCACGTTGTGCAGGCCGAGGGTTTCGAGCATGAACTCGGGGATGCCTTTGTGGCCGGCCACGTACGGGTCGCTGCCCATTTCGGAACTGGAGAACCACACCAGCGCGCTGGCGTGCTTGAGGCCTTTGCTTTGTACGGTGGCCACGGATTTGGTCAACCGCGCCTTGAGCGCGTCGTTCAGTTGTTGGCCGCGATCCTGTACATCGAAGATCTGTGCCAGCTGGCGGATGCTCTTGTAGATCGTCTCGATACGGAACGGCTCCAGCCGCGTGCCGTCGGCGCCCACCAGGTTGTCCTTGCCTTCGCAGTCGGAGGGCAGCAGGTAGGTGGGGATCTTCAGTTCGTGAAACTGCTCGCGGGTGCCGACCACGCCTTGCGGGCCCACGACCCACTCCAGTTCGGCGGCCACCAGTTGCGGGCGCTTGGCGATCACCGCTTCGAAGCTTGGCTCGTTATTGGCAAGGCGCTCGATGCTGTCGTTCTGGGCCTTGAACTGCGGCAACACGCTGTTGAACCACAGCGAAGTGCCCACCACGCGGTCAGCCACGCCGAGGGCATAGAGCATTTCGGTGGCGGCCTGGCCGATGGTCACACTGCGCGCGGGCGCCTGCTGGAAGGTGAGGGTGCTGCCGCAGTTTTCCAGCGTCAGCGGGTAATGCGTGGGTGCGGCGTGGGCCAGGGCGCAGAAACCCAGGCCGCCGATCAGGGCGGTAACGCGTGGCAGCATGCGGCAATCTCCGTGTGGACCGTACGTGTAAACAGGGGAGGTACGGTTCGGAAATACGCCCTCGAACGCTGCCGAACGGGCAGGCAAGGATGTCCTTCCCGGACACCCCGCCGGTTAGTGATTGTGCTGGGCCGGCAGGTCTCCTGACTGATGCGTCATCGCCACGCTCCGGCCTTCCCGGACGCGGTCCAGTGGCAGTGGGGAGCAGGCTCGGCACCTACAGTTGCGGGGGCAGTTTCGATTGACGCGCGATACCGCGCTTCGAATTCCCTATTAGTCCCGTTCGGGAACCGGCGCGGTATGGTAGTTGATTAGGACGAGGCGATACAGCCCGGAGAGCGCCCGATCAAAGACGAATATCCTCAGGCCCTCGGATCAGCGCTTCAATCCGCGTGCCCGTGGCGCGCTCTTCGTTGCTGAAACCGTCGTAGTCCGCGAGGTTGGCGAAACGGATGCCGGTCAATTGTTCTATCTGGATCACGCTGCGCTGGTAGGTCCTGACCTGGCCGAACATCAGGTCGAGCTGACCCAGTTCGCGGCTTTGGTCGATCATGTAGGCACTGGCGGAGGGCTTGCCGTCGTCGCTGAGGTAGGCCACCACTTTCCAGAACGCCTTGGGGATTCTGATGCCACGGTAGAGGCGATCGTCGTCGGCGAACACCGGGCCGCTGAACACCGTTGCCCGGGCTTTCCAGCGTTGCGTATTGTTGAGAATGTAGTCTTCGAGTTCCAGCCAGGTCTTTTGGTTGAACCCGCTCATCTGCGGCGAGCAGTTGGTGAAATGGAAGGTGTCGATGTTGGCTGTTTTTGCCTCATCGCCCCAGTTCGGGTCCTGCCGGCGCACCAGGTGGCCGCGATCCAGTCCATTGTTGGTGTAGAGCGCTTCGCCCACCTGCGCGCTGATCGGCAGGCGACCATCGTAGGCCCAGGTGTCGTTGCTGCGGATAATCTCCACATGCTGCCCGCCGTCGATATTGACGCCCACGTAGAGCGCCAGTCGTCGGGAACGTGACATTGTCACCGAGAAATGCGTGTAGTCCAGCCGCAGCGGTTGTACGTCATCCGCCAATGCCTCATCGGCGCTGGGCCAGGGCACCGCGAAGCTGCTGAGAAAATCCTCGGCGTAGCCCTGTCGGTCCTGTAGATCCTTGGCGGGGGTGACACGGGGCGTCGCCGCCCGGGCTTCCAAAAGGCTGGGATTGACCGCGATCAACGGGCGCAGATCGGCGAGTCTTGGGCGGTGCGAAAGGTCGATTTTGGCTTTACGTGCGGGCATCGGTAGTTCCTCGCGGTCCTTGGATAAACACGACTGCAACATAGCTTCATGACAATTTGGGCCAAGCAGTCACCGTCGGCTACCCTGAAACGGTTACCCGGACGTTCGCCACACGCCAACAAGGAGCCAGCCTATGTGTGTTCGCCAACAGCGCAACCCGATTTTTTGCCTGATCCCGCCGTATATGCTCGACCAGATCGCGCGCAACGGTGATAAAGCCCAACGCGAGATCGCGCTGCGTACCCGTGCCAAAGACAGCACCTTCCGCTCGCTGCGTATGGTCGCGGTGCCGGCCAGGGGGGCCGCCCATATGGCCCTGGCCATGGGCGCCGACAAACGGCGCTCGATCTACAGCGCCGAGGGCAGCGACAGCCTGCCTGGCAAGCTGATCCGTGGCGAAGGCCAGCCCGCCAGTGGTGACGACGCAGTGGACGAAGCCTACGACGGGCTGGGCGCCACGTTCGATTTTTTCGACCAGGTCTTTGATCGCAACTCCATCGACGATGCCGGCATGGCGCTGGACGCCACCGTGCACTTTGGCCAGAACTATAACAATGCGTTCTGGAACTCGACCCAGATGGTGTTTGGGGATGGCGATCAGCAGCTATTCAATCGGTTCACAGTGGCGCTTGACGTGATTGGCCATGAATTGGCCCACGGTGTCACCGAGGATGAGGCCAAGCTGATGTATTTCAATCAGTCCGGTGCCTTGAACGAGTCGCTGTCGGACGTGTTCGGCTCACTGATCAAGCAATATGCCTTGAAGCAAAAGGCCCAGGACGCCGACTGGTTGATCGGCAAAGGGCTGTTTACCAAGAAAATCAAAGGCACCGCCCTGCGTTCGATGAAGGCACCGGGTACGGCGTTCGATGACAAGCTGCTGGGCAAGGACCCCCAGCCAGGGCATATGGATGATTTTGTACAGACCTACGAGGATAATGGCGGCGTGCATATCAATTCCGGCATTCCCAACCATGCGTTCTATCAGGTGGCGACGAAGATAGGCGGGTTTGCCTGGGAGCGCGCAGGGCGCATCTGGTATGACGCACTGCGCGATGCACGGTTGCGGCCAAACTCGGGGTTCCTGCGTTTCGCGCGCATCACTTACGATGTCGCCGGGCGACTTTATGGCGTGAACAAGGATGAACAGAAGGCGGTCAAGGAGGGCTGGAAAGCGGTCGGCATTTCTGTGTAACAACACGCTTGGGCAGTGAGGAACAGCCATGCAAATTTCGATCAAGGAAATCGGCGGACCGGCGTTTTTTCCGGGCCTGGCCAAACCTCGTACCGTGCAATTGGACACGCTGCCCGAGCCGGACCAGCAAGAGTTGCGGCAACTGATCGAGAAATCAGACTTCTTTCAGTTGCCGCAAAGCACGGCGCCGGAACCCGGCAACCCAGGCCAGGTGCATTACACCCTGACCGTGACGGAAGGAGAGCGCGAACACACGGTCTGCGTGCTGGCGCCGGTGAAGTCACAGGCGCTGGATGGGCTGGTGCAATGTGTGCGGCGGCATATTCGCTAGGGCTGCTGCGCAGCCCTGCGGGAGCAAGCTCCCTCGCCACAGGTGCTGTGTTGTCTTGAATTATTTGCGATCCAGCCATACGGTCTGGGCATTGCAGAACTCGCGCACGCCAAAGTGCGACAACTCGCGGCCGAACCCGCTCTTCTTCACGCCGCCAAACGCCACCCGAGGATCGGACACGCTGAACGCATTGACGAAGATCCCGCCGGTTTCCAGCTGGTTGGCAATGTCGCGGGCCTTGGCCGGATCGGTGGTGAAGATGCTGGCGGTGAGGCCGAACTCGCTGTCATTGGCCAGGGCCACGGCGTGGTCGGCGTCGCGGGCGGTGATGATCGAGGCCACCGGGCCAAACAGTTCCTGTTTGAACGAGGTCATCTGGTCGGTGACGTCGGCCAGTACGGTCGGCTCATAGTAGTTGGCGGCGCCGGCGACTTTGTGCCCGCCCAGCAGCAGGGTGGCGCCTTCTTCCAGGGTGGCCTGGACCTGGCCGTGCAACTCGTCGCGCAGGTCGAAGCGTGCCATGGGGCCGACGTAGGTGTTGGCCGATGTCGGGTCGCCCATCACCAGCGCACGGCTGGCTTCGACGAACCTGGCGGTGAAGGCGTCCACTACGCCAGCTTCGATGATCAGGCGCTTGGCGGCGGCGCACACCTGGCCGCTGTTCTGGAAGCGGCCGATCACGGCGGCCTGGACGGCGGCGTCGAGGTCGGCGTCGTTGAGCACGATGAACGGGTCGGAGCCGCCCAGTTCCAGCACGCATTTCTTCAGCGCAGCCCCTGCCTGGGAGCCGATGGCCATGCCGGCGCGTACGCTGCCGGTGAGGGTGACGGCGGCGATGCGCGGGTCGGCGATGGCGGTGGACACGCCGTCGGTGGTCACGTTGATGACTTCGAACAGGCCTTCAGGGAAACCGGCTTTTTGCAGCGCTGTTTTCATCAGGTACGCACTGCCCATCACGTTCGGCGCGTGTTTGAGCACGTAGGTGTTGCCGGCGAGCAGGGTCGGCACGGCGCCGCGCAGCACTTGCCACACCGGGAAGTTCCACGGCATCACGGCGAGGATCGGGCCCAGCGGGCGGTATTCGATCTGGGCGCTGCCGTTGTCCACCAGGGTCGGTTCCGGGGCCAGCATGGCCGGGCCGTGGGCGGCGTACCATTCGCTGAGCTGGGCGCATTTTTCGATTTCGGCACGCGCCTGGGTGATGGGCTTGCCCATTTCCAGGGTGATCATCTGCGCCATCTCTTCGGCTTGATCGCGCAGGGCTCCGGCGAGGGCCAGTAGCAATTCGGCACGCTGGCTCACCGGCTGGCGGCGCCAGGTGCGGAAGGCTGCGGTGGCGCGGTCGAGGGCGGCGTCCAGTTGCGACGCGGTTTCGTAGGGGTAGCTGCCGACTGTTTCGCCGGTGGCGGGGTTGATCGACAGGGCGTGGGTCTGGTGAGAAATAGCGTTCATGGCACCGTCCGGCTGAATGTGTGGAATGGGTTCAGCCTACGGGGATGTATGTTTTCTGGAAACTGAATAATATTGATCGATACGTTCACGATTGGAGAATGACTTGGACCTGGTGCAGCTGGAAATCTTCAAGGCCGTTGCCGAGCAGGGCAGCATCAGCGCCGCCGCGCAATTGATTCATCGGGTGCCGTCGAATCTGACCACGCGCATCAAGCAACTGGAGCAGGATTTGGGCGTGGAGTTGTTCATTCGTGAGAAGAGTCGCCTGCGCCTGTCGCCCGCCGGGTGGAATTTCCTCGGCTACGCGCGGCGCATTCTCGACCTGGTGCAGGAAGCCCGCGCGACAGTGGCAGGGGAGGAGCCCCAGGGCGCGTTTGCCCTCGGCTCCCTGGAAAGCACGGCGGCGGTGCGTATCCCGGCGCTGCTGGCGGCGTACAACCAGAAGCACACCAAGGTCGAACTGGACCTGAGTACCGGGCCTTCAGGCACGATGATCGAGGGGGTGTTGTCGGGACGGCTGGCGGCGGCGTTTGTCGATGGGCCGGTATTGCATGCCACCTTGGAAGGCGTGGCGGTGTTCGAGGAGGAGATGGTGGTGATTGCGCCGTTGCACCACGCGCCGATCACGCGAGGGCAGGATGTGAATGGGGAGAGCATCTACACCTTTCGCTCCAACTGTTCCTACCGGCACCATTTCGAGCGTTGGTTTTCACAGGACGGCGCGGTGCCGGGGAGGATCTTCGAGATGGAGTCCTACCACGGCATGCTCGCTTGCGTCAGCGCCGGGGCCGGCCTGGCGCTGATGCCACGCAGCATGCTGGAAAGCATGCCGGGGTTTACCACGGTGAGCGTGTGGCCGCTGACGGACAGTTTTCGCACGCTGCATACCTGGCTGATCTGGCGGCGTGGCACGGTGTCGCAGAGTTTGAACAGCTTTGTGAAGTTGCTGGAGGAGCAAGGCTTGACGCTGGCGTAGATCGGTCACCGCGCAAATCCTGTAGCTACCGCAGCTCGCGTCGAGATTTAGCCGCCGAACTGGAAGGTGCCCATGGCCAATTTGGCCATGATCGCCGTGGCGCCCAACTGCACCAGCCATAACGCCAGGCCACCCAGGAACACACCCAGCGCCACTTGCAGCACCAGGCTTTTCTGGCGCTTGGCTTGCGGCGCGCGCGGGGTGAAGTGCTCCTGGTCGTCGGGATCGGCGTGCAGGTTCAGGTCGTCGTTTTTCATAGGGCTCTCACAGCAAAAGGGCAATCGGTGCTCAGTCTAGGGGAGCAGGGTGTTTTCCGACAGGCATTAAAAAGGGAAGCCACGGCTTCCCTTCGTATAACGCCGTCAGGCTTATAGAACCTGAACAATCGCCTTTGTTACCGCAGCAATGTTCGACTGGTTCAACGCCGCCACACAGATACGCCCGGTATCCAGCGCGTAGATACCAAACTCGCTGCGCAGGCGGGTGACTTGCTCAACGGTCAGGCCGGAGTAGGAGAACATCCCACGTTGGCGACCGACGAAGCTGAAGTCGTGGCCCGGAGCAGCCTTGGCCAGTTCGGCAACCATCTGCTCACGCATGCCCCGGATACGCAGGCGCATCTCGGCCAGTTCGGCTTCCCACTGGGCGCGCAGCTCAGGGCTGTTCAGCACCGCGGCAACAATCGCTGCGCCGTGGGTTGGCGGGTTGGAGTAGTTAGTGCGGATCACACGCTTGACCTGGGACAGGATGCGCGCGCTTTCTTCCTTGGAGTCGCCAATGATGGACAGCGCGCCCACACGCTCGCCGTACAGGGAGAACGACTTGGAGAACGAGCTGGAGACAAAGAAGGTCAGGCCCGATTCGGCGAACAGGCGCACGGCGGCGGCGTCTTCGTGGATACCGTCGCCAAAGCCCTGGTAGGCCATGTCGAGGAACGGCACCAGGTTCTTGGCCTTGACCACGTCCAGTACTTGTTGCCAGTCGGCCGGGCTCAGGTCGACGCCGGTCGGGTTATGGCAGCAGGCGTGCAGCACGACGATGGACTGGGGCGGCAGGGCGTTGAGGTCTTCGAGCAGGCCGGCGCGGTTCACGTCGTGGGTGGCGGCGTCGTAGTAGCGATAGTTCTGCACCGGGAAACCGGCGGTTTCGAACAGGGCGCGGTGGTTTTCCCAGCTCGGGTCGCTGATGGCGACGACGGCGTCGGGCAGCAGCTGCTTGAGGAAGTCAGCGCCGATTTTCAGGGCGCCGGTGCCGCCAACGGCTTGCACGGTCACTACACGGCCAGCTTCGAGCAGTGGCGAGTCGGTGCCGAACAGCAGGGTTTGCACAGCCTTGTCGTAGGCGGCGATGCCGTCGATCGGCAAGTAACCACGGGCGGCGTGTTGCGCCACGCGAATGGCTTCCGCTTCGGCAACGGCACGCAAGAGTGGAATCTTCCCCTCCTCGTTGCAGTAAACGCCCACGCCAAGGTTGACCTTGGTGGTTCGTGTATCGGCGTTGAATGCTTCGTTGAGGCCCAGGATTGGATCGCGTGGTGCCATTTCGACAGCGGAGAACAGGCTCATTTTTGCGGCAGCTCTATGGGGGAAGGGAGGGACGTGTCGCGCTCCAGCCGAATGCACTAGAGCGGTGCACAAACGGGGAGCTAGTATAGAGGCCATCACCGCTCAGGGCGACAACCGAAACGGCTTTTCGGCCAAGTTTTTCGGTTTATTTGCCGACCGTTAGTCTTATTGCAACATCGGTCAACCACGGCGGGCAGGACGATTGCCTTGAAACCCGTCACATTCGCCACCACTTCTACAGCTATCATGGTTTTTTCCTACGACCTGCTCTGAAACTTTGCGGGTTGTGGTCTTTTTCGTCCCCGACGGGTTTACAGTCTGGGGTGACTTCAAGAGGTACGTTATGTCGGATTTCCAACTAGTCACCCGCTTTGAACCTGCCGGCGACCAGCCCGAGGCCATTCGCCAGATGGTCGAAGGCATCGAGGCCGGCCTGGCGCACCAGACGCTGCTCGGGGTGACCGGTTCGGGCAAGACCTTCAGCATCGCCAACGTGATCGCGCAGATCAACCGCCCGACGCTGGTGCTGGCACCGAACAAGACCCTGGCCGCGCAGTTGTACGGCGAGTTCAAGGCGTTCTTCCCGAACAACGCGGTGGAGTACTTCGTTTCCTACTACGACTACTACCAGCCCGAAGCGTATGTGCCGTCTTCCGATACCTTTATCGAGAAGGATGCGTCGATCAACGACCACATCGAGCAGATGCGGCTGTCGGCGACCAAGGCGTTGCTGGAGCGCAAGGACGCGATCATCGTCACCACGGTGTCGTGCATCTACGGCCTGGGCAGCCCGGAAACGTATTTGAAGATGGTGTTGCACGTGGATCGCGGCGACAAACTCGACCAGCGCGAGCTGCTGCGCCGCCTGACGAGCCTGCAATACACCCGCAACGACATGGATTTTGCCCGCGCGACCTTCCGCGTGCGTGGCGATGTGATCGACATCTACCCGGCCGAATCCGACCTGGAAGCGATCCGCATCGAGCTGTTTGACGATGAAGTCGAGAGCCTGTCGGCCTTTGACCCGTTGACCGGCGAAGTGATCCGCAAGCTGCCGCGCTTCACCTTCTATCCGAAAAGCCACTATGTGACCCCACGCGAAACCCTGATGGGCGCCATCGAGGGCATCAAGGTCGAGCTGGCCGAACGCCTGGAGTACTTGCGCGCCAACAACAAGCTGGTGGAAGCCCAGCGCCTGGAGCAACGCACGCGCTTTGACCTGGAGATGATCCTCGAACTGGGTTACTGCAACGGTATCGAAAACTACTCGCGCTACCTGTCGGGCCGTGAGTCCGGCGCGCCGCCGCCGACCCTCTACGACTACCTGCCCGACGATGCGCTGCTGGTGATCGACGAGTCCCACGTCAGCGTGCCGCAAGTGGGCGCCATGTATAAGGGCGACCGCTCGCGTAAGGAAACCCTGGTGGAGTACGGCTTCCGTCTGCCGTCGGCGCTGGACAACCGGCCGATGCGCTTCGACGAGTGGGAAGCCATCAGCCCGCAGACCATCTTTGTGTCGGCCACGCCGGGCAACTACGAGGCCGAGCATGCCGGCCGTGTGATCGAGCAATTGGTGCGTCCGACTGGCCTGGTCGACCCGGAAATCGAAATCCGCCCGGCGCTGACTCAGGTTGACGACTTGCTTTCGGAAATCACTAAGCGTGTGGCGCTGGAAGAGCGGGTGCTGGTCACCACGCTGACCAAGCGCATGTCCGAAGATTTGACCGACTACCTCGCCGACCACGGCGTGCGCGTGCGCTACCTGCACTCGGACATCGACACCGTGGAGCGCGTGGAGATCATCCGCGACCTGCGCCTGGGCACCTTTGATGTACTGGTGGGCATCAACCTGCTGCGCGAAGGCCTGGACATGCCGGAAGTGTCGTTGGTGGCGATTCTCGATGCGGACAAGGAGGGCTTCCTGCGTTCCGAGCGCTCGTTGATCCAGACCATCGGTCGTGCGGCGCGTAACCTCAACGGCCGGGCGATTCTCTACGCGGATCGCATCACCGGTTCCATGGAACGGGCAATTGGCGAGACGCAGCGTCGTCGTGACAAGCAAATTGCCTTCAACCTCGAAAACGGCATTACGCCCAAAGGCGTGTTCAAGGACGTTGCCGACATCATGGAAGGCGCCACCGTGCCGGGCTCGCGCAGCAAGAAGCGCAAGGGCATGGCCAAGGCCGCCGAAGAGAGCGCCAAGTACGAGAACGAACTGCGCTCGCCGAGTGAGATCACCAAGCGTATCCGCCAGCTGGAAGAGAAGATGTACCAGTTGGCGCGGGATCTGGAGTTTGAAGCTGCGGCGCAGACTCGGGATGAGATTGGCAAGTTGCGTGAGCGGTTGCTGGCTGTCTGATCTGCGGTGGCTGGACCGGCCTCATCGAGGCATGGGTATCTACACAACTTGAGCGAGCCTTCTGTGTAGATACCGCCTTATCCAACACCGCGCAAATCCGTAGCAGCTGCCGAGCGCAAGCGAGGCTGCGTCGGCCGCGCCTCGAGCCTGAATCGGCAGCGCGCCTGACGCAGCCTCGCCAAGGCTCGACAGCTGCTACGCACTATTCTATTGAAGTTATGTAGATACCCATGCTCATCGGGGGCAAGCCCCCTCCCACACGTTGACTTTTGAACACCGTCAAATGTGGGAGGGGGCTTGCCCCCGATGGTTGCGCCTCGGTTTTCCAGAAATCACCCATGCTGTTACCATTCGCCCCTTGTTTCAATTTCAGTTATATCGCCCATTCGAGACCTGCCATGACCACCGTCCGCACGCGCATCGCGCCATCGCCTACTGGGGATCCCCACGTCGGCACTGCCTACATCGCCTTGTTCAACTACTGCTTTGCCAAGCAGCACGGCGGTGAATTCATCCTGCGGATCGAAGACACCGACCAACTGCGCTCCACCCGCGAGTCGGAACAGCAGATTTTCGATGCCTTGCGCTGGTTGGGCATTACCTGGGCCGAAGGCCCGGACGTCGGTGGCCCGCACGGTCCATATCGCCAGAGCGAGCGTAGCGACATCTACAAGCAGTACACCCAGCAATTGGTCGACATGGGCCATGCGTTCCCATGCTTCTGCACCGCAGAAGAACTCGACCAGATGCGCGCCGAGCAACAGGCCCGTGGCGAAACCCCACGCTACGATGGCCGCGCGCTGCTGCTGCCTCCCGAGGAAGTGGCCCGGCGCCTGGCCGCTGGCGAACCTCATGTGATCCGCATGAAGGTGCCGAGCGAAGGCGTGTGCGTGGTGCCGGACATGCTGCGCGGTGACGTCGAGATCCCGTGGGATCGCATGGACATGCAGGTGTTGATGAAGACCGACGGCCTGCCGACGTACTTCCTGGCCAATGTGGTCGACGACCACTTGATGGGGATCACCCATGTATTGCGCGGTGAAGAATGGCTGCCATCGGCGCCGAAGCTGATCCTGCTTTACGAGTACTTCGGTTGGGAACAGCCACAACTGTGCTACATGCCGCTGCTGCGTAACCCGGACAAGAGCAAGCTGTCCAAGCGCAAGAACCCGACCTCGGTGACGTTCTACGAGCGCATGGGCTTCATGCCCGAAGCGATGCTCAACTACCTGGGCCGTATGGGCTGGTCGATGCCGGACGAGCGCGAGAAGTTCTCGCTGCAGGAAATGGTCGATAACTTTGACTTGTCCCGCGTGTCCCTGGGCGGGCCGATCTTCGATATCGAGAAACTCTCGTGGCTCAATGGCCAGTGGCTGCGTGATTTGCCGGTGGAAGAGTTCGCCAGCCGCGTGCAGCAATGGGCGCTGAACCCTGAATACATGATGAAGATCGCGCCGTTGGTGCAGGGCAGGGTGGAGACGTTCAGCCAGGTCGCACCGTTGGCCAGCTTCTTCTTTGCCGGTGGCGTCACCCCGGATGCCAAGCTGTTCGAATCGAAGAAACTCTCGGGCGACCAGGTTCGCCAGCTGATGCAGTTGATCCTGTGGAAGCTGGAAAGCCTGCGCCTGTGGGAGAAGGACGCGATCACAGCGACGATCCAGGCGGTGGTCGAGTCCCTGGAGTTGAAATTGCGCGATGCCATGCCGCTGATGTTTGCCGCGATCACCGGGCAGGCCAGTTCGGTGTCGGTGCTCGATGCGATGGAAATTCTCGGCCCTGACCTGACTCGTTTCCGCCTGCGCCAAGCCCTTGATTTGCTTGGCGGTGTATCGAAGAAAGAAAACAAAGAGTGGGAAAAACTGTTGGGCGCTATCGCTTAAGCCGTCCATTGCAGCGACGAAACCCAGGTTTTCCGGGGTTTCGTCGGTAAGTGATTGTTATCCCGGCAAAAAATTTTGGAAAATGTTGAAAATAAATTTGACACACTTCCAAACCGCCATTAAGATTCGCCCCGTCCTCACCGATGAGGGGCTATAGCTCAGCTGGGAGAGCGCTTGCATGGCATGCAAGAGGTCAACGGTTCGATCCCGTTTAGCTCCACCAATTTGCAGGTTCAAGGTCTGGCCACACCGTCCTTGAATTGATCAGGTCTCAGCACTGATCAGCTGTACAGAAGGTTTGTGTCCCCTTCGTCTAGTGGCCTAGGACACCGCCCTTTCACGGCGGTAACAGGGGTTCGAGTCCCCTAGGGGACGCCAGTTTCAACAAGCAGTTCGAAAGGTCTGCTGCGCCGCGAGGCGAAAAATCCGGGGCTATAGCTCAGCTGGGAGAGCGCTTGCATGGCATGCAAGAGGTCAACGGTTCGATCCCGTTTAGCTCCACCAATTTGCAGGTTCAAGGTCTGGCCACACCGTCCTTGAATTGATCAGGTCTCAGCACTGATCAGCTGTACAGAAGGTTTGTGTCCCCTTCGTCTAGTGGCCTAGGACACCGCCCTTTCACGGCGGTAACAGGG
>JAEAMG010000512.1_pt1 | contig 42638 bp, 33 predicted proteins | sample 8958741 | NCBI WGS metagenome assembly JAEAMG01 (sample SAMN16933256, study PRJNA681125) | bioreactor sludge metagenome | isolation source: anaerobic bioreactor treating anionic surfactant - SDBS | place: India: Bengaluru | collected 2019-02-28 | reverse complement strand
CTATACGATCCAGCCCGCCCTGCATCAGCATTTGGATCAGACGATGCGGATCGGCCTCGGTAACCTGCGCCTTTACGCCGACCTGCTGGTATTGCCGCATTGCTGCCATAGCATTCATCTGGATGAGCCTCTTACCACATCAATTTCACATACCTACTTATCGGTCGCCTAGCGCAGGACTTGAGTTTGTTCTGAAAACAAAAAACCGCCTGGCGGCGGCTTTTTTCTTGAAGCGGAGTCCCTTACTTCTTCGAGTTATTCGCTGCCCACGGCAGGTTTTCCAGCGAGGCCAACAAACTCGACGACGTATTGGACAACTGCCCCACCAGCAAATCCATGGCGTTGAACTGCTTGTACAGCCGCTCCTGCAGCGAGGTAAGGCGACGAGTCAGAGCTTCTTTCTGATCATCAATCTTGGAGATCGTCTCAGTCATTGCCTTGTTGCGTTGCTCGAGTATTCCGCCGGTCTCGGTGTATGGCTTCAGCTTGGCGTCGAGCCTGGAAGCCAATCCCTTGTCACCCGTGAACAGACCCGCCAATTCGCCGAAGTTACTGGCCATCGCCTTGTCCAGCTTGGCGCTGTCAATGGCGAGCGTGCCATCCTTCTGTGTGGTGATACCAATATCGGTCAGCGCACGCAGTGCACCATCACCCTGCACGTTAACCAGCTCGTTGCGAATCGTGTTGAGCAAGGTGCGCGCCGTGGCATCGCCCACCAATGCGCCTGTTACGGGCGCCTTGCCCTCGCCTACAGATGTCACTTTGGTCTGCGCGTTAATCACACCGATCAGCTTGTTGTAGCTGTCGACAAAGGACTGGATCTGTTTTTTGACCCCCGCCTTATCTTCAGCAACGGTCACGGTCAGCGGCTCGTTGGCAATGGTCTTGGCCTTGAGATCGAGCGTGACACCCTCGATGGCGCCTTCGACCTTATTGGTCTTACTGGTAATCAACAGACCATCAACAGAAATCTGCGCGCTTTGCGCCTTGGAAAGGGTCATGGGGCCTTCTCGGTACAAGGCCATTGCAGCCTCATCGCTTGGATCCGGCTCGGCGATGGACCCATCAAAACTCAGCGCTTCCAATAAACGACTTCCCAGCCCGGCATTCGTTGTTTTGCCCTCGACAGTTATATCTTCACCTGCCCCGGTACTGGCACTGCTAAGTACCAGTCGCGCCCCCGCATCATCAGTGACAATAGTGGCAGTCAGCCCGATATCCTTGCCACCCACATTGATCGCATCGCGAATACCCGCCAGCGTGTTGTTGGCCTCATCAACAACAACCGAAAAGTTCTTGTCGCCGATCTTGAAAGTCAGCGTGCCGCCGCCAAAGGTAGCGGGTGTCTCGGCCGTATTGGTGAACGGTTGCAACGCCACTTTGCTGCTGCTCGCCAGTGACTTGACTTCCAACTGGTAGCTGCCTGCTCCTGCGGTGGTTGCCGCCGTAACGCCCACGAGGTCGGACTTGCTGGAGGTGGACGAGCGCGCCTGGAACAGGTCCGGCTTGTTCAAAGCGCCCAGCGCGGTCTGGAAATCACTTATTGCGCCCTTAAGGGCGCCAACCGCTGTGATTTGCGTAGTGGTCTTTTTCTCGAGGGTTGCAAGCTGGCTTTCCTTCGGAGCACGCTCAGCGGCAACCATACTCGCAACGATACTATCGATGTCGATGCCGGAACCGATGCCTGATACGCCTGCCATAGTTGCACCTCGTCAAATAAACCACACGACCGTATTCGATCAAACATTAAACAAGAAACGTGCCGCTAAGCCTTAGCCTCGAACAATAGGCTACGCATCTCATCCAAACGCTCTGCCAGACGGAGAATATCCTCGGATGGAATCTGCCGTACCACTTTGCCCGAGTCGCCGTCCAGCACCTGCACTACAACCTGACCGGTGGAATCATCCACGCTGAAGTTCAAATCGCGCTGCAAAGTCTGCACCTGCGTGCGAATTCGCTCTACTGCTTCGTTTACATCTACTTTCTGTGGCGCCTTGCCAGCGCCACCCTCGTCCTGCAACGACGAAAGCCCAGCTTCCTGACGAAAGCTGGGCATCGCGTTGCTCGACGAGGATGACGCAAGCGTGGCACTCGCTGCTCTTGCGACGTCCATGATTCACCTCTCAATGAATCGATGGGGTGGAATTAACCACCCCATCGGTGAGCCTCGCTTACTGCAGCAGGCTGAGAACAGCCTGCGGCAACTGCTTGGCCTGGGCCAGGATCGCGGTGCCGGCCTGTTGCAGGATTTGGTTCTTGCTCAGGTTGGCGGTTTCGGCTGCGAAGTCGGTATCTTGGATACGGCCGCGGGCAGCAGATACGTTTTCGCTGATGTTCTGCAGGTTGGCAATGGTGTTATCGAAGCGGTTTTGTACAGCACCCAAGTCGGCTCGCTGGGAGTCGATCTGAGCGATCGCGCCATCGATTATCTGGATAGCCTCTTGCGCTCCAGGGGCGTCGCTAACATCAATGTCGGTGACGAGCTTCTCGCTACTGGTGCCAGCAGTACCTGCTGCGGTTAAGCTTGTGAAAATATCTGCAGCGGGGCTATTTGTTCCGTCAGTGATGGTGATATTGGCGTCAGCAGCATCAGCACCTGCCTTACCAGCCACGCTCAAAGTTAAAACTCCGGTAACTTCTGCTACGGTCAAGCCTTCGATACCTGCGCCTTCAATCGCGGTTTTGAGTTGCGCAGAGGTCATTGCCGCAGTGGTAGTAATTGTCTTCGCTTCGCCGGACCCAACTTTAATAGTGAAGTCACCTGCGACAATAGTCGGGGTAGTAGTTTCGATTGTATTAGTGGCAAGACTAGCGGTTGGGCCGGTTTCGACCATACCTTTCAAGCTTGTGGTATCCATCTTTTCGATGGTCAAGGCAATAGTTTCATTGGCGTTCGATCCGACTTGGAAGTCTTTGGTACCAAATTCACCATTTAACAGCTTCTGACCACCAAAAGTTGTCGTTTCACTGATCCTGTTTAGCTCGGCTTTAAGCTGTGTAACTTCTTTCTGAATAGACGTGCGGTCATCATCATTATTGCTACCGTTGGCCGATTGCAGCGCCAAATCACGCATACGTTGCAGAATATTGGTGGACTGCTGCAGCGCACCCTCGGCGGTCTGGGCCAGAGAAATACCATCATTGGCGTTGCGTACCGCAACACCCAGACCATTAACCTGACTGGTAAGACGGTTGGCGATCTGCAGTCCGGCAGCATCATCCTTGGCGCTATTGATACGGCTACCGGTGGACAGACGCTGCATGGAAGTAGCCAGCGCATTGGACGAGTTGGCGAGGTTGCGCTGAGTATTCAGCGAAGCAATGTTGGTATTGACAGTAAGAGCCATGATGAGCCTCCAAGGGCGCTGGTTACTTTGGTTTGCCTGAGCTTGCGACTCCGGGCCGGCTTGTGCCCAGGCACCCATTGAGTTCGCATTCGATTAGCTTATCGGCGTCGTTTGGGTTGGCTTTAGGGCAGATTCGAACTTTTTCGTGAGCCCGGTACCGCTCCAACGCTACGCCAGCACATCCATACTGCGGACTTGCTTGACTAGCTTTTCGGGTGAAGCGGGGAAAACTTTAGGGGACGGCTGAAGCCGTTTCCCTGACCTGGAGTCGAAGGGAGCTCGCTCACTGCTGGTGAGCTTTGCTATCGCATTCCCGGCCAAGGCCGCTCCCACAAATTCGGTGAAACATTTGGGGAGAGGGTATGACAGCGAAGCTCGCTGGGATGAGGCGTTGCTGACGTGCTATGAACCAAGCTGTGCAAGACGTTCTAGGAATTGCGCTTCGTCGAGCACCGCCACGCCGAGTTCGTTGGCTTTGGTGAGCTTCGAACCCGCGCCGGGCCCCGCCACCACACAGGACGTCTTGGCCGACACGGAACCGGCAACCTTGGCCCCCAACGCCTCCAGCCGCGTCTTGCCCTCGTCGCGGCTCATTGATTCGAGCGTGCCGGTCAGCACCCAGGTCTGCCCGGCCAGCGGCAGACCTTCCGCGGACTTCCGTTCGCTCTCCCAATGCATACCGAATTCCCGCAACTGCGCTTCGATAGCGCGGGCGCGTTCGGTGTTTTCAGGTTTGTCGAAGTAATCGCGCAGCGAGCGTGCGGCCTTTTCGGTAAGGCGTTCAACCTGGCGCAGATCGAGCCAGTCGGCGGCGATGATCGCGTCCAGGCTGCCGAAACGTTCTGCCAGGCGCTGGGCGCCGGTGCGGGCGATATAGGGGATATTGAGCCGGTCGAGCAGGTCAGCCAGTGTCGCACAGGCGGCGAACTCGGGATGCACGTCGCCCTCCTCCTGTGGCTCGACGCCGCGCTCGCGCAGCAGCGCGATGACCGTGCGGTTGTGTTCATCCTCGAAGAAGCTGTGGATCTCATGAGCGACTTCCAGGCCGACATCGGGCAGGTAAACAAGCACGTCGGGCAATGCACGGCTGATTCGCTCCAGCGAACCTAGCGCCCGCGCAAGCAACTTAGCGGTTTCTTCACCGACGTCTGGGATGCCAAGCGCATAGACGAACCTTGCGAGACTCGGTTTGCGGCTAGCATCGATGGCGTTGAGGAGGTTACGCGTGGATATTTCGGCGAAACCTTCCAGGTCGATGACCTGCTCGTGAGTCAGGCAGTAGAGATCCGCCGGCGACTTGACCAACCCTCTGTCGACCAACTGCTCGACGATCTTGTCACCCAGGCCGTCGATATCCATCGCACGGCGCGATACGAAATGGATGATCGCCTGCTTCAGCTGCGCCTGGCAGGCCAGACGGCCAACGCAACGGTAGATCGAGCCTTCGCTGACCGACTCACGGCCCTTGCTGCGCTTGATCAGCTGGGTACGCTCCACGGCAGAACCGCACACCGGGCACTGCTCCGGCACATGCACCGCCCGCGCATCTGTTGGCCGGCGCTCCGCGATCACACCGAGAATCTGCGGGATCACGTCACCGGCGCGGCGCACGATCACCGTGTCGCCAATCATCACGCCGAGGCGTGCTACTTCATCCATGTTGTGCAAAGTCGCGTTGGAGACGGTGACGCCGGCGACCTGTACCGGCTTGAGCCGGGCGACCGGCGTGATGGCGCCGGTACGACCGACCTGAAACTCCACGTCGAGCAGCTCGGTAATCTCCTCCCGCGCGGGAAACTTGTGGGCGATAGCCCAGCGCGGCTCGCGGGCGCGAAAACCGAGTTCGCGCTGCTGCGCGACGGCGTTCACTTTGAACACCACACCGTCGATCTCATAGGCCAGCGAGTCGCGTTTCTCGCCGATGGCGTCGTAGTAGGCGCGACATTCGGCAACGCCTTTGGCCAGCTTCAGCTCTCGACTGATGGGCAATCCCCACCCCTTGAGCGCGTGAAGGATGCCGATGTGGGTATCCGGCAGCTCACCATCACTGCGGCCAATGCCATAGGCGCACAACTCCAGCGGACGCGCAGCGGTGATCTTCGGGTCCAGCTGCCGCAGGCTGCCGGCCGCAGCGTTACGCGGATTGGCGAAGGGTTTGCCGCCGCTTGCCAGCTGCCGTGCGTTGAGCGCTTCAAAGCCCGCCTTCGGCATGTAGATTTCGCCACGCACCTCGAGCACCGACGGCCAGCCAGTGCCATGCAGCTTGAGCGGAATATTGCGCACGGTGCGCACGTTGGCGCTGATGTCTTCGCCGGTGCTGCCGTCGCCACGGGTCGCACCGCGCACCAGATGGCCGTTCTCATAGAGCAGGCTGACGGCCAGGCCATCAAGCTTGGGTTCGCAGCTATATTCAACCTCGACGCCGTCGCCGAACAGGTCGCTGGCCGGCATGTCCAGCCCTTCGCGCACACGTCGGTCGAAGTCGAGTAGGTCCTGCTCTTCAAAGGCGTTGCCGAGGCTCAGCATCGGCACTTCGTGGCGTACCTGGCCGAACGCCGCCAACGCCGCACCACCGACGCGCTGGGTCGGCGACTCGGGGGTCACCAGCTCAGGGTGTTCGGCTTCCAGCGTTTTCAGTTCATTGAACAGACGGTCGTATTCAGCGTCCGGAACGCTCGGCTCGTCGAGAACGTAATAACGGTAGTTATGCGCGTCGATTTCGCTACGCAGTTCGGCGATGCGTTCGGCAGCGGTCTGGGCAGAAGGCATATAGCAAGCGGGGCCGTAGGCTGTGGCTGTGCCAATCGCAACCGCATCAGCACGCCGGAGATTAATGAGAAGGCGATTCTAGCCGATCGCCCCAAATGATGCGGCTCACTACCAAGGCGGCACGCCGAGCAAAAACAACGGGCGAAAAAAAAGCTGCCTAGGCAGCTTTCTTTGCCCACTCATTATCGTTTGATAACGGCGGAAGATATGGCGCAGCGGACGGGACTCGAACCCGCGACCCCCGGCGTGACAGGCCGGTATTCTAACCGACTGAACTACCGCTGCGCGTCGGTCTCGCAAAGATGGTGGCTGATGACGGGATCGAACCGCCGACCCCCTGCGTGTGATGCAGGTGCTCTCCCAGCTGAGCTAATCAGCCGATCGCCTTGCGAGGCGCGCAATTTACTGATCCCCCTTAGCTAAGTCAACAGCAGCATTGGATTTTTTTATCGCGCTGCTGGTCCATCGTTACTGGCTCACGGATTTGAAATCATGCCGCGGCACTATCGCGCTGCCCTGCGGTCTTTGTTCTGCCGCAACGGCAACAGGCGTAACGAGTCTCGCGACAGTCGCCTGTCGAAAAGCGCGATATGTGCCTAAGGTTGAAGACGTAACGGACATAACATCACGATGCGGCATGGAGTACCTCGCTTGTATTTGCCCGGACCGTTGCGGAACTATCGACAGCACACCCCGCTAGCCCTGAGCGCCCTGTTGGTCTGCCTTTTCGGCTTCTACCTGGCGAGCCAGATCAAAACGGTGTGGCAACTGAGCCGCGCCCCTCTCACGGCAGAGGTCAGCCCTCCTGCCGTCAGCGCTACCGGCAGTTCCGATCCATCGCGCCTGGACGCCCTTTTCGGCACCCCGCCCGCGCTTCAGGGCAGTGCAACGACCAGCGCCGCAGGCGTAACCCTGCATGGCAGCTTCGTGCATGCCGACCCTAGTCGCTCCAGCGCCATTATTCAGATTGACGGTCAACCACCCCAGTTGGTCTGGCAGGGCCAGGAGCTACAAAGCGGCGTGGTGCTGCGCGGCGTGCATCCGGACCACGTGCAACTCATGCGCGACGGTCAGATAGAACGGCTGGACTTTCCTGCCGTGCGTTCGCCGGTATTCGTTCCCGATGAGGCGCCGCAACCGTACGAGACCGAGGATGCGGGCGATGAGGAAATGCAGCAACAGATGGAGGCGCTGCGCCAGCAACTGGAGAACGCCGTCAGCCCGCCCGCTTCGCCCACCCCGAACGTACCGACCAAGGAAGATGACTGAACGATGCCGCCGTTTCTCATGCGTCCGCTGCTTGCCCTGACCCTTTCCAGCGTTCTGATCATGCCGCCGGCTGCACTGGCGGCAGTTGCGGATACCGGTATCGAGCCAAGTTCCAGCCAGGAAGACGGTTGGACTATCAACCTGAAGGATGCCGATATCCGCGCATTCATCGATCAGGTCAGCCAGCTCAGCGGCCAGACGTTCATCGTCGACCCACGGGTCAAGGGCCAAGTCAGCGTCGTATCCAACGCCACGCTGACGATGGATGAGGTCTACCAGCTATTTCTTTCGGTGATGGCGACTCACGGTTTCAGCGTGCTGGCACAGGGCGACGTCGCGCGCATCGTGCCTAACGCCGAGGCGAAGGCCGAGGCCGGTGGTGGTCCGGCCGGCGGCGATCAACTTGAAACACGCGTCATCCAGGTTCAGCACACCGCGGCGACCGAGTTGATTCCGCTGATTCGCCCGCTAGTCCCGCAGTATGGCCATCTGGCCGCGGTCACGTCTGCCAACGCGCTGATCATCAGCGACCGTAGCGCCAACATCGCGCGTATCGAGGATCTGGTAAGGCAGCTGGACCGCACCGAGAGCGACGACTACAGCGTGCTCAATCTGCGCCACGGCTGGGCCACCGATATCGCCGAAGTCCTGCGCAACTCACTGATTCGTGGCGACGCAAAAAGCACAGCCGGACTGCAGATAATCGCCGACTCGCGCACCAACCAGCTGATCTTCATCGGCCCACCGCAGGCTCGCAGCAAGCTGGCCAGCCTGGCACAGACCCTGGACACCCCCGCTACCCGCTCGGCCAATACGCGGGTGATCCGTCTGCGGCACAACGATGCCAAGTCGCTAGCCGAAACCCTCGGCGATATTTCGGAAGGCCTGAAGGATTCTAGCGAAGGTGAAACAACCACCACCCGCAGCCAAAACATCCTGATTCGCGCCGACGAGAGCCTCAACGCGCTGGTGCTGCTGGCCGAGCCAGAGCTGATCGGCACGTTGGAGAGCATCGTCCGCCAGCTGGACGTGCCGCGCGCACAGGTCATGGTCGAGGCGGCAATCGTCGAGGTTTCCGGCGATATCAGCGACGCCCTGGGCGTGCAGTGGGCTGTCGACGCGCGCGGCGGCACCGGGGGCGTCGGCGGCGTTAATTTCGGCAACACCGGGCTGTCGATCGGCAGCGTGCTGAACGCCATCAACGAGGATAAGATACCGAGCAACCTGCCCGATGGCGCAATCATCGGCATCGGCACACGCAGCTTCGGTGCGCTGATCACGGCACTGTCATCCAACAGCAAGAGCAACCTGCTGTCGACGCCGAGCCTGCTGACACTGGACAACCAGGAGGCGGAAATCCTCGTGGGCCAGAATGTGCCGTTCCAGACCGGTGCCTATACCACCGACTCCTCGGGCGCGAATAATCCGTTCACTACGATCGAGCGGCAGGATATCGGCGTTACGCTGAAAGTAACTCCGCACATCAATGAGGGCGCGACGCTACGCCTGCAGATCGAGCAGGAAATCTCGTCCATCGCGCCCACTGCGAGCCTCACCGCACAGGCCGTGGATCTGGTCACCAACAAGCGTTCGATCAAGAGCACCATTCTTGCCGAGGATGGCCAGGTGATCGTGCTCGGCGGCCTGATTCAGGACGACGTGACCCGCACCGACTCCAAGGTTCCGCTGCTGGGCGATATTCCGTTGCTCGGTGCGCTGTTCCGCTCGACGCAGGAAAGCCATGTCAAACGCAACCTGATGGTCTTCCTACGCCCGACGGTGGTGCGCGATCGCGCAGGCCTGGCCGCGCTGTCAGGCAAGAAGTACAGCGATATCCGCGTGATCGAGACTGACTCGGCCAGCCCCACCATTCTTCCAGCCAATCCCGAGCGTCTGTTCGATGGCCAGGGCGAACCGGCGCCAGCCATCGATCTGCGCGCCAACGAGCCACGCCAAGGTTCGCTGGCACCACCTCCGCCGCCGCGCAGCACCAAATCGGGCGTCCCCTCCAGCGCTACAGGCAGCTGGGCGATTCAGCTGGCCAGTCTGCGCAATCCGGCTAATGCCGAAGCGCTGCGTGAACGCCTGGTCGGGCTTGGCTATGAGGCTTATGTTCGACCGGGCAGCAACACCAGCCGGGTCTACGTCGGGCCGCTGGCGAGTCGCGACGAGGCCGCGCGCCTGCGCGAGCAACTCTCGAAGGAACAGCGGCTGGACGGCATCGTGCTGAGAATCGAGCCTACGCGCGAATAAGCCGCAGAGGCTCATTCGCGCGACCGCCAGCTAGCTGGCCGCTCCGACGAATCAGAGCGCCGCGAGGCCGCGCGCCAGATCGGCCTGCAGATCGGCGACATCTTCCAGCCCGACCGCCACGCGAATCAAACTGTCGCTGATGCCAGCGCTGGCGCGATCTTCGGCAGACAGCCGGCCGTGCGTAGTCGAGGCCGGATGGGTGATGGTGCTTTTACTGTCGCCCAGGTTGGCGGTGATGGAAATCAGTCGGGTGGCATCGATAAAGCGCCAAGCGCCCTCCTTGCCTCCCTTGACCTCGAAGCTCAACACGGCACCAAAACCCTTCTGCTGACGCTTCGCCAGTTCATGCTGCGGATGGCTGGGCAAGCCTGCGTAATAGACCCGGTCCACCGCAGGTTGGCGCTCCAGCCATTCGGCCAGTTGCTGTGCGCTGGCACAGTGGGCCTGCATGCGCAGGCGCAAGGTTTCCAGCCCCTTGAGGAATACCCAGGCGTTGAACGGACTGAGCGTCGGCCCAGCGGTGCGCAGGAAACCGACGATCTCCTTCATCTGTTCGCTGCCTCCCGCAACCACGCCACCCAGACAGCGCCCCTGTCCATCGATGTACTTGGTCGCCGAATGAATGACGATATCGGCGCCGAGCGCCAGTGGCTGCTGCAGCACCGGCGTGCAGAAACAGTTGTCGACCGCAAGCAGGACGCCGTTGGCTTGGCAGAGTTGTGCCAGCGCAGCGATATCCACCAACTCCGCCAGCGGGTTGGACGGCGATTCGACGAACACCAGCTTGGTGTTGGGCTTGAAAGCTGATTGCCACGCCGAAAAATCGGTCAGCGGCACGTAGTCGACCTGTACACCGAAGCGTTTGAAGTACTTCTCGAACAGCGAAACGGTGGCGCCGAACACGCTGCGCGACACCAAGATATGATCGCCGGCCGAGCATAGGCTCATCACGGTCGCCAGAATCGCGGCCATCCCAGACGCCGTCGCGACAGCCTGCTCGGCACCTTCCAACGCGGCGATTCGCTCCTCGAAGGTGCGCACTGTCGGGTTGGTGTAGCGCGAATAGACGTTGCCCGGCACTTCCCCGGCAAAGCACGCAGCCGCGGCCGCAGCGCTGCGGAACACATAGCTGGAGGTGAAGAACAGCGGCTCGCCGTGCTCTGCCTCCGGGGTGCGATGCTGCCCGGCACGCACGGCCAGAGTGTCGATCCCGACGCCGTCGAGATCGCTGTCCAGCCGCCCGGCTTCCCACTCAGTGGTCATTCTTGCTACCTCCAGCACCGCAGTCGCCGCTGCGGCGCCCAGCTTAGTCGTTGTACAGATCGATGATGGCGCTGACGGCATTGGTCTTGGACTTGCTGAGGTCATTGCGCGCCTGCTCGATCCTGTGCAGATAGGCGTCATCGATATCGCCAGTGATGTACTTGCCATCGAACACCGCGCAATCGAAGTGTTCGATCTTCACCTTGCCGCCACCGACAGCGTCGATCAGATCTTCCAGGTCCTGATAGATCAGCCAGTCGGCGCCAATCAGCTCGGCCACTTCTTCGGTGCTGCGGTTGTGGGCGATCAGCTCATGGGCGCTGGGCATGTCGATGCCGTAAACGTTCGGGTAGCGCACCGCAGGTGCTGCCGAACAGAAGTACACGTTCTTCGCGCCGGCCTCGCGCGCCATCTGGATGATCTGCTTGCAGGTGGTTCCGCGCACGATGGAATCGTCGACCAGCAACACGTTCTTGCCGCGGAACTCGAGGTCGATGGCGTTGAGCTTCTGGCGCACCGACTTCTTGCGCGCCGCCTGGCCGGGCATGATGAAGGTCCGACCGATATAGCGGTTCTTGACGAAGCCTTCGCGGAATTTCACCCCCAGCCGGTTCGCCAGCTCAAGCGCAGCGGTGCGGCTGGTATCCGGAATCGGGATAACCACGTCGATATCGTGCTCGGGACGCTCGCGCAGAATCTTGTCCGCCAGTTTCTCGCCCATGCGCAGGCGCGCCTTGTATACCGATACGCCATCCATCAGGGAATCGGAGCGCGCCAGATAGACGTACTCGAAAATGCACGGCGAGAGTTTCGGGGCGTCCGCGCACTGACGGGTGAACAACCGACCGTCGGTGGTGATATACACCGCCTCACCCGGCGCCAGATCGCGGATCACGGTGAAGCCGAGCACGTCGAGCGAGACGCTTTCCGAGGCGATCATGTACTCGACGCCTTCGTCGGTATGACGCTGGCCGAAGACGATCGGACGGATTGCATTCGGATCACGGAAGCCAACGATACCGTAGCCAGTCACCATCGCCACCACCGCATAACCCCCGCGGCAACGCTCGTGGACCTTGCTGACCGCAGCGAACACGTCTTCCTCGGTTGGCTGCAGCTTGCCGCGTACCGCCAGCTCATGAGCGAACACGTTGAGCAGCACTTCCGAGTCCGAGCTGGTGTTCACATGGCGCAGATCCGACTCGTAGATTTCTTTGGTGAGCTGCTCGACGTTGGTCAGATTGCCGTTGTGTGCGAGCGTGATGCCATAAGGCGAGTTGACATAGAACGGCTGCGCTTCGGCCGAACTGGAACTGCCGGCGGTGGGGTAGCGAACATGGCCGATGCCCATATTGCCGATCAGACGTTGCATGTGACGTTGCTGGAACACGTCACGCACCAGACCGTTGTCCTTGCGCAGAAACAGGCGATCGTCGTGACTGGTGACGATACCGGCGGCATCCTGCCCGCGATGCTGCAGTACGGTAAGCGCGTCGTACAGCGCCTGATTGACGTTCGACTTACCGACGATGCCGACAATGCCACACATGCAAGGAACCCCTCAGTTTGTTTCAGGCTGACGCGCAGGCAGGAAGCTGCCAGAAGCGTCTTCAATAAATTTTGCAGAACCGGACGGATCGAGCGAACTGGCCAGCCACTGGCTGCTGAACTCAAGAATCAGGTTCTTCGACCAGTCGGCAACCAGCAGGAAATGCGGCAGCAGAACGGACTCCTTCCACCAGAGGTCCTCCTGAACCGGCGCAAGGCTGAGCAAACCGGCCAGCACCACTACCAACAGTCCACCGCGCGCCGCACCGAATACCATCCCCAGCAAACGGTCAGTACCAGAAAGCCCCGTCACCCGAATCAGTTCACCGATCAGAAAATTGACCAGCGCCCCCACCAAGAGGGTGGCAATGAACAGGATGGCGCAAGCAGCGATGATTCGTGCAGAGGGTGTGCTGATGAACTCGGCCAGATGATGCGACAACGCACCGCCGAACATCCAGGCGATCACCCCGGCGATGATCCAGATCAGCAACGACAAAGCTTCCTTGACGAAGCCTCGCTTCAGACTGATCAGACTGGAGACAGCAACGACGGCGACGATGATCCAATCGACCCAGGTAAAAACCACGACGTCTTCTGCATAGAGGAAAGGCGGCGCATTTTAGCAGAGGGCCAGCGACGGAGTAAGCACAAACACCCTGCACTATCGCGCCGAGCGGAACGCTCGCTCCGACGAGCCTCTCGCTTGCCGGAGCGGGCCCAGCTCAGCGCGGTTCCGGCTTGAAGCGCACTACGAAACCATTCAGCTTCTGTTGGCGCTGCAACTGATCGCGCAAACGGTTGGCCTCGTCGCGCTCGATGAGTGGCCCGACAAACACCCGATTCATTCCGTCTGCGGCGCGAATGTAGGCGTTATAGCCCTGCTCACGCAGGGTCTTCTGCAGCTTCTCTGCGCTGGCGCGGCTGGACAAGCTGGCCAACTGGATAGACCAGCTCACCGGCAGGTTGTCGGCATCCACACGAGGCTGCGGCACAGGCGTCGTCTGCGCAGGCGCTTTCACCTGCTCCGGCTCGGCCACCGCTAGAGACTCGGTCGGCTCTGAAGGGACAGCCGCCGACTTGGCACTGGCATCGTTTTCGACGATCTCGAAACCCTCGGGAATCGATTTAGGCTCCGGGACTTCCACCGGCTCGATTTCGATCTGAGCCACCGGCGGTGTATTGGGCATAGCCGGGGCATCGACAACGACATGGCGCAGGTCATCTTCGCGAGTGAACAGCATCGGCACGAAGATCACCGCCAAGGCGATCAGCACCAACGCGCCGACCATGCGCTGTTTCAATCCCTTATCCAGCAGTGCCATCTCCCGCTTCCTCCGTACGCGTGGCGAGCCATTGCAGCGCTTCCGCTACGCTATAGAACGATCCGAACAACAGAATCTCGTCTTGCTCGCCGGCTTTTTCGCACTGCGACTCCAGCGCCTGCACGAGCGATGCATGGGCGCTCACCGCGGCCTTGCGCTCAGCCAGGGCCGCGTGCAATTCCGCCGCGGGGCGCGAACGCGGGCTGGCAAGCGGCGCGACCGCCCACTCACTCACGTGCGGCAGCAGGATATCCAGGATGCCGGCAAGGTCCTTGTCCGCCAGCAAGCCGAACACGGCCAGGCGCCGGCCAGCCAATGGCTGTTGTTCGAGATAATTCGCCAGGTAGCTGGCCGCATGAGGGTTGTGCGCTACATCCAGCAATAGATTGAGCGTGCGACCGTTCCAGCGAATCGCCCGGCGGTCGAAGCGGCCGCTGATGCGGGTTTGCTGTAACGCCTTTGCCAGAGTCTCAGGTTGCCACGGCAAATCCAACAAAGCGTAGACCTGCAGCGCAAGCGCAGCATTTTCCATCGGCAGCGACAACAGCGGGAGATCGTGCAGCTCGAGCGGCTTGCCGGCCGCGTCGACGCCGCGCCAGTGCCAGCCAGCCCCCCCACTCGCCAGATCGTAATCTCGGCCACGTAACCGCAGAGGCACCGCCAGTTTCTCGGCCTGCCCCAGCACCGACATGGGGGGCTCCAGATCACCGCATACGGCCGGAACATTGCGGCGGAAAATCCCCGCCTTCTCAAAACCGACGCTCTCCCGATCATCGCCCAGCCACTCAGCGTGATCGAGACCGATGTTGGTGATCACCGCCACATCAGCATCGATCAGATTGACGGCGTCCAGCCGCCCGCCAAGGCCGACCTCTAGCACTGCGGCGTCAAGTCCGGCTCGCTGGAAAAGCCATAGAGCCGCCAAGGTGCCCATCTCGAAGTAGGTAAGCGAGGTGTTCTCACGCGCCTGTTCGACGGCCTCGAAAGCCTCGCAGAGCGCGTCATCATCGGCTTCCAGGCCACCGATGCGCACCCGCTCGTTGTAGCGCAGCAGATGCGGCGATGCGTAGACACCAACACTGAGGCCCTGGGCCTGCAGCAACGAGGCAATGAAGGCGCAACTGGAGCCTTTGCCATTGGTCCCAGTGACCGTGATCACTTTTCGAGCGGGACGCCCAAGGCCCAGCCGCTGCGCGACCTCGCGAACCCTCTCGAGCCCCATGTCGATGGTCGAGGGATGCAGCTGCTCAAGATAACTCAGCCAATCGGCGAGGCCGCGAGCACTCATGCAGAGGCCGCAACCTGCGCAGGCGCAACGGTCGCTGGCAGTCGCTGCAACTGCGCAAGCAGACGGGAAAGACGGGGCCGCAGCTCAGCACGCGGGATAATTAGATCGATGGCACCGTGATCCAGCAGGAACTCGCTGCGCTGGAAGCCCTCAGGAAGTTTCTCACGAACGGTCTGCTCGATAACTCGCGGTCCGGCGAAGCCAATCAGCGCTTTCGGCTCGGCCACGATGACGTCGCCCAGCATGGCCAAACTGGCCGAAACGCCGCCGTATACGGGATCGGTTAGCACCGAGATGAAAGGCAGCCCCTCTTCACGCATACGCGCCAGCACAGCAGACGTTTTTGCCATCTGCATCAGCGAAATCAAGGCCTCCTGCATGCGCGCGCCGCCGGACGCAGAGAAGCATATCAGCGGGCAACGCAGTTCCAGCGCCACATTGGCGGCACGCACGAAGCGCTCGCCAACGATAGCGCCCATCGAACCACCCATGAAGGAGAATTCGAAGGCACAGGCAACAACCGGCACCTTGAACAACGTGCCCTGCATCGCGATCAGAGCATCCTTTTCGCCAGTCTGCTTCTGCGCGGCAGACAGGCGATCCTTGTACTTCTTGCTGTCACGAAACTTGAGCCGATCCACTGGCTCCAGGTCACCGGCGATTTCCTCGCGACCCTCGGTATCGAGAAAGATGTCCAGTCGGGTACGAGCATCAATGCGCATGTGATGCTGGCATTTAGGACACACATCCAGCGTCTTTTCCAGTTCGGGGCGATACAACACAGCCTCGCAGGACGGGCACTTGTGCCACAGCCCTTCGGGTACCGAGCTCTTCTGTGTCTCGGAACGCATGATCGAAGGGATCAGCTTGTCTACCAGCCAGTTGCTCATGCTCTTGTTCTCCAAAGCTTCCATTCGGGTCGCATCAACCTCGCGCCCCGATCAAATGTATTGTCGCGGCTCGACACTCCGCACTCGCTAAATTAGAGGGGGGGGGCGTCCCGCTTTTCCGGGCAAACTAACCGCCTGGCGCCAGTCGAACCAGCGATTCGTACTGGACGGCAAAGAGCCGCCAAGCGTCACATGACAGAGCGAACTCGTTGAATGAACGCGCGAACTTTTTCGGCGCTCTTGATGCCTTTACTCAATTCAACGCCACCGCTCACATCAACCGCATAAGGGTGCACCTGCGCAATCGCGTCGGCCACGTTATCGCAGGTCAGACCACCTGCCAGTATCAAAGGCTTGGGCAAATCGTCAGGAATAAGCGACCAGTCAAAACGCGCTCCCGTCCCCCCGGGCACACCCGCTACATAGGTATCGAGCAACAATGCGCTAGCGCCAGCCGCGGCATATCGAGCTGCCGCGGCGCCAATGTCGAATCCCGGTGCAACTCGTAGCGCCTTGAACCAGGGACGATGAAATCTTGCGCAGTCAGCAGGCTCCTCATCGCCATGGAACTGCAGCACATCGAGCGCAACCGCATCCAGTGTGTCTTCGACCTCACAGCGACTGGCATCCACGAAAAGGCCGACCACGGTCACGAAGGGAGGTAATGCCTCGACGATTTCCCGTGCCCGCCTGATGTCGACCGCACGCGGACTCTTGGCATAAAACACCAGACCGATGGCGTCCGCCCCAGCCTCCGCGGCGAGCAAAGCGTCCTCAACCCGGGTAATCCCACAAATTTTGCTTCGAACGACCGACAAGTCTTACTACCTTTGCGAAAGACAAGGAATGGTAGCAAAAGCCGCATTACCTGCAAGTCGAACGGACGGCTCAGCGAAACCGACAGCGCGTGAACATAGACGACCATTCGAGCTTAGCGCCGTACGCTACCCATTGTTCAAGCAGGAGCCCTGATAATCGGCAAGACCGGAAAGAAAGTGCGGACCAAGATACCGTTGAGGCAGCTTGAACTCTTCCGGGTATTCAACCCGTACTAGGTACAACCCATAAGGATGAGCCGTGACCCCGCCGGTTCGACGTATACGCGTCTGCAATACTTGCTGAGCCCACTCAACCGGGCGCTCGCCCGCTCCTATGGTCATCAAAACACCAGCGAAATTGCGCACCATGTGATGCAGAAAGGCATTGGCACGCACGTCGATCACGATGAACTTGCCATGCTGTAGCAACTGCAGATGATGCACCGTCTTCACGGGCGACTTGGCTTGACACTGTCGCGCCCGAAAGGCGCTGAAATCATGGGTGCCGACAAACGCCTTGGCCGCTTCGCGCATCAATTCGATGTCGAGTGGTCGATGGTTCCAAGTGACCTCTTCAGCCATGTGGGCAGGGCGAATCTGGTCGTTGTAGATGACATACCGATATCGGCGCGCCATAGCGCTGAAGCGCGCATCGAAATGAGCTGGCATCGCCTTGGCCCACGTCACGCTGATATCACCCGGCAGATTCATGTTCGCCCCCATGACCCAGGCGTGCATGCTGCGCTCAACTGAAGTATCGAAGTGCACCACCTGTCCGCTCGCATGCACCAGGGCGTCCGTGCGTCCTGCACAGCTCAAGGCAACGGGGTGTCCGCCGGCAACTCTGCTCAACGCGCGCTCCAGCGCCTCCTGAACTGAAGGTACACCCGCACGCTGGCGCTGGAAGCCACGGTAACGCGACCCTTTGTACTCGACACCTAGCGCGATTCTGGAAACGCCAACGGCAGCCGATTCGGCTGCCGCTTTGGGTACGTCGTGAAGCATCAGGCCAGCTTGGCGAGCATCTCTCGCGCCTCTTGCTGCTGTTGCTCGCTGCCCTCCGAGAGTACCTCGTCGAGAATATCGCGAGCGCCTTCGGCATCCCCCATATCGATATAAGCACGGGCAAGATCGAGCTTGGTTGTGGCCTCATCGGTATCCGAGAAGAAGTTGAAATCATCCTCCTCTGCCGCGCTTTCAGGCTCCGCATTCAAAGCGTCGGAAGACGCTGTTTTAGCGACATCCAGACTATCAACTTGAAGATCAAAATTCACACCATCGAACTGGTCAACCGCGCTCTCAATTTGCGGCTCACTCACTGGCTCATGATCAAGGGACAGATCGAAGTCAGCCGACAGCAGCTCCTCATCTGCCTTGGCATCGCGGCTGGTCGCAACGTCTTCCAAGGATTCATTCAGATCGAAACTGAAGCTTTCTACCGACGGCTGCCCCTCCTCCCCAGAAATGCGTTGTTCCTCAGCTCCGAGATCGAAGGAGAAATCATCCAGATCCTCAGAAAGGGAAGCTGCTAACGGGGACTCTTCTGCCAAGTCGGCAAAATGATCGTCCACACCTGCATTCTCTGTCGCGCTGGGCGCCGGCTCATCAAACGATAGATCGTCGAAGTCCAGGGTTTCGGGCTGCGCGGTTTCGCTGACTGGCGTAGCCGAGGTCAGGCTGACCTGATCGCTGTCCAGATCGATATCCAGATCGTCCAAACTCAGGTCGAAGGCGTCGTCTGGATCCTGCCCGGCAGCCTTCGCAGATACCTGCTCCTCGAACTGCAAATCGTCCAGATCGAAATTATCAAGATCGGCATGCGTTGCTACCGCTGCAACGGCTGCTGTGGTCGCGATGGCCGGATATTTGAGCTTGAGTCGTTCGATATCGCTACCGGCACCACCAATTTCGCGCAACTCCGACTCTTGGCGAGCAAAACCGTCGCGATCACCCAGCTCTGCATAAACCTCCATCAGCTTCAGGCGTAGATCACTGCGCTGCGGTTCGTCGTTTAGGGCATTGCGCAGCAACTCGGCGGCCTGGTTGAAACGGCCATAGGCGATATAGATGTCAGCTTCTGCCAGAGCATCACCGGTAGAGGCATGCGTCGGAGCAACCGGTTCGGTTTCGACAAAGGTAGCGGCTGTGCTCGGGAGCGATGCGCCCGAGTCTGAATGCAGATCCTGTAGCGACCCGGGCTGCAAATTGAAGCTTTCGTTCTCACTTTCCGCGAGGAGTTGCTCTTGAAGCTCAGCTTCCTTCATTGCGTTACGGCGAGATAGCGCCATCAACCCAACCAGCAACAGTAGCAGCGCGCTTCCACCCAGCACACCGAGCAGCATCGGATTGGCCAGATATTCGTCAAGCAAGCTCGGCTCTTCAGACGCCGGAACCACGGGAGCTGCGGGAGCCGGCTTCGGTGTCGCTGCCGGCTTGGACGGCTGGGCCTTTTGCGAAGCAGGCGCCGCAGCGCTTGCCGTTGTTTCCTGATCAGGAGTCAGCTCGGTTTTGTTCTCGCTGGCGTTATCCGTTTCATCGCGCTGCGATTTAGAAGCGGACGCGGAATCAGCTTGAATTGCCTGTGCAGCATCTTCCGATGGACGCTCGACATTGCTCGACTCACCATCGACTGCTAGCTGAGCCTGCAGCTTGGCCAGCTGATCATCCTTAAGCTGCATCAAACGCTGGAGTTTCTCCAACTGACCCTGCAGCTCATCCAAGCGCTCTTTCAGATCGACATTTTCGCGCCGACTGGAGTCGAGACTCTCTTGAGTGGTGGCAAGACGATCACGTAGCGCCTTGCTGTCGCCGCTGGAGCCGGTATCACTGCCGACGGTGGATTTTCCAGCATCCGGAGCCACAAGCCGCAGGTTATCCCGATTCTCACTTTGGGCAGGCGCTTCGCCTGCAGCGGTCCGGCGAGTCGCATCAATCTGCTTTGCTACATCGCGAGGCGCCGTGCGCGCCTGCCGCCAGATCGTATTCTGCTCGGCGACTTGCGCAATGGCCTCGGCCTGAGTGCGACTGTTGATCTGCTCGGCGCTGGGCAGACGCAGGACTTGACCGCTCTTCATGCGGTTGATGTTGCCATCGATAAAAGCGTTCGGATTCAAATCCTGGATGGCAAGCATGGCCTGATGGACCGTACCAGAACCCGCGTTACGTTCGGCAATTTCCCAGAGCGTATCGTGCGAAGAGGTCTTGTACTCGGAGCCGGTCGACACGCGCTCAGCCGCCTGCCCCGTCGTCGACGCGGATGATGGCGACTTCACCTGACTCGGCGCAGCCGAAACACTCGGCGTGCGAGCGGGCGCCACCGAAGCGATTGGCAACTGCGGGGCAACCGCAGCTACGGTTTCCGGAGAATAAAGCGGGGGGTCCAGCAACAATGTGTACTCACGCAACAAGCGACCGCTGGGCCATAGAACCTCAACCAGGAAATTGAGGTAAGGCTCACGCACCGGCTTGGTCGATGAGACTCGGATGACGCTTTTGCCGTCCGGCCGAAGCACCGGAGTGAATTTCAGATCGGTCAGAAAGTACTGACGATCAATTCCGGCGCGGTTGAATTCTTCAACAGAGGCGAGCGAAGGGACCACCTCGCCCGGAGCGAGCATTTTTGCGTCAAGCAGTTCGATTTCCGCAACCAGTGGTTGATTCAGCGACGATTGCAGCCGCACCTCACCAAGCCCCAGCGCATGGGCCACCTCGGTAGTCAGCGCAGTAGCAGCTGCAATTGCCAGTACCAGATTTCGAACCCGAACCATTGTCTATCCTTTGTTTATCTTTTTCTCGAAGCTTGAGAAAGGGTCTTATGTCACTGCCCGCGCTTTGCAGCGCCCCCGATCAGCGATAGGCCGTACTAGCACAACTTAGAAAAGTTCTTCGAATTACCAGTAAGTATCTTTTACAGATGGTGTTTTATCAACAACTTGGCGGACGGCGCAGCATTCCACTCCGACGCTTTTGGCACGTTATCAGACTCAATCCACAATTTGACTGACCCAGTCCCTGCGCGCTGTCAGGCTTCTTCACACCGAAGCCCTGGCTCACTACGCCCGCCTGGCCTAACGCTCACCGTCCACTGCCCGACAAAGGGCACCCACCTGATATTCGACGCTGTGCCGGCGCACAGTCTGCAGGATGCAGGCGAAAAAAAACCGCGGCTAGCCGCGGTTTTTTAAGAGTGACTCAACGCTCCAGAAGTATCCGAAGCATGCGGCGCAGCGGCTCCGCAGCCCCCCAGAGCAATTGATCACCAACGGTGAAGGCTCCGAGGAAATGTGAACCCATGTTGAGCTTACGCAAGCGTCCGACCGGCACGCTCAACGTGCCAGTAACGGCCGCCGGGCTCAGCTCCTGCATGCTGGCCTCCCGATGGTTCGGCACCAGCTTGACCCACGGATTGTGCTGACTGATCAGCCCCTCGATGTCCGAAATCGGCACATCCTTGTTCAGCTTGATGGTCAGTGCCTGACTGTGGCAGCGCATGGCGCCAATGCGCACGCAGATACCGTCAACCGGGATCGGGTTCTTGAAGCGACCAAGGATCTTGTTGGTCTCGGCCTGCGCCTTCCATTCCTCACGGCTCTGCCCATTGGGCAGTTCCTTGTCGATATAGGGGATCAGGCTGCCGGCCAGCGGCACGCCAAAGTTATCGACGGGGAACGCTTCACCGCGCTGACTCTCGGCAACCTTGCGGTCGATATCCAGAATGGCGCTCGCCGGATTGGCGAGGTCATCGGCAACGGCGGCGTTGATGGTTCCCATCTGCTTGATCAGTTCGCGCATGTTCTGAGCGCCAGCACCGGATGCGGCCTGATAAGTCATGGCGCTCATCCATTCCACGAGGCCCGCTTCGAACAAACCACCAAGGCCCATCAGCATCAGACTGACGGTGCAGTTACCGCCAATGTAGTTCTTGGTGCCGGCATCCAGTTGCTGGTCGATCACGCGGCGATTCACCGGATCGAGCACGATAACGGCGTCATCCTGCATACGCAGCGCCGAGGCGGCATCGATCCAGTAACCTTGCCAACCTGCTTCGCGCAGCTTCGGGAAAACCTCGTTGGTGTAGTCGCCGCCTTGGCAGGTCAGGATCACGTCCAGCGCCTTCAGCTCATCGATACTGTAGGCGTCCTTCAACGGAGCGGTTTCCTTGCCGATGGCAGGCCCCTGGCCGCCAACGTTCGAGGTGGTGAAGAAAATCGGTTCGATCAGATCGAAATCCCGCTCTTCCAGCATCCGCTGCATGAGCACGGAACCGACCATCCCGCGCCAACCGATCAGACCTACACGTTTCATCGCAACTACACCTATAGAAAAAGTGGCCCGCACATATAGAAAGGCGGGCAAAGAGCTTACAACTTCGCGAGCGCCGCGACTACCGCATCACCCATTGCCTGGGTACCTACCTTCGTGCAGCCCTCGGACCAGATATCGCCGGTACGCAGCCCCTGGTCGAGCACATCGCTGACCGCGCGCTCGATAGTGTCCGCCGCAACCAGCTGATTGAAGCTGTAACGCAGCATCATCGAAACCGAGAGAATGGTTGCCAACGGGTTGGCGATGCCTTTGCCGGCGATATCCGGTGCCGAGCCATGGCAGGGTTCGTACATGCCCTTGTTGCTCGCGTCCAGCGAAGCGGATGGCAGCATGCCGATGGAGCCGGTGAGCATGGATGCCTCGTCGGACAGAATGTCGCCGAACATGTTGTCGGTAACGATCACGTCGAACTGCTTGGGTGCGCGCACCAGTTGCATGGCGGCGTTATCGACGTACATGTGCGACAGCTCGACCTCTGGGTAATCCTTGGCCACTTCCTCGACCACGGCGCGCCACAGCTGGCTGGAAGCCAATACGTTAGCCTTGTCTACCGAGCAGAGCTTCTTGTTGCGCAACATCGCCATATTGAAACCAACCTTGGCGATGCGGCGGATCTCGCTTTCGCTGTATGGCAGGGTGTCATAGGCCATGCGCTCGCCATTCTCGAGCACCTTGCTCTCGCGCGGCTGGCCAAAATAGATGCCGCCAGTCAGCTCACGCACGATGAGAATGTCCAGCCCCGCAACAATCCCCGGCTTCAGGGTCGAGGCATCGGCCAGTTGCGGATACAGCAGCGCCGGGCGCAGGTTGCCGAACAGGCCCAGCTGCGAACGGATCTTCAGCAGGCCGCGCTCAGGCCGGATGGCCGGATCGATCGTATCCCACTTCGGACCGCCCACCGCACCCAGCAGAATGGCGTCCGCCTTGCGGGCGCGCTCCAGGGTTTCGTCGGCCAGCGGCACGCCATATTTGTCGATTGCAGCGCCGCCCAGTTCGTCATAGCTCAGCTCGAAACCGAGCTGGAACTTGTCGTTGGCCAGCTGCAGTACCTTGACGGCCTCCGCCATGATTTCCGGACCGATACCGTCACCCGGGAGAACCAGAATCTGCTTGCTCATTGCATTCCTCTATTTTTCGTAGGGTGGATAACGGCCATCGGCCTTATCCACCGGAATCCTCTGGTGGAAAACGCTGCGCGGTTTTCCACCCTACCTGCACGCTCGTTTACTTGATCGCGCCGAACAGCCAGGGCTGGGCCTGCCGGTGCTTGCTCTCGAACGCCTTGATCGCGTCTGCGTCCTGCAAGGTCAGGCCGATATCGTCCAGCCCGTTGAGCAGGCAGTGCTTGCGGAAAGCGTCGATCTCGAAGCGGTACTGCACACCATCCGGGCGCGTCACGGTCTGGGACTGCAGATCGACGGTAAGTTGATAGCCCTCGGTGGCCTCGGCCTGCTGGAACAGCGCATCGACCTCCTCTTCTTTCAGCACGATCGGCAGCAGGCCGTTCTTGAAGCTGTTATTAAAGAAGATATCGGCGAAGCTCGGAGCGATGATGGCGCGGAAACCGTACTCATCCAGCGCCCACGGAGCATGCTCGCGGGACGAGCCGCAGCCGAAGTTCTCACGGGCCAGCAGCACGCTGGCACCCTGGTAGCGCGGGAAGTTCAGCACGAACTCCTTGTTCAGCGGGCGGTTGGAGCAGTCCTCGTTCGGCTGACCAACATCCAGATAGCGCCACTCGTCGAACAGGTTGGGACCGAAGCCGGTGCGCTTGATCGACTTGAGGAATTGCTTGGGAATGATCTGGTCGGTATCGACGTTGGCGCGATCCAGCGGGCAGACCAGGCCGGTGTGTTGGGTAAAGGCTTTCATGCTGTTGCTCCTCAGGCCTGGATCAGTTCGCGAACATCGATGAAACGACCGGTCACCGCGGCGGCGGCAGCCATGGCCGGGCTCACCAGATGAGTACGACCGCCGGCACCCTGACGCCCTTCGAAGTTGCGGTTGGAGGTCGAGGCGCAATGCTCGCCGCTGCCCAGCTTGTCCGGGTTCATCGCCAGACACATGGAGCAGCCGGGCTCACGCCATTCGAAGCCGGCTTCGATGAAGATCTTGTCCAGCCCCTCGGCTTCGGCCTGCTGCTTGACCAGGCCTGAACCCGGTACTACCAGCGCCTGCTTGACGTTGGCGGCGACCTTGCGGCCCTTGGCCACTTCAGCGGCGGCACGCAAGTCCTCGATGCGCGAGTTGGTGCACGAACCGATGAACACACGATCCAGCTTGATCTCGGTAATCGGCTGGTTGGCGTTCAGGCCCATGTATTTGAGAGCGCGAACGATGGAATCGCGCTTCACCGGATCGGCTTCGGCAGCCGGGTCCGGCACGCGCTGGTCGACCGCCAGTACCATTTCCGGCGAAGTGCCCCAGCTGACCTGCGGCTTGATGTCCTCTGCCTTCAACTCGACGATGGTGTCGAATACCGCGTCCTCATCGGACACCAGGTCTTTCCAGACTTCGACCGCTTTTTCCCAATCCGCACCCTTCGGTGCATAAGGCCGACCTTCTACATAGGCGACGGTTTTCTCATCGCAAGCGACCATACCCACACGTGCACCGGCCTCGATGGCCATGTTGCAGAGGGTCATGCGGCCCTCCATCGACAGGTCGCGAATGGCGCTGCCGGCAAACTCCAGCGCATGGCCATTGCCACCGGCGGTACCGATCTTGCCGATCACCGCGAGCACGATGTCCTTGGCACTGACGCCGAACGGCAGTTTGCCTTCGACGCGCACCTGCATGTTTTTCATCTTCTTGGCGACCAGACACTGAGTGGCCAGCACGTGCTCGACTTCCGAAGTGCCGATACCGTGGGCCAGAGCACCGAAGGCGCCATGGGTAGAGGTATGCGAATCGCCGCAGACCACGGTCATGCCCGGCAGAGTGGCGCCCTGCTCCGGGCCGATGACGTGGACGATGCCCTGGCGCACGTCGTTCATCTTGAATTCGAGAATGCCGAAGTCGTCGCAGTTCTCGTCCAGCGTCTGCACCTGAATGCGCGAGACTTCGTCCGCGATGGCTTCCAGGCCGCCCTGGCGCTCACCCTTGGTCGTCGGCACGTTGTGGTCCGGCGTCGCGATGTTGGCGTCGATGCGCCACGGCTTGCGGCCGGCGAGGCGCAGCCCTTCGAAGGCCTGGGGCGAAGTCACTTCATGCAGGATGTGGCGGTCGATGTAGATCAGCGACGAACCATCGTCACGCCGCTTCACCTCGTGCATCTCCCAAAGCTTGTCGTAGAGCGTTTTGCCGGCCATCGGAGTTTTCCTCATCTGTTTTCTATGCGGGGCGAATAGCCCTTGCGCTTATGGGGCGATCCTAGGGGCTTGAATTGAATTACTCAAATTCATATTTTTTATTCGAAGCATTCCTTACGGGAATCGCATAGGCCGCCGGTTAACACACATTTATCCGGCTCGTAGCGCCAATCAACGACTTGGAGATCCCATGGATCTTGCCAATCTCAACGCCTTTATTGCGGTCGCCGAAACCGGCAGCTTCTCTCTGGCAGCCGAGCGTCTGCACCTGACACAACCAGCCGTCAGCAAGCGGATTGCCGCACTGGAAGGTCAACTCGATGTGCGCCTGTTCGATCGGCTGGGTCGCGAAATCAGCCTGACCGAGGCCGGCCGCGCGCTGCAGCCACGTGCCTACCAGATTCTCAACGTTCTGGAGGACACCCGCCGCGCCCTGACCAATCTCAACGGCGACATCGGCGGGCGGCTGTCACTCGCCACCAGCCATCACATCGGCCTGCATCGCTTACCGCCACTGCTGCGCGCGTTCACCCGGGCCCACCCGCAGGTGAACCTGGACATTCGCTTTCTCGATTCGGAAATCGCCTATGACGAGGTGCTGCATGGCCGTGCCGAACTGGCGGTCATCACTCTGGCGCCGCAGACGGCCGAGCCGGTGAAGGCAATGAAAGTCTGGGACGACCCGCTCGACTTCGTCGTCGCGCCCGAACATCCGCTGGCACGCAGGCCCACGATCACGCTGGCGGATATCGCCAGCCATCCCGCGGTATTTCCCGGCGGCAACACCTTCACTCATCACATCGCGCACCGCCTGTTCGAACGCGAAGGACTGACGCCCAACATCACCATGAGTACCAACTATATGGAGACGATCAAGATGATGGTTTCCATCGGCATCGCCTGGAGCGTTCTGCCTCGCAGCATGCTCGACGAACAGGTGGTGCGCCTGGATTTGCCAGGCATCCAGTTGACGCGCCAGCTAGGCTATATCCGGCACACCGAGCGAACGCTATCCAATGCCGCAAGAGCGTTCATGGCCCTGCTCGATAGCGTGGCGGGTACCGCCGAGCGCAAGGCAAACAACTAATAAAGAAGCCCACCATGTCCAAGGTCATGCTGATCACCGGCGCCAGCCGTGGCATCGGCGCCGCCACCGCACAACTGGCGGCAGAACGGGGCTACGCCCTGTGCCTGAATTATCATCATCGGGAAGATGCCGCGCGCCAGGTGCTACACGAGGTCCAGCGCCTCGGCGTGCAGGCCATCGCGGTACAGGCCGATGTCTCCCGTGAAGATGAGGTGCTCGACCTGTTCACCGCGCTTGATCGGGAATTCGGCCGCCTCGACGTGCTGGTCAACAACGCCGGCATGCTGGAGCGACAGATGCGCCTGGAGCAAATGGACGCGGCACGCTGGAACCGCGTGCTTGGCGCCAATGTGATCGGCAGCTTTCTCTGCGCTCGCGAGGCAATCAAGCGGATGTCGACACGCCACGGCGGGCACGGCGGCGCGATCATCAATCTTTCCTCGGCAGCCGCACGCCTCGGCGCCCCCGGCGAGTACATCGACTATGCGGCAGCCAAGGGCGCCATCGACAGCATGACGCTGGGACTGGCCAAGGAAGTGGGCGGCGAAGGCATACGCGTCAACGCGGTGCGTCCCGGCGTGATCTATACCGACATCCACGCCAGTGGCGGCGAGCCGGACCGGATCGAGCGGGTCAAGACAAGCGTTCCGCTCGGACGCGGTGGCGACGCGCGTGAGGTCGCCGAGGCCATTCTCTGGCTTGCCAGTGAAGGCGCCAGCTATACCAGCGGCGCGTTGCTGGATGTCAGCGGCGGACGCTGAGCCCGCTACGCCAACGCTCGTTGGCGGATGGCCTGGGTATCCACGCCGAGCAACGCATCGATCCGCTCGCAGTCGTTCTCCCGACGAAGCTCGGCGAACAATTCCGACGCCTGCGGATAATTGCGCGTCAGCAGTGCCAGCCATTGCTTGAGTCGGCCGGGCGCGTAGCGCGGTGCAATCTTGCCGCGGGCCTGGCGCCAGAAATCGGCCAGCATGGGGTTGAAGTCGTCCCAGCTCATCTCGGCCAGCGCCTGCTCCTGCCTCGCCGCCACGATCTGACGGGCCAGATCGGGACGCGAAACCAGCCCGCGCCCCAGCATCACATCCTCGACGCCACTGACCTCGCGGCAACGGCGCCAGTCATCCACCGACCAGATGTCGCCGTTGGCGTACACCGGCACCTCCACCACGTCGCGCACTCTGGCCACCCATTCCCAATGCGCCGGCGGCTTGTAGCCATCCAGCTTGGTGCGCGCATGCACCACCAACTGCTGCGCGCCGCCAGCGGTCAGTGCACGCGCGCAATCGAGGGCGCCATCCGGGCTGTCGAAGCCCAGACGCATCTTCGCGGTCACCGGAATATGCGCCGGAACGCTGCGGCGCACCTCGCAGACAATGGCGTGCAGTAGCTCCGGCTCCTTGAGCAGCACGGCGCCGCCGCGCGATTTGTTGACCGTTCGCGCCGGGCAGCCGAAGTTCAGGTCAATGGCCGGCGCTCCCAGCGTGCAGGCATAGGCGGCATTGTCTGCCAGGCAGGCCGGATCGGAGCCCAGCAGCTGCACCCGTACCGGCGTACCGGCACGGGTCACCGCGCCCTCGGCCAGCTCCGGTGCAAGCTTGCGAAAGCTGCTCTGCGGCAAAAGGCGGTCCGAGACGCGAATGAACTCGGTCACGCACCAGTCGACGCCGCCCACTCGGGTCAGGACATCGCGCAGGATTTCGTCGACCAGTCCTTCCATCGGTGCAAGAGCGATCTGCATGGTCCGTGACGTCTCGTGAAAAAAAGGACGGCATTGTACGGAGATCGGCTGCACCGATGAATGCCGGCCGACACCCTGCTCATTACGCCCTGACGCACACGATCAATCGTCGGACTTGTCTCGCAGCTCACGTCGATGGTGGACCATATCGGTCTCGTTCCCTCCATGACCGGGTTCGCCGGCATTCCGCTCGAGCGGGATCGCCAGGCGTTTCGATGCCTGATCCGCGGACTTGCCCGCTTCCGACCATCCCTTCACGACGGTATCGGTTTCTCGCGCGCCGTCGTAAGCAGTTCCACGCTCGGGCAACACGCCGTCCGATTGCGCGGTTGCAGCGCTCGCCCACCACACAACCCCGAACGCGAGCAGAAGATGAACACGCATGGCTGTCTCCTCCTTTATTCCCCTGCAGTTTAGGCCGTACGTCACTCACAGGCGTTCCGGCCGGTCTGGAACCGCTTCGGGCACACAAGGTCCACTGCATAGCCACAGGACGAGACCCGCAGCACAGGATGCGCTACATGATGACGCCCGCCTTCACCCTTACGTTGATGCTCTTCGGCTGGTTCCTGGTCGCGCTGGCGCTGCTCTGGGGAATGATGCGGATCGCCCGGCGCCACCCCCGACCACGCGTGCTCCACCGCGATCACCCGACGAAGATTTTCAGCCTGCCACTGCCGTTCAGAAAAATTTTCTAATAAGGGCGTGACAATCGCGACAGAACCTGTAGAATTCGCGCCGCGGGATGGAGCAGTCTGGTAGCTCGTCGGGCTCATAACCCGAAGGTCGTCGGTTCAAATCCGGCTCCCGCAACCAATTCAAAAGGCCACTCATCGAGTGGCCTTTTTTGTTTTCCCTGTAGCCCGATGCAAAAGCTAACCCGCTGATTAAAAAGCCAATTTTTTAAGAAATCGCTTGACAGCCGAGGCTCAGCGCGTAGAATTCACGGCGCGGGATGGAGCAGTCTGGTAGCTCGTCGGGCTCATAACCCGAAGGTCGTCGGTTCAAATCCGGCTCCCGCAACCAATTCAAAAGGCCACTCATCGAGTGGCCTTTTTCGTTTCTGCCCTCGTTCTGTCGAAGCGCACCAGGCACAAGCTGCCACCCCTCCTCGCCCCGCACTCCGGCTTCTGTGGCGGCTTATCGCTCGTAATGAAAGCAACTCTCATTTCTCAATTACTTATTCCGGCTAGCATTTAAAAAAGAGCGCTTATTTCTATAGGCATTCTCTTAGTAACGCGCTCAACTATTATCAGCAATTGAAATACAGGCAAGAGAATCGCAATCCACCCAAGGATTGATTCTCACGGAAACCGTCAAAATAAATTTCCTTTACCATTCAGCAGGTTATGCGACCTGCTTCGTCAGGCTTCGCCAAGCAACAAAAAAACGTCTCCGCGAGCTTGACTTCGATCACACTTTGACGGATATCTATTGCCGAACGGAGTAGTGCGCTGCGAGCAGTTAAGATCATCGGGAGCGATCAAGTTCAGCAGCTGAGTTATACCGCCAGCGAAGCCCCGAAAAATTTTCATTTCAAGAACCGAAGAGAGCGGTCAGTGCGGTAGCTTTGCCCGAAGAAAAGTTACTGGGCAGATAATTGCTTTGCTTTGTAGAAGTTGAGGCAAGACGGTACAGGTGCTGAGCGGCGAAACGGCTGAAAGGCCCATGGGCGGTAGCATTGCCGGTTTTCCACCGGCCTAATAGCCGCAATTCATATAGAATTAAGCCAGGCTAACGCGCGAAACACATACTCGTTTCGCCACTAATATGAATTGACCGCGTTCAGGGCGAAGAACGCACCGCCAGACAAACAAATTCATGTAAAGACAAATCTTCATACTTCCCTCTTTTCTGCGGGAGAAACTTGTGCGCGCCCAAACTAGCAACTTAGACAATAGTTCTATCGCTCTTATTGCCAAGGCAATAAATAAAGAAGGTTACGCCTGCATTCCCGATTTCCTCAGCAGATCGCAGCTTGAAGAACTTCGTGAGCAGCTTTCCATCGAGGCCGAGCGACATGAAGGCAACTACTTCGCGTATCACGGCGACAATGCGCTGGCCGGAAGTCCGCTCGTTGCGCTGAAGGCATCGCCTGATTTCCAGAAGATGCTCGCCGATGTTTATCGACAGGCGGCCGGTAACAGCGCGCCGAGTTCTGAAATATTCCCCGTATTGCGCTGCGTTCAGGGAGGCAGCGGACGGCGCGAGTCCAACTGCTTTCACTTCGATGCCAGTCTGGTGACCGCCCTGCTCCCTATCGAAATCCCCCAGCAGGGCAAGCCGAACGAGCGCGGCGATCTGTTGCTATTCGCCAATCGGCGCCGTGTTCGCCCCAGTGTGCTGCTCAATGTGCTGGAGAAGGCGCTGGTGCAGAACACCTTCACACGCAAGCTGATCAGCCTCGGCATACGGCTGCATTTGCTTCGGCCGCAGCGTCTGCGTCTGGTGCCCGGCAACCTCTATCTGTTCTGGGGCTATCGCTCACTGCACGCCAATGAGCCCTGCAACCCGGCCTATCGCCGTGCCACGGCGATCTTCCACTACGGCGATCCGCATGCCGGCAGCCTGCTGACCAGCCTGATCCTGGCGGTCAACCAGCACCGTGCACGTCGCGCCAGCCAGATAAGCGACCAGCACGCCGTCTGACTGCCCTCCCCTTGCCGGCCAGAAACCGGAGAAGGGCCGCATGGCCCGATAAGGAAATCGACATGATCAACGTGACCAAGTCTTACCTGGGCAACAAAGACAAGTTCTTAGCCTACGTCGACCGCATCTACGACACGGGCTGGCTGACCAACCAGGGCCCGTTGGTGATGGCGCTGGAACAGCGGCTGCAGGAATACCTGGGTGTGAGGAACATCATCCTCACCAACAACGGCACCATCGCCCTGCAGATCGCCTACCGGGCTCTGGGGCTCACCGGCAGCGCGATCACCACGCCGTTCAGCTTCGTGGCCACGACCAGCTCCCTGCAATGGGAAGGCATCCGGCCGATCTTTGCCGACATCGACGAAGCCACCTGGAACATCGATCCCGAGCGGATCGAAGCGTGCATCGCCCCCGATACCAGCGCCATCGTCGCCACCCATGTGTTCGGCAATCCTTGCGCGGTCGAACACATCCAGCGCATCGCGAACCGGCACAACCTCAAGGTTGTGTACGACGGTGCCCACGCGTTCGGCGTGCGTCACGGCGGCCAGTCGGTGTTCAACTGGGGCGACATCAGCACCCTGAGTTTTCATGCCACCAAGCTGTTTCACACCATCGAGGGTGGCGCGATCGTCACCAACGATGATGCGCTGGCCGCGCGGATTCGCCTGCTGTGCAACTTCGGCATCGTCGATACCGACATCATTCAGGGCATCGGCATCAACGCCAAGCTCAACGAATTCTCCGCGGCGATGGGGCTGTGCATCCTCGACGACATCGAGGACATCCTCGATCAGCGTGCCCAGATCGGCCAACGCTACGAGCGCGAACTGGGTGGCTATTTCGACCTGCAGGCGCCGCAACCGGGCAGCCAGCGCAACTACAGCTATTTTCCCGTTGCGCTGGCGAACGAACTGCAGCTGCTGCGCAGCCGTGAGCAGCTGAACGACAACGGCATCAATCCGCGGCGCTATTTCTACCCCTCGCTGGACACGCTGGAGTACCTGCAGCCGCAGGCTCCGCAGCCGCGCTCGCGCGCGCTCAGTCGCCGCGTGCTGTGCCTGCCGATCTACCCGGGCTTACCGCCCAAGGTGCAGAGCCGCGTCATCCAGACCCTGATTCATGAATCGATTCACAGCGAACAGGCCAGCCGCGCGCTGTTCAACCCGCTGGTCCGGGCCTTTGACCTGGCGCAGCCACAGCTCACCGTCGCCACCTGCAAACGTATTTCCTGATTCGAATGGACGCACCTACCACCATGCCTGATCCGAAACGGCTTTCGGTACTGCGCAACACCGGCCTGAACTACCTTGGCCAGGCTTACGCCTTGCTGGTCGGTATCGTCATCCTGCCGTTCTACCTCAGCCATCTGGGCGCCGAGGCGTATGGACTGATCGGCTTCTTCGCGGTGCTGCAGGCCTGGCTGCAACTGCTCGATGCCGGATTGTCGCCCTCGCTGGTCCGGCAGATCGCCCATTACCGCGGGCAGGCGGAGGATTTTGCCGAGCTAACCGAACCAGGCCGCCTGCTGCGCTCGTTCGAGATCATCTTCGTCCCCATCGCTCTGCTGACGTGGGCCAGCATCCACGCCGCCAGCGGCTGGATTGCCGAACACTGGCTGCAAGCCCACGAACTCAGCGGCGCCACACTCGCCCAGTGCATCAGCCTGATGGGCGTGCTGGTCGGCCTGCGGCTATACGCGACGCTGTACAAGAGCGGCCTGCAGGGGCTGGAACTGCACGGCTGGCTGAACGGCGCGAACATGCTGATCGCCACCCTGCGCTACTTCGGCGGGCTGTTTCTGGTCGCCTTCGTGACGCAGGACCCGCGCGACTTCTTCGTCTTCCAGGTCGCGGTCGCGCTGATCGAAACGCTGCTGATGGCCTCGCGCGCCTATGCGCTGATGCCCAACCCGCATCTGTTCACCGGTTTCGACTGGTCGGTGGTCAGGCCGGTACTGCCCTTCGCCGCGGGGATGACGCTCACCTCGGTGCTGTGGATCGTCCTCACGCAGCTGGACAAGGTGCTGCTCTCCAAGGTGCTGCTGCTCAAGGAGTACGGCTATTACTCGCTGGTCGCGCTGATCGCCACCGGGCTGCTCACCCTGACCAACCCGCTGGTGCAGACACTGCTGCCGCGCATGACCATGCTCACCGCCGAAGGGCGGATCGCCGACATGCGCGCGCTGTACCTCAACGCCAGCCGCTTCGTCTGCAGTGTGCTGTTCCCGATGGCGGCGGTGATTGCCTTCCACTCGCGTGAGCTGATCTTCGCCTGGACCGGCGATGCGCAGGCCGCGGCATGGAGCGAGCCGATCCTCGCCTGGTACGTGCTGGGCAGCGCGATCCTGGCGGTAGGTGCCTTCCAGTTCTACCTGCAGTACGCCTTCGGCGAGCTGCGCCTGCACATCTGGTTCAGCGTCGTTTCCACGGCAATCAGCATTCCGCTGGTGGTCTGGGCCGTGCTGCAGCATGGCGCGCTCGGTGCGGCACTGGCGTGGTTCGGCCTGCGGTTGATCACCTTCGTCATCTGGCCGCCGCTGGTACACCGGCGCTTCGTTCCGGGCCTGCACGGCATCTGGCTGAAAGACCTGATCCGTATCACCGCCGTGACCTTCCTCGGCCTGCTGCTCGGCGAGCCGCTGTTCGACGCCATCGCCAGCGACGAGCGCATCGACATCCTGCTGGGGCTGGCCAGCAGCGGCCTGATCTGCCTGGTCCTGGTCGCCGCCAGCTCCCGGCCGCTGGTTCTCAAACTCTACGTGTTGATCACCAAACCGAGCCTGTGACATGGAATTGAAGAGCGAATACGCCATCAGGTCGCGCTGGCAAGGCCGCACCGAGCCGACGCTGAGCATCATCTGCCTGACCTACAACCACGCTCCCTTTATCAGGAAGACCCTGGAGAGTTTTCTCCAGCAAGAAACGGATTTCCCTTTTGAAGTGATCGTGCATGACGACGCCTCCACCGATGCGACCGCCGCGATCATCGCGGAGTACGCCACGCGCTACCCGGGCATCGTCAAGCCGATCTACCAGCAGCAGAACCAGTTCAGCCTCGGCGTACCGTTCAGCACGCGGCTGTTCGCCCGTGCGGCGGGTCGCTACATCGCCTACTGCGAGGGCGACGACTACTGGACCGATCCGCGCAAGCTGCAGATCCAGGTGGATTTTCTCGAACGCCACCACGACTACGTGCTGACCTACCACGACGCCTTCATGTTCAACAGCCAGGGCGTCATCCGCAGCCCGCAGTTCACCGGCAAGTTGCGCCAGGACGCCAGCGCGCGCGAGCTGATGCAGGGCCGGCCGTTCTCCACGCTGACTGTGTGCTTTCGCAACCTGCTGCAGGAGCTGCCACCCGAACTGCTCGGCGTGGAAGTGCTGGACATCTGCTGGTGGTCGCTGCTCGGTGCCCACGGCAAAGGCAAGTTCATCGACGAGATCAAGCCGGCGGCCTACCGCGTTCACGAAGGCGGCATTTTCTCCATGCGCCCCAGCCGGCAGCGCATCCAGATGACCCTGCACGCCCATTACTGCCTGGCCCGTTACTACCAGCGCATCGGCAAACGCGAGCTGTACGAGTACTTCCTCGGCCAGGTCGCCAGCGAGTGCCTCGCGCTTCTCTCGCCGCTGAGCAAGCTGCAGGCGCTTTGTGGTGTTGCCCAGAACCTCGCACTCAACCTGTTGCGGCGCCTGGCCCCGCGACCGGCCAAAGGCTGAGTTACAAAACCCTGTTTCACTGCACCATCAGGATGGATCCCCAATGACTGCACTGACCCGCTCCTCGCTGGAATACGACACGGACAGCCGTATCGATCTGGCCGGTATTCTGCGTACCGCCTACGACCACAAGGGACTGATCGCCAGCATCACCGGGCTGTTCGCCGCCCTGGGCATCGCCTACGCCGTAGTCGCCACGCCGATCTACGAAGCCACCGCGATGATCCAGATCGAGCCGAAGAAGACCGGTATCACCGGCGTGCCGGAGGTCGTGCCCCGGCCGGATTCGGTATCCCAGGCCGTCACCGAGATTTCCCTGCTCAAGTCGCGCGCCGTGCTGGGCAAGACGGTGGAAAACCTCAAGCTCTACATCACCGCCAAGCCCAAGCGGCTGCCGCTGCTGGGCGGCTACCTCGCGCGGCAGCACGACCCGGCCGTCGACGGTCCGCTGGCCGCCCCGCTGTTCGGCCTCGCCAGCCTTGCCTGGGGCGGCGAGAAGATCGAGGTGTTCCAGCTCGACGTACCGCCGGCCTACCTGGGCGAGAAGCTCACCCTCATTGCCGAGAACGACGGTGGCTATCGCCTGCTGGATGAAGAACAAACCCTGCTGCTGCGCGGCGAAGTGGGCCAGGCCGTGGCCAGCCGTGGCTTCAAGGTCCAGATCAGCGAACTGCTGGCGCGTCCCGGCACCGAGTTCGAGCTGGTGCGCAGCCGCGCGCAGACCACCGCACTGGATTACCAGGACCGGCTCAAGGTCGGCGAAGCCGGCAAGGACTCGGGGATCATCTACCTGTCGCTGGAAGACGCCGACGCGCAACAGGCCACCGCCGTGCTCGACGAAATCGGCCGCCTCTATGTACGCCAGAACGTCGAACGCAGCTCGGCCGAGGCCGCACAGCGCCTGGAGTTTCTGCGTTCGCAGCTGCCGCTGGTGCGCAAGGAGCTGGAGAAGGCCGAGGCCGCGCTCAATGCCTACCAGACCAGCGCCAAGTCGGTGGACATCAGCATCGAGACCGAATCGGTGCTCGAGCAGATCGTCGAGCTGGAAAAACTGCTCTCCGAGCACAACCTCAAACGCGTCGAGTACAACCGGCTGTACACCCGCGAACATCCGATCTACCAGACGCTGATGAAACAGATCGGCCAGTTGCAGGCGCAGAAGGAACAGCTGCTGAAGAAGGTCGATGCGCTGCCGGAAACCCAGCAGGAGCTGCTGCGGCTGAAGCGTGACATGGAAGTCACCACCGAAACCTACACGCTGCTGATGAACCAGGCCCAGGAGCAGGATGTTCTGCGCGCCGGCACCATCGGCAACGTGCGCATCATCGACGATGCCTACACCACCACCGAGAAACCGGCCAAGCCAATCCGTCCGCTGATCGTCGGCATCGCCATCTTTCTCGGCCTGCTGGCCTCGGCGCTGGTCATCCTGCTGCGCCAGGCCTTCTATCGCGGCGTGGAAAGCCCCGACGTGATCGAGAAGCTCGGCATTCCGGTGTATGCCGCCACGCCGTTCTCCAGCCGTCAGGAGCAACTGCAAAAAGCACACAAGGCGAACGACGGTCTGGCCCGGCTGCTCAGCCTCACCGACCCGGCCGATCTGGCAGTCGAGTCCATGCGTAGCCTGCGTACCAGCCTCAAGTTCGCCACCCTCGAGGCGCGCAACCGGGTGCTGATGATCACCAGCCCGACGCCGGGCGTCGGCAAGTCGTTCGTCTCCAGCAACCTGGCGGCGGTCATCGCCCAGAGCGGCCAGCGCGTGCTGCTGATCGACGCCGACATGCGCCGCGGCTACCTGCATCGCGTGCTGGGCCTCACGCCGCGCCACGGCCTGTCCGACGCACTCGCCGGCGGACTGCCGCTGAACGAGGTGACCCGGCGCACCGCACAGAAGAATCTGGATTTCATCGCCAGCGGCTGCAACGCGCCCAATCCGTCCGAACTGCTGATGCACGACAACTTCGCCCGGCTGCTCAAGGAAGCCGAGCAGCACTACGACTTCGTCATCGTCGACACCCCGCCGGTGCTGGCCGTGACCGATGCCGTGCTGGTCGCCCAGCAGGCCGGCACCAGCCTGCTGGTGACGCGTTTCGGCGTCAGCAGCGGCGCACAGATCGAGGCCGCCAAGCGCCGCCTGATGCACAACGGCGTGCTGCTCAAGGGCGCGATCCTCAACGGCATACGCCGCCGTGCCTCCAACTCGGCGTACGACACCGGCGCCTACGGTTACTACAGCTATCCCCAGAAAGCCTGACAACGCACAAGGAGAAGCGCCGTGCTCCGCACCATCGCCATGATGCAACCGTACCTGTTTCCGTACCTGGGCTACTTTCAACTGATCAACGTCAGTGACGTGTTCGTACTGGGCGACGACCTGCAGTACGAAAAGGGCTCATGGATGAATCGCAACCGGATTCTGGGTGACGGCCAGCCGAAGCTGATCACCTTTCCCCTGAAGAAGGGCCACCAGTACGACCGCATCAACGAGCGCTGGCTGAGTGACGACTTCGACCAGCAGGCCCAGACCCTGCTGCGCAAGATCGAGCATGCCTACGCCAAGGCACCGCAGCGCGAACAGGTGATGCCGCTGCTGCGCGAGATTCTCGAATACCCGGAGCGCAACCTGGCGCTGTTCACCGAGCACTCGCTGCGCCGCCTGTGCCAGTACATGGGCATCACCACGCCGATTTTCCGCGGCTCGGACCTGTGCCTGCCGCCGGTGATGGACAAGCAGGACCGCGTCATCCAGATCGCCCGGCGCATGGACGGCGAGCTGTACCTCAACCCCATCGGCGGCATCGACCTGTACTGCCCTGCCCGATTCCGCGCCGAAGGCCTGCTGCTGCGCTTCCTGCGTATGGACGACGACCTGAGCTACCCGCAGCTGAACCACCCGTTCGTGCCGGCGCTGTCGATCATCGACGTACTGATGTTCAACGACCGCAAAACGCTCAAGGACATGCTCGACCGCTTCGGCGTGATCGAAGGGCGCGAAACAAGGCCAACGCTGCACCTGGCATGACCTCATTCCGGCCAGGCTGGCCGATCCACATCGGGAAGGACCTCACATGACACCGCTCCACACACCGCGCTGGTACCTCATCCAGACCAAGCCACGCCAGGAATCACGGGCCGAAGAGCACCTGCAGCGCCAGCACTACGAGTGCTACCGCCCGTTGCGCAACACCACCGGCGGCAGGCAGCAGGCGCGCCACGCCGAGCCGCTGTTCCCCGGCTACCTGTTCATTCGCCTCGACCCCGCCAAGGACAACTGGTACCCGATCCGCTCCACACGCGGCGTCAGCCGGGTCGTCAGCTTCGGTGGCCAGCCGATTCCGGTGCAGGACGAGCTGATCGAGCAGTTGCGCCAGCGCCTGGCCGTACCGGCGATGGCCGCGGCGCCGTTCAGCCCGGGCGAGCGGGTCCAGGTCAGTGGCGGCGGCCTCCACGAGCTGGAGGCGATCTTCGTCGCCAGCGACGGCGAGCAGCGCTCGATCATCCTGCTCAACCTGCTGCACCGGCAGCAAAAGATCACGGTGCCGAACCACTACCTGCAGTGCTTTGCATGAACGGCCGGATTGTCCGGCATCAGCGAGTCTCGAACCGATGAAGATCCTTTTTCTCAACGCCTTCTATCCGCCACACATCGGCGGCGGCGCCGAAGTGGTGCTGCGCCAGCTGGCCGAAGGTCTGCAACGGCGCGGTTGCGACGTGGCCGTGCTGGCAACCGGACCGGATGCCGGCCTGCAGCAGCAGTTGCAGCAGAACGTGCGGGTCTACCGCGCGGGCCTGCACAACCTCTACTGGCACTACACCCAGCAGCGCCCCGGCCGTCTCGCGCGCATGGGCTGGCACCTGCTCGATCGCTACAACCAGCGCATGCGCCGCTACGTACGCGCCGTGCTGGCGCTGGAGCGGCCGGACATCGTGGTCAGCAACAACCTCACCGGCTGGTCGATCTCCGCCTGGGACGAGATCAGCGCCGCCGGCGTGCCGATCGTCCAGGTGCTGCATGACCTCTATCTGCTGTGCCCCAAGGACACCATGTTCAACCACGGCAAGGTCTGCACGCAGCAATGCGGCCAATGCCGGTTCATGCGCATCCGCCACGCCGGCGCCTCGGCACAGGTGGCGGCGGTGATCGGGGTCAGCCGCTTCGTGCTGGAGCGGGTCGCCAGCCACGGTTACTTCCCCAACGCCAGCCGCCATGTGGTGCACAACCGCAGCGAGGCCAATGCCGAGCAGCACGCGCCGGCGGCGCGCCCGGTGAACCAGCCGCTGCGTTTCGGCTACATCGGCACATTGTCGGAGAACAAGGGCGTTGCCTGGCTGATCGAGCAATTTCAGGCGCTGGCCATCGATGCGCGGCTGGAGATCGCCGGGCGCGGCAAGCTGGATTACGAAGCGCGGCTCAAGGCCCAGGCCGACCCGAGCAAGGTCACCTTCCACGGCTATCGCAAGGCCGACGACTTCATGCGCGAGATCGATGTGCTGGTGGTGCCATCGCTGTGGGACGAGCCCTTCGGGCTGGTCGCCGTGGAGGCCTGCGCCAACCACGTGCCGGTGATCGCCACCCAGCGCGGCGGCCTGCCGGAAATCATCCAGGACAACCTCAACGGCCTGCTCTGCTCGCCGCACGAACCGCATTCGCTGGCCATCGCCATGCTCTGGCTGTACCTCGACGCCGACCTGCGCGAGCGCCTGGGCCGGCAGGCGCGCGCCAGCGTCGAACCGCTGCTGGATAGGGAACGCATGCTGGACGAGTACCAGTCCATCCTGCGCAAAACGCTTCAGGGAACGAGCATTCGCCATGAACCAGAGCCTGCTGATCACTGCCCGACGCCCAGCGTCGCATCCGCTCGAGATCGATAAGCCGACGCTGCTGACGCTGATCGCCGCCGCACTGCTGCTGACCGAGACGTTCTCCGGCGCGCTGCGCTACTACAGCGCGCTGGCCGGAGTGTCCTGGCTGCTCTACCTGCCGAAGATGGCGTGCCTGGCCGCGCTCGGCCTGGAGCTGCTCGGCTACCGCGGCCAGCCGCTGTTCTGGCTGGTGCTGCTGGCGCTGGTGACCTCGGCCTGGCTGGCGCTGCTCAACGGCGCGGAGCTGGCCAACATCGGCTTCGCGCTGTTCATCTACATCCCGCTGCTGTTCGGCGTGATCTGCGGCCGGTATCTGGAAGGCAAGCTGGCGCTGCTGATCCGGGTGATCGGCTTCTGCCTGCTCGCCTCGTTCGTCGGCATCGCGCTGGACATGCTCATCAGCGTGCCGTGGAAGGGCTACAGCTACATGCTCGGCGACGTGGAACTGAGCGGCAATCGCTCCTGGGCAATGGACGATATCGACCGCATCGGCGGCTTCGCACGCATGTCCACCAGCCTGTCGGTGATGATCGCCGTGTACAGCCTGTTTCTCGCCGCCTTCATCCGCTCGCGGCTGCTGCGCGTGCTGCTCTACGGCGTGTCGCTGGCCGGCATCGTGCTGACCACCAACAAGTCGAGCGTGGCGGCGTATGTGGTCACCCTGCTCATGCTGACCTTCGCCGCGTACCGCTTCGCCAGCGCCACGGCGTTTTTCCTCGCGGTGCTGGGTGGCGCGGCGCTGCCGATCGCCAGCCTGCTGTTGCGCGTCGACCCCATTGCCGCGGTCAGCAACAGCCTGCTGGCCTCGTTCGCCGATCGCCTGGTCAACAGCTGGCCGAACTTCATCGACAACGTGACGAGCCAGGCCTCGATCTGGTGGGGCGCGGGTTTCGGCGCGGTGGGCAGCGGCAGCACGGCGTTTCCCATTCCGGGCCTGGAGCTGCTGGCCATCGCCGACAACACCGCGCTGTACCTGTGGGGAATGCTCGGCCTGAGCGGCGTCGCGCTGTACCTGCTGGCCCTGCCGCTGCTGCTGCGCCTGCACGAGCGCGGCCCGCGCGTGCGCAGCGGCCTGCTGGGCGCAGTGTTCTGCATCTGCCTGGTGGCCTGGGCCACCGACGTGCTGGAAGTGCCCATCGCCAGCCTGTTCCTCGGCCTGGCGATCGCCCACGTGCTCACCCCGCTCGACCGACCGGCGGCCAGCCTGATGACGCCGCGCATCACCGATCCCCGCCACCTGGCGTAACCATGACGAGACCGATGATGAATCGCTTCGCCCTGTTGCCGCTGGCGCTGTTCGGCAGCCTGCTCGGCTTCACCCTGACCACGGCGGCGCAGACCGCCGAGCCGCTGTTTACCGTTGGCGTCTGCTCGCATGAGCTGCACAAAGGTGTAGCCGGCAAACAGCCCGGCGCGCTCGCCAGCGCCGCCGGCATCACCTCGGTCCGCACCGATGCGCACTGGGCCTACGTGGAACGCGAACGCAACCGCCTGCTGATCGAGCCCTCCTGGCAACGCTACCTTGCCGACAACCGCCGGCACGGCCTGGATACGCTGTTCATTCTCGGCTATGGCAACCGCTTTCACGGCGAGGGCGAAAAACCTCGCAGCGAGCCGGTGCGCGCGGCGTTCAATCGCTACGTCAGTCACCTGGCCGGCGCGCTGAAAGGCCAGGTCGCGCACTACGAAGTGTGGAACGAGTGGGACGTGGAAGACCCGCACAGCCCCACCTTCAGCGAGGACTATGCGCGTCTGGTCGCCGATGCCGCCGGCATCATCCGCGAGCAGGACCCGGCCGCGAGGGTGCTGGCCGGCGCGGTGACGACCCAGGGCATCGAATCCGGTTTCGCCCGGCGGCTGATCGAGCACGGCGTGCTGCAAGCGGTCGACGGCCTGTCGCTGCATCCGTACGTGCACTGCCGCGGCTGGCGGCGCGACACGCCCGAAGCCTGGATCGACTGGCTCGCCGAGGTCGACCAGCAGCTGAGCGTGGCTGCCGGCCGGCCGGTGCCGCTGTACCTGACCGAGATGGCCTGGCCCGCGCATGACGGCGCCTGCGGCGTCAGCGAAACGCTGCAGGCGGCTTACCTGGCGCGCAGCTACTTCCTCGCCCGCACGCTGCCGAACGTCAAGGGCATGTGGTGGTACGACTTCAGAAACGACGGCACCGATCGCCGCGAGCGCGAGCACAACTTCGGCCTGCTGCGCCACGACTACTCGGCCAAACCGGCGTACGCGGTGCTGCAGGCGATCAGCGAAATCGTCGGCGAATACGAACTGCTCGGCCATGAGCGCCGCGCCCGTGGCGAGGTGGTGCTGCTGCGCTTCGCCCGCGACGACGACGAACTGCTGGTCGCCTGGACCGGCGGCCGCCCGCGCACGCTGGCCATCGAAAGCGCCCGCGGGCGGGCCGGCAACGTGCAGATGCTCGATACCGCCACGCCGCAGCGCGGACGCTTCGCCAGCGACGTGCGCTGGAACTGCGCCGCTGCCGGCCAGGCCTGCACGGCGCGCATCGAGCTGAACGAGTTCCCCAAGATCATCAGTACCCGCGCGTCGCCGACGCGCTGAAACACTGCGTCTTGCCGGCGCCGGATCGCTGGCGCAGGCCTCTGAAGGAGTAGTCCCCATGATCGTGATCAACGCTCGTTTCCTGACCCAGGAGATTCGCGGGGTGCAGCGCTTTGCCGAGCAGCTGTGCCTCGAACTGGGCAAGCTGCGCAGCGATCTGCTGTTCGTGGCACCGCATGACGTGCATCTGCGCGACAGCGCCACCCAGCTCAACGTGCGCCGCATCGGCCGCAACCGCGGCCATCTGTGGGAGCAGCTGGATCTGCCGCTGTGGCTCGCGCGCAACGGCCGGCCGCCGCTGGTCTCGCTGTGCAACACGGCCCCGCTGGCCTACGCCAACCAGATCGCCACCCATCACGACATCACCTACGTGCGCCACCCGGAGAGCTATTCGCCGCTGTTCCGCCGCTTCTACCAGACCATGACGCCGCTGCTGCTGCGGCGCATCCGCGCGCTGATCACCGTCAGCGAGTTTTCCCGCCGGGAAATCGCCCAGCACTATGGCTACCCCGCAGACCACATCTGCGTGGTGCCGAACGCGGTGGCGCCGCGCTTCAGACCGTTCAGCGCGAGCGATTGCCGGGGCGCAGCAA
>JAEAMG010000508.1_pt1 | contig 43010 bp, 28 predicted proteins | sample 8958741 | NCBI WGS metagenome assembly JAEAMG01 (sample SAMN16933256, study PRJNA681125) | bioreactor sludge metagenome | isolation source: anaerobic bioreactor treating anionic surfactant - SDBS | place: India: Bengaluru | collected 2019-02-28 | reverse complement strand
AGAAGAATGGTGTCTATGATCAGGTGCGTAGGGCGCTATCGGGTCACGCGGTCACCGAGTTCGGTGGGATCGAACCCAATCCTCGCTACGAAACTTGTATGAGGGCTGCCGCCCAGGCCAAGGCTGAGAATGTGGGTTTCCTATTGGCGGTTGGCGGAGGCTCGGTGTTGGATGCGACCAAATTCATCGCCGTGGCTACGTTGTTTGGCAAGGGCGATCCCTGGGAGATCATGGAGGGCCGCAAGGCTGTTAACGCTGCTTTGCCTTTGGGTTCCGTGCTGACGTTGCCCGCGACAGGCTCAGAGATGAACACCTTCGCAGTGGTCTCGCGCGACTCGACCGGCGAAAAGCTGGCCTTCGCTTCTCCCCACGTTTACCCCAAGTTCTCGATCCTCGATCCCGAGACGACCTTCTCGCTGCCGGTAAAGCAGGTCGAGAACGGCATCGTCGACACGTTTGCGCACGTGATGGAACAGTACATGTGCGCCATCGGCAGCGCGCCGCTGACCGAACGTCAAGCCGAAGCGGTGCTGTTGACGCTAATCGAAGAGGCTCCGAAAGTTAAGGCGCATCCGGACGATTATGAGGTGCGCGCGAATCTGATGTGGTGCGCAACCAACGGTCTAAATGGTTCGCTAGGCTGCGGCGTGGAGGCGCAGGATTGGGCCACACACATGATCGGGCATGAGTTGACCGCCATCTACGGCATTGACCACGGCCGCACTCTGGCAATTATCATGCCTGCGGTCCACCGTCATGAGATCCGACGCAAACAAAAGCGTCTCGCGCAGTGCGCAGAACGGGTGTGGGACATCAATCGGGGCGACGAGGCCACCCGGGCCGCTCAGGCGATCGATCGGATGGAGGCGTTCTTCAGGTCGGTTGGTGTGCCCACTCGGCTTAGCGAATACGGCGTCGACGCGGCGGACGCAGGTCGTCAAGTCGCGGAGCGGCTGACCAAGCGCGGCGCGAGGATCGGCGAGTACGGCGATCTCGGTGCGAACGAGGTCCAGGCGATCATTGCTCTCGCTAAGTAAAAAAGTGAGGTTAAACCAGCCCGTATGGGACGAAGAGAGGGCGGCAGGTTTGAACCTGTCGCCCTCTCTTTTTGTTTACGCCAGCGACCAAGGGCCGCGCGGTGTGCGGCCAAGGAGCGCTGCTGCGGCTGGGTCGTTGAGAATCTTTTCTTTCTCAGGATCCCAGGCGATCTTGCGGCCTGTAAGCATGGCGATCTGTCCAAGGTGGCCGACGCTCGCGGATCGATGCGCCACTTCGGCGGGCGTCAGTGTGGTGGCGCGCGTCTTGACGCAGTCGATGAAGTTGCGCTGATGACCGGGGCTGCGCAGACGCAGTTCGCCGGCCTCGATCTTGCTGTCGCGGATCTTCGGCGTGGAGGCGTCGAAACGACCGCGGTCTACATAGACCCAGTCGCCGTTCTCGCCGTACCACGTTGTTCCGCTCTTGACCTGCGTGTTGTCAGCCACCGTCAATTCGATGCCGTCAGCGTAATGGCAGGTATAACGGTAGGTCTTGGGCGAGTCGTAAATGCCTTCGGGTTCAAAGGGTGCGTAACCTTCTACAGAGACCGGACCGGAGAGGTCGCGGTTCAACCCCCACTGCGCGATGTCGGCATGGTGACCAATCCAGTCCATCATCTGCCCTCCGCCCCATTCGAGCACCCAGCGCCAGTCCCAGTCGTAGACGCCCTGGAAGGGCTTGTAGGGCGCGGGGCCGAGCCAAAAGTTCCAGTCGAGTCCCTCCGGAACCTGCGCGTTCGGGTCGGCCGGTTTGCCGCGTCCGCCTGAGGGCAGGCCCACCTCGACGCGCGCGACCTTGCCGATGCGTCCGTTGCGCACCAGCTCGACGGCGCGGCGCATTTCGCCCGAAGAGCGCTGCCAGCTGCCTGTCTGCCACACCCGGCCATGCTGGGCAATGGCGGCGACCAGCGCGCGGCCTTCGAGCAGGTCGTGCGTGAAAGGTTTCTCGCCGTAGATATCTTTGCCGTGGCGGGCAGCGAAGGTGCCGATATAGGCGTGCCAGTGGTCGGGCGTGCCGATCATGACCGCGTCGATGTCCTTTCGCATACAGACTTCGCGGAAGTCTTTGATCATCTGGCAGTCGGCGTTGCCGTAACGTTCGTCAACTCGTTTCTTGGCCGACTCCATCTTCTTGGTGTTGACATCGCATACGATCCTGACGGCGACATCATCGAGGCCGAGGAACGAGCCCATATTGCCCGAGCCCATGCCGCCGACGCCGATCATGGCCATGGCGATGCGGTTGCTCGGGGCATTCTGGCCCAGGACGCGCGCGGGTACGATGTTGATGGCCTTGACGGTGGCCGCAGCGGCACAGCCGCTCAGGAAGTTTCTGCGTGAAAGTTTCATGGTGGACTCCAAACTGAAAAGGGAAATATTGGTGGGGTGGAATGAAAAGTGTCCGTTAGCGGACGTTTTCGGCGATTTTTTTGATCTCGTCGATCTTGCTTTGATCCAAACCCGTTTTGACAGAGATCTCGTGGATCGACCAATGCAGGCCTTGGCGTCCGCCTGTAGTAATGAATTTCAGGTGGCGTGTCTGAACGGCCAGCGGAATCACCGTCTTCTTGCTGTGGTTGCCGTCGCCTTTGGCCACCGGGCCATTCCACGATTTTCCATCGTCAGAGGTGAAGACCTCATAGCCGTTCGGCGTGTCCCCTCCGGAGCGTTCTGTGTCCAGAACCACCTCGGACACGTAGATGTTGTCGCCCAGGTCGAGGGTAAACCACATGCCTTTTTCCGAACTGTGGTTCGATGACCAGCGCGAGCGAGGATCTCGGTCGAACGCCCGTGCGGCGTCATTGCCTGCGTGGGAGGCGTTGGCTTTCCACTTGGAAGTTGCGACCTCACGTGAGGGTTGGTCCGCCTGTTGCTTCAACCGCTGATCGTAGAACGCGACATAGAGCTTCTTTGCAGTTGTGCCGCAGGTGGCATCACTGAAGAGGCCCTCGAGGGTTGGGAAAACGTCCAGCCCGTCGCGTTTGAACATCGCGTCGGCCACGTTCATCCGTCCTTTGTCGTCGGGTGCGGCTTTGAAGAGTTCGATAAAGCGCTTGCGCGTTTCATTGCCAGCCTGGGCGGATGCAAGTTTGAGGGCTCCGCGTAAAGCGACGTTCTTGAGCCCTGCGTCGGTTTGGGTTGTGACGGCGTCTTTCAAGGTTGCATAGGGCTCCATCGATGGCCAGTCGGCCAGCGTGCGAAGCGCGGTTTCACGCAGCCCCTTGTCCGCATCGGTCAGCGCTCCGGTCAGCGGAGCGAGGAATGAGGGATCACTATAGCCTGCCATGAGGTTCGCGAGCGTCTTCTTTGAGCTGGTGCCGGCTTTGTCCCACGCGGCAGTGAACGCAGATACGCGTGCGACAGGTTCCACATTTTTGGCGGCAGCGCGGATCGCTGACTCGGCCTGGTTCACCTCCTCTTCCCGTACCAGCGGCAACCAAGCCACCAAGTGTGCGAACGTTTTGTCATCCGCTGTCTTGCCGAGAGCTTTCCACGTTTCCTTGCGGACATCCGCCTGTTCTGACTTGAGGAACGTCTCGAAGTGGGGAACGAGTGCGGCCTCGCTTCGCTCGCCGAGAATACTAAGAACTTTCTTTTGCAGGGCGGGGTCATTTGCTGCAAGGGCGATCAGCGCTTGGCTTGTGCCCGGCGCTCGCATATCGTTCAGCGCCTCGTTGGCGGCGCGTCCGATATTGCCTCCGCGTGCGGTAAGTTCGAAGAGCGCCGGAATCTGGTCGGCGTTGCCGATTTTCACCAACGCATGGAGAGCTTCGCAGATGACCGCTTCCTGGTCGGACTTCAGTAATACGGCAATATCCGACGCACAGTCCTTGGCGTCGCGTGCCGCAAGCTTGGCGGTGATCGCAACTTGATCTGTGGGCGTGGCGGTCTTGAGTGCGGCGGCAAGGGTTTTCACGGAGATGCCGTCTGCGGCGCGAATGACGGTCTGCCGCACCATGGAACAGGTGTCTTTCATGCCGACCGCGAAAAAATCGTCATCGGCGAGCAGCAATGCCTTGGCTGAAGCCGCACGCAGGGGAGGGGGTGCCGCCGTTTCCTCAAAGTACAGTTTGGCGGCTCGTGCGGCGACACGCGTTTTGCCGCTCGTGACGAGAGTCCCGATGCAGGCTGCAAGGGCGGAATGGCGGGCGTCCTCGAGTGCAAGTGCGACAGGTTTGGTGAGTGCGTTCAGAGCCTCCTCGTCGCCGATGCGACCTAGGGCGGCAAGCGAGGCTTGAGCGACAGTTGGGTCTTTGTCGGTCGAGTAAAGGGTCACAGCGGCGGTTTCTTTGCGGATGGCCAGCGCGTTGATCAATGTGCATCGCAGGCCGTTGTCGGCATTCGCGAGCGTCTGGTTCAAAGCCTGCGAAGCCGTCTTTCCGGGGGTGCCTGCCAGCAATGTGGCGGCCCACTCTCGCGTTTCCGGAAGAGCGAGACAGGCCGTGACGGGCGCGAGGTCGGTTGGGGATCCCGCTACCAGCATTGTGCGTAGGACGGCTTTTTTACCGAAGGGCGTGGTGGCGGGATCGCTGAGCAAGGTTTCGAGCTTGGCCTTGTTTGCGGCTTCGACGCTGGCGTTGTGCGTATGCGTGGAGATGTCTTGCAGATAAGCGAAAACTTCGTTGGCAGAAGCTTCGTTCGCGGTTTTCACGCGGTTGAGGTCCGTGCTGGAAAGCCCTGCGGGAGTGTCGTCGGCCTTGAGGTCGCCGATGGCGTACTGGATGCCGTCGAGAATATGTTTCAGCGTGACTTTGTTGAGATACGCGCGCTGGTCGTGTGCAAAAGAGGTGTAGAAGACACGACCCTTGCCGTAGGGCCGTATCCACGAGACCGCGTAGTCAGTGTCGGCGCGGCGTTGACCTTGGGCCTCTGCGGTGGCCTTGTCCGCGAAATCGAGCGAAACCAATACGTGCAACTTGGCTCGGTTGTAGAAGGGGGACTGCTGCTGGTAAATCTCGTCACCTTGGGAGAAACCCTTGCCTGCGAAAGCCTGGTTCAGAGGATGTCCGGGGTCATCGAGTTTGAAGGCCCAGGTGCCGCCGCCACCCCAAGGATGGCCCCAGAAGCGACCGCCGACCATCTCAGCTGCTTCTTCGGCTTTGTAAAAATTGTCGGCGCCGGCGTGGATCACGGCCAGGCCCTTGCCTGCTTTCACAAAGCAGACGAGAGCTGGCTCGAGGAAACGGTTCTCTTGTGTCTTGAGGCCGGTGGTGTTGTTCAGCACGATTGCGTCGTATTTTGCAAGATTTTCAGGCCTCAGCGCTTCGTAGTCGTTTGAAAAGTCGGCCTTGAAGGCTTTCGTTTTAACGGTTGCGAGTTCGATGGCCTTGTTGCCGTACGCGATGCCTTGGCCGTGTATAAAGCCTTCGCAACGCCAGAAAACGAGGATGTTGCGGGGCTTGGCCGGTTGGGCCGTGAGCCGTGTGCCGATAAGGGTGCCGATCAGCTCCGTCTGCTCTTGTGGAACTGGCTCCAGTGTTTGCGCCCTCGCGGTCGCTAAAGCTCCGCCCACCGCTAACAGTCCGACAACTGTATGGATGACTCTGCTATACGATTGATCCATCGCTTGTCCCTCATTAATAGGAGTCGTATTCGGTCTGTCGCGCGACTGCAAGTCCCAAAAGAAAAAGCGGATCAAAAACCGGTTTCGCACGACTTTTGTCCGCTCACACAGAACCAGAACACACGATATTTCCGAGTACAACCAATCACAGTTTCCACTTTGAAAGAAACCTGCATTATGGAACACATTATCTTATCCCATAGTTCGTTTTTAGTATACCTCGCTATCGCAACCACCGTTATGGTAACATTGCGCATATGAGAGGTAAAATTGCGCAGAAGCGAAGTGGCCACTACCATGTGGCACTGCTGGTGGAAACGTCACACGAGTTTGGAAGGGAAGTGCTAAGAGGCATCCGCGATTATGAGAAAACGCTCGGCGACCACTGGGCGTTCTATCTGCAGCCCGATGGTATGCGGCAAGACGCGCCGAAAATGGGGTCGTGGCCGTGTACGGGAGTCATTGCGCGTTTGTTCAGCAGCGCGGTGACGCGGATGCTTTTGACCAGCGGTTTGCCTTTGGTGTTGCTTGATCCCTACACAGAGCATCTGGCGGGCAAATACGAGTTGTCCGAGGTTCCCTACATTACGACCGATACCGAGGCTATCGTACGGATGGCTTTCGAACATCTGCACGCGTGTGGTTGTCGTGCCTTCGCATTTGTTCACAGCACGGCGGATACGGTCTGGTCGTCGGCTCGCGAGCGGGCGTTCGTGGCGTTGGCAGCGCAGCGTGGCTTCGCCTGCCAGGTCTACGGCAACCAGTCAGAGCGCACGTCATGGGAGGACGATATCGGGCGTCTGGGCGCATGGCTTACGCGGTTGCCTCGCGGGCTGGGTGTGTTCGCCGCGATGGATCAGCGAGGACGGAATGTGATCGAAGCTTGCAGGGAGGCGGGGCTGCGTGTGCCGGACGATGTCGTGGTTCTGAGCGTGGACAATGACCCTCTCCTGTGCGAGTTATGCGAGCCATCTCTGAGCAGTATCGCGTTGGATGCATATCGCGCGGGGTACTCTGCCGCGCAGCTTCTGCACGGCTTGATGAAGGGTTTGAAGCCAGAGCCGAACACGCGCATTCTGGTCAAGCCTACGCACGTCTCTCGCCGCCAGTCAACGGCTTCGGGTTTTGATCAGGATCGTGTGGTGGCGGGTGCCCGCAGGTTCATTTTTGAGCATTTCCACGAAAAAAACTTACAGATATCGGATGTCGCGCGTCACTGCGGTGTCTCTCGCCGCTTGTTGGAAACGCGTTTCGTTCAGTCGATGGGGCGGACCCTGCTGCAAGAACTGACTGAGGTTCGCATGGAACGTGCGCGGACGCTGTTGTGTGACACGACGGAGCCGGTTACGGAGGTTGCGGCGGCGAGCGGATTTGCAGAATCCAACTACTTCACCAAGGCGTTTCGGCAATGGCATGGCCTCGCCCCATTGAAATACCGTGAGCAGACGCACTCGATTGGCTAAGGAAATTATTGCCGTGGAGTCTGTTTCTATGATGATCATGTGCCTCGCTAAGGGCTTGCAGGACGACTACGAAACCAGTAAACTGCATGCGAATGATAAGGTTGTTCAGCTTGTATCCGATTAAGGGTTACAGGCTGGTCTTCATGTAAGGTGGTACAGTGATGCTTAATGGATTTAAAGAAGTCTCCGCGGCAAAACGCAAATTGGATTGGGTGATGTCTGCGGTTTTGGGTCTGTTGGCTGCGGTGGCATATGGGTTGACGTTGTCCAAAGGCGTTTATCCCGGAGAGTCGGCGCGCCTGATGGCGCTGTATAGCGGTATCGACCCCCTCGAACTCCCGCTGCATCCTCTTTGGGGTATGTTTGTCTCGACGCTCAGCTCGTGGCCTTTGTTTTCGTTGCCTTTGAGGCTGAACCTGTTCAGTGCAGGTTGTTCAGTCGTGTCGGTTGTGCTGATGTATCGTCTGATGAGTTTCTTGATCCATGACCTTGTTTATGAGGAATACTCGGTCGAATACGCGCCTCGCGTTGGGATCTGGGCGGGGACGATTTCGGCGCTTGCGTTCATGTTCTCGGTCCCGGTATGGCATGCAGCGACGCGTTTGCAGTATCAAAGTTTCGATTTGATGCTGGTGATGATTGCGGCTTCGCTTTTGGTGTCTCATGCGACGTGCAAATGGCGGGGGTTCCTCGTTTTGTTTGCGTTGCTGCAAGGGATCGGCATTGTCGAATCCTCGATGTTCATCCCGCTGGCTCCCGTTTTTCTGATGTTCTTGATTTACGTGCTGTTGAAAAAAGGCGAATTAAGCCTGAGCCGAGTGGCATGGATGGGGGTTGTGTCCGTGTTGGGTATGAGTCTGTATTACTTCAGCGCAAGGGCTTTTTTTGCTTCGCACGATGCTGAGGCGCTCAGTTTTAAGAGTGTAATGGACGTTCTTGTGGAGGTGTGGAAGAGCCAGATCAAACAGTTGAGCTCGGGGTTGCCTCGCGTGAACTGGCTGATCCTTCTGCTCATGAGTGTCGTGCCCTGGCTGGCTAGTGGGTTTGCCTCGTTCCGCGCGCTGAACAACGAGCGCTCTTGGAGCCAGTACATTCTGCATCTGACGCTGAGCATTATCGTTGTGCTCGGATTGACAAACGTTGCGATTTCTCCTTGGGAGATATTGAAACCGCTTGATCGCTTACCAGTCTGGTCGTATGCGATGTTGGCGATGACGGCGGGCTATTTGGTGGCCTACTGGTATCTGTTGTTAAAGGTCGAGCGCCCCAAGCGCGGCCATGAGACCTCGAACATAACGAAAGTGACTGGCGATTGGCTGGGGCTGATCCTTGCATATCCTCTGGCGGTGATTGTGCTGTTGGCTGCAATCATCAATGCCTTCGATTGCCGTGGTTCGCGCGGCGCGTTTGCGGACCGGTGTGCCAAGGAGATCCTCGACCGGCTGGGGGGGCGGACCTGGTTTGTGACGGATGGGACACTTGATCCGCATTTGCAGATTTTGGCTAGAGAGCGGGGCCAGGAATTGAACTTGCTCTGCCTTCAGAAGGACATCAGTCCGTTCTATCTGAAATCGATGGCTAAGCGGATCGAAGAGAAGAAGATTTTTGATTCGTCGAACCTGCAGCGGATGAAGAGCACGTTGAACCTGGGTATCCTGCCTTTTATTCAGGATTGGTTCGCGATGGACAAGCAGATCGAGAAGAAGGTGGCAGTGTTCGGCGTGCCGGATTTCTGGTACACGGCGGGTATTACTCCTGTGCCTGAGTACCTCTTTTTCTCTGGCAGCCGCGACATCAAGGAGTTTAACGACAAGCCGTTATTCGCGAGTTACTCTTCATTTTGGAAGGAGATGGACCGGATACTCGCGCCCAACATAAAGAAAAGCGACGATCCGACGGACCTGCGGCGTGCGAACTTGCGGCGGCACTTGGGGTTTGTGGCCAACAACCTTGGAGTGTTGCTGGAGGATTTGGGCAAAGACGATGACGCGTTTGCGGTTTATTCCCAGGTGCATGGAAAATTGGACCCTGAAAACATTTCCGCCTTGTTCAACCAGTTCGAAATGGCTCGACGCGGCGCGGCTTCTGCGAGCGCCGGCAAAGAAGCGATCGAACGTGAACTGAAAGATTTCATCGGGGATCTTAAACAACAGTATCCGTTGTGGTCGCTTTCCCGCTATTATGGATATGTCCGTTCGCCGGAAATTTTTGCACGTTTGGGATGGGGGTGGGCGCTGTCGGGTCAAACCGGTGCGGCTTTGGCTGGTGTGACCCGTGCCAGCAATCTCCTCCCGTCTGATCAGCGTATTGAAATGCTGAAGGCCATGGCGGCGATACATGCGCTCGCAGATGACAGGATCAAAAGCGAGGTGGTCTATCAGGATATTATCAAGAGTGACCCGAACAATCGGTCTGCCATGCTTGGGTTGGCTCAACTGGCTGTGCAGGAGGGCGCGGTTGAAAAGGCAAAGAAGTGGCTGGAGCGAGCTGCCAAGTCGGAGGACAAGCGCGGTGCGTTGGGCGTCGAGTGGGCGGTTATCCATTTGATGAACAATGATTTGGAGCGGGCTCGGTTGGCTTTGCAGGAGACGACCGACCTGCAGCCGAAGAACTTGCAGGCATGGACCCTGTTGGCAATGGTGCAATTGCAACAGGGGGAGACCGCGGACATCGAAAAGGTGATCTTACCGAAAATGGAGAGTATTGCTGGAACAGTAGACAATTACTTCATCCAGATTACCCGAGCGCAAATGGCGATGAAGAAAGGAAGAAGTTATCAGCGGTCGGCACGTGAGGGTTTTATCCGGGCGTCGATGCTACGTCCGGAAGTGCCGGGTGTGAAAGACCTGATTCTCCAACTCGACATCGCGATGAACGATCAGGAAAATGCGGAGTTGCATGCCCGTCAGGTCCTGCGCTCCAACCGTAAACATGCGCTTGCCAATTATGTAATGGGCTCGTTAAGGCTGCAGGAGGGCCAATACGGAGAGGCGGAGGATTTTCTGCGGCGAAGCGTGGAAACGAGCCCGAGTGCGGCCGCCCTGAACGATCTGGCCGAAGTGTTGAGGCGTATACGGAAGTTCGATGAGGCTGAAAAGCACGTGAGGGCTGCGCTCAAGCTAAATCAGGAATTGTATGTGGCTTGGGAGACGTTGGCCGTCATTTTGCTTGAGGCAAATAAGGATCTGAACGAGGCGGAGCGTGCGGTGCGTAAGTCCATGGAACTGTATGCTGATGACCTCCGCTCCAAAATCACGCTAGCGCGTATTCTGCTTAAAAAGGGCGAGATTGAACGTGCGCGCGAATTGATTCATCAACTAAAGAGCCGCCAAGGTGAGTTGGCTAAATTTGATCAGGATGAGCTCTCGAAATTGTCAGAAGCTGCCTCAGCGAACCGCTCCCGGTAAAACACGACGGTATCATTTTCGGTTTTTGCCTCTTGCCGTCGAACGATTCTCTTGGAAGGCGGTTCATTCACTCCTCTATGGCCGGTATCTTTGCGAGGGATAAGCCTCCGATGTCCGAGCCTTTGGGGGATATGAACTTACGGATGATGCGGTTGGCGCTTTCATTGCCCCCCCGCTTTAGGGCGCTGGTGAGGTTTTTTCGTCCTGTCGGGGGGAGCCTAACGGTGATCTGGATGCGCGTCATGCGCTCGGTCATCACGAGAATGCAGAAGGGCAGCCTCGCCCGCGCAGCCAGCCGACGAACGTGTCAATCGTGCAGTGCCCGTATTCGCGCCGTCTCTCCGCCTCTTGCTCCTTGTCCGCTATGGATTTCCTCTTTTTTCAAAAAGCGTACATTTCATTTTGCACTTCGCCCACTCGCCCCTTATCAAACAATGCGCTTGTTCGATATGAGGTGTGTGGTGTACAATTTTGATTTTATGAAATTCGGCTGGCGGTTTGAAGCCGTCTGCTATTTACGGGGATTCCTCGGGCTGGATTACCAACGAATAGGGGGAAGAAGATGAAGCGGGTTTCACGGCGTGATTTTTTGCGCACCGGGGTGGTTGCCGCGGGTGGTTTTTCTTTGGCGGGTTGTTCGACTATTTCCATCACGCGGGCCGCGCGTTTCCGCAAGACGGGCGACAAGCTGAACATGGCGTTCATCGGTTCGGGAGGACGAGGCGGGTCGAACCTGAAGGAGTTTTACGAACTGGGCGAACAGATTGTGGCGCTGTGTGACATCGACCGCGGACGTCTTGACCACTCAGCAAATGCGGTCAAGGAGCGCTGTCCGGATGCGCGAAAATATCAGGATTTCCGTGAACTGTTGGCCAAGGAGAAGGACCTCGATGCGGTCGTCGTCTCAACGCCAGATCACATGCACGCCACGGCCGCCATCGCGGCCATGAAACTGGGATGTCACGTGTATGTCGAGAAGCCTTTGGTAAGGACCATCGGGGAACTGCGCCGCTTCGAGAAGGTGGCCAAGGCCTGCGGGGTTATGACCCAGATGGGGAATAACGGTAATGGCTCGGATGCGCAGCGACGGAACATTGAAATCATCAAGTCGGGTGTCCTGGGCGAAATCTCTTCCATCCATGTCTCGACCGACAGGCCGATTTGGCCCCAGGGCCTGAATCGCCCAGAGGGCAGTGACCCTGTGCCGGACACTTTGGCGTGGGACTGCTGGCTGGGGGTTGCGCCTGAGCGCCCTTTCAAGAAAGATGTCTATCACTCGTTCAAGTGGCGCGGCTGGTTCGACTTCGGCACGGGCGCGATGGGCGACATCGCTTGCCACAGCATGAGCTTTTTCTTCCGGGCTTTGCAGTTGGGCGAGGTGCTGTCGGCGGAAACCGTCAAGACCACCGAGAAATTCAAGGAGACCTATCCCTGCGCGACCACGGTCAAACTGACGATCCGGTCCGCACGCCAGCAGAAGCCCTTGGACATCTATTGGTACGACGGCAAGACAAAGCCGGCAGACGACGTTTGTCCGCAGGCTGCGGCCACCTGGGGCAGCGTGCCCCTCGGAGGCGTTCTGATCATGGGCGACATGGGAATGTACATGAACGGGGCTGTCTGTATGAAGGGAGAGCCCAAATTCCGAGGCTTTGCTCAGCATGACGCAACCAAGGATATTCCCGTCACGCTGCCGCGCGTGAAGAATCACCACTGGGAATTTGCGGAGTCGATTCGCGGCGGGGCCAAGCCGTATTCGCACATTGACCACTCGATTCCGTTGACTGAAGCGGTGTTGCTGGGCTGCGTCTCGCAGCAGATAGCAGGCGAATTAAAGTGGGACGCTTCGGCTTGTCGTTTCACGAACAGCGAAGAGGCGAACAAACTGCTCAAGCCGTACGTCCGTGACGGTTGGGACATAGGTTGAAAACAACGAAGAAAGCAGAAAAATGAACACACGGCGTCAGTTTTTGATCCAGACAGGACTCGCTTGCGCGGGTCTGGCGGCGTTGCGCGGCAATGCCGGAACGGTGCTCGGGGCCAAGAAGATCCCGGTCGGAATTCAGCTCTATTCCTTCCGAGAGCAGGGCAAGAAGGACTTCCCGGGAATCATTAAGAAAGCGGCTGAGATTGGCTTTTCCGGTGTGGAATTCGCCGGCTACGGACCCTATGGCGACAAGCCGGGTGAGCTGCGCAAGATGCTCGATGACGCGGGGCTGAAGTGCTTCGGGACGCACACCGGGTATAATCTGGTGCAGCCGGACCAGATCCAGAAGACCATCGCGTTTCACAAGACGATCGGCTGTCCCTACATTATCGTGCCTTGGATTGATCCCAAGCAGATGGAGGTGAAGGACAATTGCCTGAAAATCGCGGAGATCATGACGCGCGCGAGCGAAACCGCGCAGGCCGCCGGCTTGAACGTGGGCTATCACGCGCACGGCGGAGATTTTAAGAAGATCGACGGGGAACTGACGGCGTGGGAGGTTCTTTTCGACCACACGCCGAAAGCTTTTGTCCATCAAATCGATCTGGGCAATTGCCTCGGCGGCGGAGGCGATCCTTTCAAGCTGATTGAGCGTTATCCGGGGCGTTCCCTCAGTGTCCATTTGAAGGAGCATGGCGGCCCGAAGGGAGCGGTGTTCGGCCAGGGCACGGTCGATTTCAAACGCGCATTCAAGCTCTGCGAGGCCATCGGGGGCACGACGTGTTACATCATCGAGCACGAGAGCGACCCGGAGCACGCGTTCGAATCAGCCAAGAAGTGTCTCGAGTACGTCAAATCGCTGTAAGCGTAGTGATTACTTTCAAGAAGAAAGGGGCAGGAACCTCACATTCCTACCCCTTTCTTCTTCCCTTTGCGCGGTCACGTCCCACTGGTCATGTCTTCGTTCTTCATTAGGCGCATGCTCGGGCCGACATAAATCTGCCGAGGTCGCTGTAGTTTGAAGCGCGGGTCTTCGCGCGCCTCTTTCCAGTGCGCTATCCAGCCCGGCAGGCGCCCGAGCGCGAACATCACCGTGAACATCTCCTTTGGAATACCGATGGCCCGGTAGATGATGCCGCTGTAGAAATCCACATTCGGATAAAGGTTGCGAGAGATGAAGTAGTCGTCGTGCAGGCCGAGCTCCTCCAGCTCTAGGGCAATGTCAAGAAGGGGGTCTTTGACGTTCAAGACCTTAAGCAGGTTATCGCAGCACGCCTTGATGACCTTGGCGCGTGGATCGTACGTCTTGTAGACACGGTGGCCGAAGCCGTAGAGCAGCTCGCGGCCTTTCGACGTTTTGACGGACTCTACATAGTGGCGAACGCTTTTGCCGCTATCGCGGATATCCTCCAGCATGTCGATCACCATTTGATTCGCACCCCCGTGCAACGGGCCCCAGAGGGCGCAGATGCCCGCCCCCACGGAGGCATAGAGGTTCACGCGTGCGCTTCCCACCAGGCGGACGGCTGCCGTCGAACAGTTCTGCTCGTGGTCCGCATGGAGGATGAGCAGAAGGTTGAGCGCCTTTTCAACCTCAGGCCTGATCTCGTAAGGACAAACGGGAGAACTGAACATCATGTTCAGGAAGTTCGCGCAGTACTTGAGGTCGTGGCGCGGGTATACAAAGGGTTCCCCGATCGATTTCTTGTAGGAGAACGCCGCGATCGTGCGCACTTTACTCATCAGGCGCGTGGCAGCGATGGTGATCGCCTCTTCCGGCTCATCGGGGTGGTGCTGTGAAAGCTCGGGATAAAAAGTCGATAGCGATACGACCATAGCCGACAGGATGGCCATCGGGTGGGCATGATCAGGAAACTGGTAAAAGAAATGCCGCATGTCCTCGTGCATCATGGAGTGCTGGGTTAGCAGTTCGGACCACTTTGCACGTTCTTGCGTGTTGGGCAGGTGGCCGTTGATCAGCAGGTAGGCCACTTCGACGAAGCGCGAGTTTGCGGCAAGGTCCTCGATTGGGTAGCCACGATAGCGCAGAATGCCTTGCTCGCCATCCAGATAGGTGATAGCGCTTTCGCAGGAGCCGGTGTTGATATACCCGTAATCGAGCGTGACTGCCCCTGTCTTTTTTCGCAGCGTGGCTATGTCGATCGCGACTTCGTTTTCTGTGCCCACAACGACGGGGAATTCGTGGGTCTTACCCCACATGGTCAGCTTGGCCATTTCGTTTGTAAGCATGTGTTCTTTCGTATAGGTGTATGAAGTTAAAGATGTGGGTTAATGCGAGGTTCCCGCTAGGCGCTGAGCAAAGAACCAGGCAAGAACGGAGCTGTCGTTGTACGTGCGTGTCCATACATCGTGCCCCGCGCCGGGATATTCGCGGTATTGTATCTGTCCGCCGCAGGTCTTGAGCGCCTGAGTCATATCGCGTGCGCGACTGACGGGGACGGCGCCATCCTTGTCGCCGTGGAAGGCCCAGATGGGAATGTGTTTAATGGTTGGCGCGCAGGCGGTGTCGCCGCCACCGCAAATCGGCATGGCGGCCGCAAAGAGCCGGGGTTCGCGCTGAATGGCGTCCCATGTGCCGTAGCCGCCCATGGAGATGCCGGTCACGTAGACCCGTGCCGGATCCACCGGAAGAGTGGCCATTTTCTCTCGCACCAAGGCCAGCGCGAGTTTCATCGGCAAGGAGGGCTCTTTCGGCATGGCGTGGGCTGGAGCGTTCCAAGGAACATTGACCCACTGCATGTTTACAGGACACTGAGGCACCAGCAGAATAGACGGATCGTTTGTGGCGGCCCCGTAGCGGATCAGGGGCATGATTCCATGAACAAGCTGGCTGACGTTGTTGCTCCCTCGTTCGCCTGCGCCGTGAAAAAAAAGCACGAGCGGCAGTTTCTTGTCCGCAGGCATGTTTTCCGGCAGATAGATTCGGTAGTTCAGCGTCTCGCCTGCGGGCGTTCTGAACACCTCGGGACGGGTCAATTCCTGCACGGTTTGCGCGCACAGGCTTGATGTCAGGGTGCCGGCAAAGACGGCTGTTGCGATCATCAGTTGCATGGGGGAACTCTCCAGTGGGAAACATCCCCCTACCTGCCGACAGGCGGACCGACGATTCCCGATTTGAGGCTAGCATAGCAACGCATAGCGCGACCTGTCAAATACGGCGCTTTTGAGACATTTTTGCACGGAACCATCAAGAGGCTGTTTTTTGTCGGTCTTAACTGGTATATTAGTGACTTTATTCGAAGCGATGAAAGGCGATTTTCGCATTGCCCGTGCGGGTCAGGAAAACGTATCATACAAAACCTATGTCTAATGAGAATCAGAACAAACGCGATTTGCCCAAACCGCCTCCGCTGATGCAGTCTCCTCAAGATAAGCAAGAGGGAGGGGCCACAACCGGTTCCATACCCCCCAAACGAGTCTTTGGCGCGTGGCTGGTGGTTGGCATGTTGATGCTCTTTATGATCGGGATGCTGTATTGGAAGCCCGAGGGTGAGCTCAAGCCGATGGATCAGTTGGAGTTTCGCCGTCTGGTGGAACAGAGTTTGGTTGAGAAGGTCGAGCTTGTTCGTGAGGCTAGCGGAATCACCTTTCTGCGTGGCATGAAGAAAGGGGCTGCCAAAGAGCGTTTCCGCGTGAACCTGATCCCTTCGGAGAACCTCGAAAAGTATCTGCTTGAAAAACAGATTCCTTGTCCGCTGGTCTACAACAACAATTTCTTCGGGTCGATCTTTCGTGAGCTGCTCATGATCGGCGTTTTTCTGGCGCTGCTTTATTTCGTGTTCATGCGCCAGATGAAATCTGCCAATATGGGTGCGATGAGTTTCGGCAAGAGCCGCGCCAAACTACTGAACCAGGACAAGAAGAAGCTCACCTTCGCGAACGTAGCGGGTATCAAGGAAGCCAAGGAGGAGGTTCAGGAAATTGTGGAGTTCTTGAAGGAACCTCAGCGGTTTCAGACTTTGGGTGGTCGCATCCCCAAAGGCGTGCTGCTGATGGGACCTCCCGGAACCGGCAAGACGCTGCTGGCAAAGGCGATTGCGGGCGAGGCTGGCGTGCCGTTCTTCAGCATCAGCGGCTCCGATTTCGTGGAGATGTTTGTGGGTGTAGGAGCCTCGCGCGTGCGCGACATGTTTGAACAAGGCAAGAAACATGCGCCGTGTCTGATCTTCATTGACGAGATCGACGCGGTTGGACGTAGCCGTTTCTCCGGTATTGGTGGCGGGCATGACGAACGCGAGCAGACGCTGAACGCGCTGCTGGTGGAAATGGACGGATTCGAAACGTCCGAGGGCGTCATCATCATCGCGGCGACGAACCGTGCCGATGTGCTCGATACCGCGCTCTTGCGCCCTGGGCGCTTCGACCGTCAGATCATTATCGACCTGCCGACGTTGACGGGGCGTGAAGAGATCCTGAAGATGCATGCCCAGAAGATCAAGCTGGGGCCAAACGCCGACTTGACCCGTATCGCGCGCGGCACGCCTGGTTTCTCCGGTGCCGATCTTGCCAACCTTTTGAACGAGGCGGCCTTACTGGCGGCGCGCGGCAACAAGTCGGGCGTGGAGCATATTGATCTCGAAGAAGCCCGCGACAAGGTCTTGTGGGGCCGCGAGCGACGCAGTCGGGCGATGGAAGACCGAGAGCGCCGCATCACGGCGTGGCACGAGTCGGGGCACGCGCTCTTGCAGGTGCTGTGCGATCACGCCGAGCCGCTGCACAAGGTTACGATCATCCCTCGCGGGCAGGCATTGGGTGCGACCATGTCGTTGCCCGAGCGCGACGTGCTCAACCGTTCGAAGAAGGAACTGCTGGATCAACTGGTCGTGCTGATGGGCGGCCGCATCGCGGAGCAGTTGTTTACGGGCGACTTATCGACCGGTGCGCGCATGGACATCAAGATGGCCAGCGAGATCGCTCGTAAGATGGTCTGCTCGTACGGCATGAGCGACGTGTTCGGTTTTCAGTCGTTCGGTGACAACCAGGAGACGTTGTTCCTGGGGCGCGAAGTTGCGCGTAGCCAGTCATACAGCGAAGACACGGCCAAGAAGATAGACGAGGAGGTCGAACGGCTTGTGAATGAGGCGTATGAGCGCGCCGAGAAAATGCTGGTCGAGAATCGCGAACGGTTGGGGCAATTGGTCGAGCATCTACTTGAGGCGGAGACCATGGATGGCCGTGATGTCGAGGAGTTGTTGAAGCAGGGGCGTATTCTGAGCGAAGAGGAACGTGCTGCTAAAAAGAACGAGACGACGGCTTTGCCACAGACTGCGGAACGGACAGAGAGCTCTGAGGCGGCTCCCATACCAACCCGGGACGTGAAACCCACAGAGGCGGAGCCGGTGCCGCCCCCGTTGCCGTAGGGGACTGGCCGCCGGCTATGGAGGCTGCATGAGGACGGAAACGGATGCGTTTGTCTGGTGCTGCTGTGACCGGCGGATTCCGCTTGAGAGAACGATGGTCATGGGGATCGTCAACGTGACGCCTGACTCGTTTTCGGATGGCGGTCAATGGTTTGATTGCGACCAGGCCGTGACTCATGGGCTGAAACTTGTGGCCGAGGGCGCTGACCTTTTGGATGTCGGCGGTGAGTCGACTCGCCCCGGAGCGACGTTTGTGGCGGAGTCCGAGGAGCTGCGGCGGGTGTTGCCTGTCATCCGGGCATTGGCAGAAGAATGTGGCGTGCCGATTTCGGTGGATACGCGGAGGCCTTCTGTGGTGAGAGCGGCGGTGGACGCGGGCGCTTGTATCGTGAACGACATCATGCCGTTCGCCGGTGACGCGGCCATGGCGGCGGTGGTGCGTGATACGAAGGCCGGTGTCGTGTTGATGCACATGCGCGGCACGCCTGAGACCATGGCGCAAGCTGCGGTTTACAGTGATGTCGTTGCGGAGGTGGAAAACGCGCTGCGAGAGGCTGTGGCCTATGCCGAAACGCAGGGTATTGGCCGGGCGCACGTCGTGGTTGATCCCGGCATCGGGTTCGCGAAGACCAGTGCGCATAATGTGGCGCTGTTAGCGGCAACCGACCGGCTGGCGCGTATAGCGCCTCTGCTGGTCGGCGCGTCGCGAAAGAGGTTTATCGGTGAGATGTGCGGCGAAACGGTGGCCGCTGCCCGCGTTGGCGGCAGCGTCGGCGTTGCGGTGTGGTGTGCATTGCATGGCGCGTCCATCGTGCGCGTGCATGATGTGAAGGTGACCCAGCAGGCTTTGACGGTGGTTCGCGAGCTGAAGCAGCAGATGGATCGGTTTTGACGCTTATGTTTGACGGCATACAGATCGGCTTTAATGATGTGGTGCAGATCCTGATCCTCTATGTGGGGATCTATGCGCTCATCCGTTTTGTGAAAGGCACGCGCAACGCGCAGGTGCTGTTGGGCTTTTGCGTGCTGGTTGTTTTCTTGCTGCTCTTTACATATCTTTTCAATTTTGATGTGCTTGCGCGCGTCGTTTATTTTCTGCTGATTTATCTTGCCTTGAGCATGGTGGTGGTCTTTCAGCAAGAGATCCGACGCATGCTGGCGCTGCTCGGAGGACAGCGCCTGTTTGATCGGCAATATGCTTTGCGCCAGGAGTCAGTCCCTGAAAAACTTTGTCGCTGCGTGGCCCATCTTTCGCGCGTGCGGCTGGGCGCGCTGATCGCGGTGGAGCGTGGCATCTCGCTTGGCAGCTACGAGGATTCCGGCGTAAAGCTCAACGCGCTAGTCAGCCATGAGCTCATGATCTCGATCTTCACGCCTCCCCTGCCGCTCCATGACGGCGGTATCATTATGCGCGACGGACGGATTGCCGCAGCGCACTGCCTGTTCCCCGTGTCGAATCAGAGTGAACTGGCGACCTCAGGTATGCGTCATCGCGCGGCCGTCGGGCTGAGCGAGGACACCGATGCGGTGGTTGTGGTTGTTTCGGAAGAAACTGGAACGATTTCTGTTGCACATAACGGGCGCTTGCATCGCTACAGCGATGAAAAAATCGAGAAGGTGCTGCTGCGGTGGCTGAAGAAAGCCATGCCCTACCAAACACGCGGGACAGTTACCGTGACCGACTGGTTCATGGCGAAAGTCACAAAGCTTGTGCGTAACCGTTGGGGGGATTTTGGGAGGGACGCCCATGCCAACTGAATCGGTGCTGTCCATTCTTCGGATCGTCTTTTTGAAAAACGGGTATTGGAAGCTCCTCTCATTGGTCATTGCAGTTCTGATCCATTTTGCCATTCGCTCCGAAATCAGCTATTTGAAAGTCGTCACCATTCCCGTGGAGACCGATTTCGATGCGAGCACGATGGGTGTCGCAATCGAGTCCGTGGAGCCGCGTTCCGTGCAGATCACGATGCGCGGATCGTATTCGGAAGTGAACAAGCTTGATAGCTCGAAAATGAGTTGCGTGGTGCGACCGAAGCAGAAAAAGAATTCGCTGCTGGATTCTGTTCTCGTTAAAATCACAAGTTCGAATTTGATGGGTGTGCGCGGCGTCCGCGTGGTGAAAATCGAACCCAACAAGGTTGAGGTGAAGTTTGACGTGCCGATGTTCCTGCAGCTGGCGGTGGCTCCGCCTGTGGTTCAGGGCAAGGCTCGAGGAAGGGTGCAGTTGCTGTATGACCAGACGAACGCTGTCGTTCGGGGCTCTCGCCGGATGTTAAGTCCTCTGGATCCTGAAAAAGTACAGGTCCAGACCGACATGATCGATGTGGAAGGTCGCTCTCAGACCTTTGCGACGCGTGTTCGGCTGTTTCCGCCAGGCGATACGGTGAATGCGGTCGTGGAGCCAGCCGATATGGTCGTGAACGTGATGATCATCAGTGAAAAGGCAACCGCGAAGATCGAGCACGTGCCGGTCGTGGTTTCACAGCCGGTCGCCTCGGCCAACCGATGGATCACGGATCCGGAGTGGGTGGACGTGGAGGTGACGGGACGTTCGGAAGTGGTGAAAGCGATTACGTTCGGGCAACTCATCGCGTCGGTTAACGGCAACGTTCCACTTACGCCCTTTTCTGAGACCAACGAAGTTGCCGTGATGGTGCATGTTCAGCAAGGCTTGGCCATCGACGAAGTCAAGACGGTGCCCTCAACGGTCAGACTCATTTCGCTCGTGAAACCGACCTTAACCCCCAAGCCTGCTGAGGCGCAAGAGAATCAGTGATGGGTTTTGACATGGACGAACTTTCTGCAGACAAATCGCAAGACAGGCAGGAACTCGAGCGGCAGAGGCATCGCCGGGTGGTGGGTGTTTTGCTGTTTCCGATCGCGTTGTTCCCTCTCTTAAGTTTGTGCACGTACAACTGGCGGGACATTTCTTGGCTGAACGCTCCGCCGCTCTCTCCACCCGCAAATCTGATCGGCGTGGTCGGCGCATGGTCTGTCTTTATCGGGTACAGCCTGATGGGTTTAACCCTGTGGCTGGTTCCTCTTTTCGCTCTTTTGTTCAGCGTTATGCTGATCAACGGACGGATCGTGCGCATCGGCCGACGCGTATTCTGGATGGTACTTTTTATGGTTGCGCTCTGCTGCCTTGTGCAGCTTGGAAGCACCTCCGTTTTCGACGGGACACTGGAGAAGTTGAATCTCAAGCCTAATGCTGGGGGCGCCATCGGCTATTGGCTCATGACACGGCTGTTGGCCCGCTGGTTTAGCCCGGTGGGTGGTGGCATGCTAATGATTAGCATCATGTTGCTTGCTTTGGCCATGGCAATCGGTCTGCGGAATCTGTTTTCCGGGCTGGGACGTCTAACCGGATGGTGGGAGGCGCGGCAATCTGCCAGCTCCGCGTATGGCGCTGAGAATCCCTCTACCGGAGTTGGGGCAGATGACGGCCTGACGCAGCGCGAGCGCGAGCGGTTGCAGCGGCAAACCATTAAGGAGGCGACCCGGCGTGCCAAAGAGGAGGCACGTTTGGCCCGTGAAGAGGAGCGTAGGCGGGAAACCGATGCGCGTAACGAGGAACGTCAGCGCAAGCAGGAGGCGCAGTCGGAACAGGCCCGCATTCAGGAGGAGGCTCGCCAGCCGAAGCGCGGAGAGATTACGGATTATGTGACGGCGAGCGACCAAATTCGGCGTCGCGCGGAAGAGGCGCGTCAGGCTGTGGCTAACGAACGTGAGCGTCAGCGTGTGGTGCCAGTTTCAGCGGTGCCGGTGGCGGAGTCGCCCACGCGCAAGCGAGAGGTTGCGCCGACGCCTGATCCTGCCGTGTTCGAAGCGCCTCCCAATCTCGCCGACTATCCGCTGCCGCCTGTCGCACTGCTAAATCCTATTCCGAAAGGTACAGCGGATCACGGCAACATCGAAGAGACGGCGAACGTGTTAGTCGAGACGCTGAGGCAGTTCAATGTACCGGTGGAAGTGGTGGGCACGACGCCAGGACCCGTTGTGACACAATATGAGCTGCGCCCTGCGCCGAACATCAAGGTCGAACGCATCGCCAGCTTGACGGCCAATCTGCAAATGGCGCTGGAAGCCACCAGTCTGCGCGTGCAGGCGCCCATTCCGGGCAAGAATGCTGTGGGCATCGAGATTCCAAACCGTCGCGCCCGTCCTGTCACCTTCCGCGAAGTGGTCGAGGGTGATACGTGGCGGAACTGTAAGCTCGAAGTGCCGCTCGTGCTTGGTAAGGATGTCGCCGGGAATGACCTGATCTATGATTTGACTAAGGCTCCGCATCTGCTTGTGGCAGGCGCAACCGGATCCGGTAAGAGCGTGTGCCTGAACGCGATCCTGAACGGGTTTCTCCTGAGCCGCACACCGGAGCAACTCCGCCTGATTCTAGTTGATCCCAAGCGGGTGGAATTCACGTGTTATAACGAACTGCCTCATTTGCTTGTGCCCGTCATCAATGATCCTAAGAAGGTTGCGTTTGGACTGCGCTGGGCCATCATGGAGATGGAGAAGCGCTACCGTCTCTTGCAAAAAGTCGGGTGTCGAAATATTGTGGCATTCAATAACCGTCAAGTCGCGATGCAGGAAGAGTTGTTTGACGAGGACGGTATGCCATCCACGTCTCATGCTCCGGATGAAGTGCCGTCCCGGTTGCCATATATTGTGATTGTCGTCGACGAAGTGGCGGATATCATGTTGGCGGTCGGCAAGGAGGTTGAGCCCGCAATCAGCCGACTGACCTCGCTCTCGCGTGCGGTCGGCATCCACCTGATTCTTGCCACCCAGCGCCCTTCTGTCGATGTGATTACGGGAACGATCAAGGCCAACATACCCGGACGCATCGCGTTTAAAGTGTCGCAAGCCAATGACAGCCGAACGATCTTGGACAGTCCTGGAGCCGAAGAACTGATCGGCAAAGGAGACATGTTGTTCCTTAAGGAGGGGTCACAACTGATGCGCGTTCAGGGCGCCTGGGTAGGCGATGATGAGATCGCGCGCGTCGTGGGTTTCGTCAAGGAGCACTGCCGCCCCTGTTACGATCAGGCTTTGATCGGACGCCTGGAGAAGATCAAGGAAAGCGATCCTGACGTCGGGATGGAAGATGAGGAAGAGGGGGGCGGCGAAGCTGTGGAGGCTTCAGCAGATGAGTCGGCTGATGATGCCTTGATGCCCAACGCGCTTGAGGTCATCCGCATGACGCACCGGGCCTCGACAACGATGTTGCAGCGGCGCTTGGGAGTTGGTTACACGCGAGCAGCGCGGCTTATGGACACGCTTGAAGCGAGGGGCATTGTCGGGCCGCAGGTCGGCTCTGGCACGCGCGAGATTCTGGTCGATTTGGACAACGAAATTCCGGCTAATTCCGGATTTCCAGAGAATCAGGCTGAAGAGGTTCCGACATCCGAGACGATGGAAAATCAAGAGAATGCTACGGTGTAGCAGAACGGTGAGGTGAGCAATGGCACTGGGAGAGATTCTACGGAATGCACGCGTTCAGAAGGGGCTGACACTTTCCGATGTCGCCGAAAACACGCGGATGCTGGTGCAGGTTGTTGAAAGTCTGGAACGTGAGGATTTCCGCCGTATCGCGGCACCGATATACGGGCGCGGGTTTATCAAGCTCTATGCCGAAATGCTCGAACTGGACCCTGAACCTCTGATCCGCGATTTCATGGAACTCTACGATGGTTCTCGCATGCCGGCTGTAAGGACAAAGAAAGTGGAGACAAACCTTGAGCAGGGCGCTGCAATCGCTCCGGTTCCGGTGACCAGAACGGTGTCCGGACCTGCACCGCTGTCGCCGCAGCGGCAACCCGTTCAACCGCGTCCCGCCGTGCGTCCCTTGTCTGTGCCGGAAGAGGGAGGACATCTTGAAGAAAAACCGGTTTCCGTGAGAGTGGAAACGCAGACCGAGACGCAGCCGGTTGTCACGGAAGAAGCGCTTTCCGAAAATCCTGAGTCCTTTTCATCGCCAGAAAAGGAGCAAACGTTCCCGGAAATGGAAGAATCGTCCTCCGCGTTTGTGGTCGAGCCTGAAGAACCCTATATCGAGTCCGACGAACCGGATTTGTTCCAGCTGAGACCGCCGCGTCGCAAGCCCGATGAAGCCCAGTTACGCGAGGAGGGCGCTTCGACAAAAGGGTCTCGAGCGGCGCAGAAACAGAGGCACCCCATATTCAAAATCGGCGGACGCATGGAGGAACTCGTTGAGCAGGTTTCCCCCGATCATGAGGCACGTGCGCGGCAACATGCCCGTATTCAGGCGTTCATGGACGGGTTTGGAAAGCTGAGAGACGGAATTGGACGGAAGCTGCCGGACATCGTGTCTCAGAAGCAACTTTGGGCATTCGGCGGAGTCGGCGTTGTGCTACTGGTGTTGATAACGGTCGGCGTTCACGTCCTGTTTAAAGTGACGGGCACAAATGTCAAATACACGCCCGGCGTTGTTATCGAGCGCATCGCACCCCCGCCCGCGCTGTATGTGGACTGACCGCCTGAGACTTACATCAGAATGGCTTCTCACTCTTCTTGCAGGCCGGTAAAAGCAGCTCGTAGATCACGGGATCTTTGATCTTCACCTCATCGGAGGTCAGGCCGTCTAACTCGTGAGGAAAGACGATCCACTCGTCTGTTTCCCGCACATGATAATCAGGTTTGAGCGAGGTCTGGTTCTTGCTCGGTTTCCAATACACTGTGGCCAATCGGATATCCGCGTGATACGGGGTGATCCGCTCGATCACCGCGCGTGCGGTGTTACCGGTATCGAAGACGTCGTCGATCACCAGGACTCGTGAGCCGGGTACGATGGAGCTGAAGATCTCGTTCGCGTTCTCGAAAAGCACCTCGTTTTTTCGCGACTTGATTCCCGTATAGGACTGGCATTTTAAGACGCGGTGGCGCGGGCGCATCCCATGGTAGTAGAGAAACTCATGAACACTCACGCCCACCGGGGCCCCGCCGCGCCAGAGTGCGATCAGGTCATCCGGTATCCAGCCCGAATCGAGAATTGTTCGTGCGAGACGAAACGTGTCGCGGATATAGTCGTTAGCTGTAAGGTAGATTTTTTTAATAGCGCAAGCCCTCCTTGACCCTTGCAGGTCACCGCATCATCAGTCTCAAATACGCTCCTACAAGAGCTTGCCCCCAGAAGACCCAGATTGCGGCCGCTGCGGAAATGTAAGGGCCAAAGGGAATCCGACTCTGGAGTTTCACGCCGCCGAAACAGATGAGGATTAATCCGACTATGCTGCCTAAAAGCGAGGAGGCAAAGACCGTGAAGAGAACGGCTTTCCAGCCGAGGAACGCGCCGATGGCACCCATCAGCTTCACGTCTCCGAACCCCATCGCCTCTTTCTTGAATGCTCGGGTGCCGAGCTCAGCCACGACGAAGAGGAGCCCGAACCCGACCGCCAGCCCGATGCAAGAACTTAAAAGACCTTCCCACCATAATTCTTTTCCGTGCAACACCGGCACAAGCGCGCTCAGGATGGGACCCGCAATCATCCCGCCGATTGTCACCGAGTCCGGAATAATGAAATGCTCGAAATCCACAAATGTGCCCAAGATCAAGCCGGCTAGAAAGAGCCAGTAGATGGGGACGAGCAGGGGGTGGGGGATCGGCATCATGTGCATGGCCGCCGGTTCGGCCCATTTCATGAAAACCGCCAGGAAGATCATGGCTGTCAGCAGTTCTACCAGTGTGTAGCGGAACGCGATGGGTCCTTTGCATGAGGCGCACTTGCCGCGCAGACAGAGCCAACTCAGCACAGGGATGTTCAGGTACCACGGGATCAGCGCGCCGCAGTGCGGGCAGTGCGAGCGCGGCGTCACCACTGACTCGTCACGCGGGATGCGGTAGATGCAGACGTTCAGGAAACTGCCAACGCAGGCACCAAAGAAAGTGGAAAAAAAAGCAAAGATACCAAAATAGAAACGCAGTTGCTGCTCGCTCATAGTATTTACGCTCAGGTTCTGAAGTTGTCTTTATGATACCGTTTGAGGCCGACCTTCGGCAACCCGTATTTCATGTTGTCGGACAGGCAAATAAACGGTTATGATGCGGCAATGTGTTTTGTTGTATCTGCGGAGGACAGGTGAAAGACCGTTTGGACACGTTACTGGTTAAGGCGGGGCTGGCAGAAAGCAAAGAGCTTGCCCAGCGCCTGATCATGGCGGGCGAGGTGCGCGTGGCAGGGCAAGTCGCGACTAAGCCCGGCCATAAGTTTCCCGATGACGCGCCGCTGACGGTTGCAACACGCCCGCGTTTCGTGAGCCGCGGCGGTGACAAACTCGAAGGCGCCTTCGAGGCCTTTCCGGCCTTCAACGTGACAGGAAAGGTGTGTCTGGACGTGGGTTCTTCAACGGGTGGATTTACGGATTGCCTCCTGCAACACGGCGCGGCGCGTGTGATCGCGGTGGATGTGGGCAAAGGACAGCTACACTGGAAGTTGCGGCAAGACTCACGCGTGCATGTCAAGGAGGCGTTCAATGCACGCTATCTGCGCCTTTCAGATCTACCGGAAGCGCCGCAGATGGGGGTGACGGATGTCTCGTTCATTTCGCTGAAACTCATTCTGCCGCCCATGTGCGAGGTGTTGCCGCGTGGGGGCGAGATCGTTTCGCTGATCAAGCCGCAGTTTGAAGCTGGCCGCGCGAATGTGCCTAACGGCGTGGTGCGCGACCCAGCGATACGCGAAGCGGTGGTTGAGGACATCAAGTCGTTCGGGATGGGCGTGCTTAAGCTAGCTTGGCTCGGCTGCGTGCAGTCACCCCTACTCGGTCCGGAAGGTAACGTCGAATTCCTCGCTTGGTGGCGCAAGGAATACTGAATGTCCAAGGCGAAGTTTGGAAATGAAACGCAAGGGAATCCGGGCCTTTCGACCTTTCCCTTCGAGCCAAACAAGCGCCTGGACCCGGGTGGAAGACGCCGCGGCACAAATTCATGTTAACGGGTTATATGCGGGTTGTGGAAACAAGCGGTTTGATGATTTTCCGTGTCGTTTCTCGGCATACGACACCTAATTCCTAACACCCTTTCAAGGCCCGGCTTGTTTGTTTTCCCCGATGCGGGTATAGTAACAGTAACACTTATGAAAACGATCGGCGTGATTGCGAATTTTGAAAAGGCGCGGGCGACCGAGGCGATTAAGCATGTTGCCTCGCTGGCGAGCGGCATGGGTTTCGAGGTTTTCGCAGAAGAGCGTGCTGCGGCCTTGTGTCCTGCAGAACGAGTGTGCCCGGTCTGCTCTTTCGCGGAAAAAGGCGTTGAGGCCGTCGTCGTGCTCGGAGGCGATGGCACCATGCTGGATGCGGCGCACAAGGTGGTCGGTCAGAACCTGCCGCTCATGGGATTGAATATCGGCTCGCTTGGTTTTCTGACCAGCGTCGAGGAGTATCACTTCGGCGATGCCTTGCAGCAGTTGCGCGAAGACCGTTACGACGTGAGCCTGCGTACCTCGCTGGCGGTCACGGTGGTGCATCATGAGCAGGGTCGCGTTGTGATGCCGGATGCGCTTAACGATGTGGTGGTCAGTCGCGGCGGGTCGGGGAGGGCGGTTGAATTGGATCTGCTGTTAAATGGCAAGCCGGTATCACGCGCGCTGTGCGATGGCATCATTGTTGCCACGCCCACGGGAAGTACAGCTTATTCGCTTTCTGCGGGGGGGCCCATTCTCTTGCCAGACACGGCCGCCGTTGTGATCAGCATGATTTGTCCTCATACTCTCACGTCGCGCCCTTTGGTGATGCGCGACACGACACGCATTGCAATCAGCGTTGTTACTTGCGAGGTGCCTTTGATTGTAAGTCTAGACGGAAGGGACGACGAACCGCTGCAGAAAGGTGATACAGTTGAGATTTCACGCAGCCTTCGCACGGTGCCGTTCATCGAGTTGCATGGCTACAATCCGTGCGACGTGCTTCGCCGCAAGCTTGGCTGGGGCGGGAGACTGGAATGGGGAGAGAGCTTGTCCTGACAAAGGTGGGGATACGACAAAACGGTGGTATGGTTGCTTGGAGGATTGATGATGAAACGAAGGGTGTTGGCGACTGCGTGTTTCTTTTTGGTGTTTCTGGGGTGTGCACGTGGTCCGCTGGGGCCGACCGGGGCTTTGAGTGCACCGGGCTCTCTGACGGCGGAGTACATGAAGGAGCCTGTAGGGATCGACACGTCTGCGCCTCGCCTGAGTTGGAAATTGGAGGCTGTCGATGCGAAGGCCCGTGATTTACGGCAAACGGCCTATCAGGTACTGGTAGCCTCTAACCTTGGGAACCTTCAACGTAACGACGGCGATTTGTGGGACAGTGGGCGCGTGGCTTCAGACCAGTCTTTGAATGTGGTCTACAAGGGCGTGCCGCTTATAAGTTCGCAGCGCTGTTATTGGAAAGTACGCGTTTGGGATAATACGAGTGATACGGCATCGAGGTGGAGCGCGTCAGCGCGCTGGATCACGGGTATTATGCGTGACGACGCCTGGAAGGCGAAATGGATCGGTGCGAATGCCGTCACGCGTCCGGATTGCGATTTAGCAGGCGCCAACTGGATTTGGGCGGGAGAGCCCTCGGGTCTTGACAAGGCGGCGGCGGGTAAGTTCTATTTCCGTAAGGTGTTCGAGGTGCCTTGCGGGGCAGGGGACGCGCCTGTGATGCTGGCGCTGACGGCGGATGACGAATATGAGGTGTTTATCAATGGTCAAGTTGCGGCCAAGACATGGGGCCATTTCAACGAGTGGCGCTGGATGCGTTTCATTGAGGTCTCGAAGTTCCTCAAGCCGGGACGCAATCTGATCGCGGTGACGGTCCTGAATAAGGAAGTGGGGCCGACTGGGCTTCTGGCCGTGCTGAAATTTGCAAATGGCTCCGCCGTGCCGACCGATGCGAGCTGGAGCGTCTCTTCTCAGGCACCGAATGGCTGGAAAGAGACTGTCGAGGGCTTTATCCACGACGCCTGGAAAACCGCTGCGATCGTGGGAGCCGTTGACTGTCAGCCGTGGGGCAAGATCGAGCGTCGTTTGGAGACGGTCTCACCTGCTTTTGAAAAGATGTTCACGGTTTCCAAAAAGGTGCGGGAGGCCACGCTTCATATCACGGGATTGGGGTTCTATGAGGCGAGCCTGAACGGAAATCGGATCGGACGTAAGGTTCTCGATCCTGCGCCGACGAAATTCGACAAGCGGGTTCTCTATTCCACTTACGATCTAACGGGTCAGGTCAAGCCTGGCCAGAACCGTCTGAATGTGCTGTTGGGACACGGCTGGTATGATGTACGGAGCGTAGCGGTATGGAACTTCGACAATGCTCCGTGGCGCGACTTCCCGCGCATGATAGCACAGCTCGAGATTGTGTATGAGGACAATAGCCGCGAAACAGTCGTGTCGGATGCCCATTGGCGGCAGACAGCAAGTCCGGTTGGCTTCGATTGCATCCGCGAGGGCGAGGTGATAGGAACGTTGCCGCCCGGTGCTCCCGATTTGACGACGAACGTGGTGATGGCCGAGGTGGTTCCCGCACCCGCAGGGAGACTGACGGCTGCCGCGCTCCCCCCGACTGTCATTGCACAGACACTCAAAGCGGTGGCGGTGCGCGAAGTCAAGTCCGGTGTGTGGACCGTTGATTTCGGACAGAATACGGCAGGCTGGATACGTTTGAGAATTAAGGGGCAGAAAGCGGGCGACGTGATTACCGTGAAATATGGTGAGAAACTGAATGAGGACGGCAGTCTCAGCATGAAGGGAACGGATGCGCACTTCCGTTATCCCGCGTCATTCCGCGTGTTGCCCGGCGGTTGGTTTCAGACTGACCGCTTTGTGTGTGACGGAAGAGAGGAGCAGGTCTACGAGCCGCGTTTCACCTATAACGGCTTTCAGTATGTGCAGATCGAAGGGCTGAAAGCGGCGCCCTCTGTTGCCACGGTAGCTGCCTGCGTGGTGCATATCGACTTCGACGAAGCAGGTTCGTTCGCCTGTGACAACGAGTTAATCAATAAGATGCAGCAGGCCATTCTTTGGGCATACCGCAGTAATTTCGTGAACGGTTATCCGACCGATTGTCCGCATCGTGAGAAAAACGGCTGGACCGGTGACGCTCAGTTGGCCGCCGAATTGGCGATGTACAATTTTCAAAATACGGCGGCCTACGAGAAGTGGGTGGGTGATTTGATTGACGAGCAGCGCCCTGACGGCAACCTGCCGGGCATCGTGCCCACCAGCGGCTGGGGCTACGCGTGGGGCAACGGCCCCGCGTGGGACAGCGCATTGCTCATTGTCCCTTGGATGCTCTACGTGTATCAGGGTGACGTTGGCATCCTCGAAAGGGCCTATCCCGCTATGTGCCGGTATGTGGACTACGTCACGTCACGCGCCAAGGACGGTCTCGCGTTGCACGGCCTGAGCGATTGGACGCCAGTCAAGACCAAGACGCCGACGGAAGTGACCTCCACAGGCTACTACTATCTGGATGCGCAGATCGTGGCTCGTACCGCCGAACGGCTCGGAAAGGTCGAGGACGCGAAGAAATACGCGTCGCTGGCTGCCTCGGTGCGCGACGCATATAACCGTCTGCTCTATAAGGGCGACGGCGTCTATTCCATCGGCAGCCAGACGTCGCAGAGTTGCGCGTTACATCAGGGGCTTGTGCCTGAGTCAGAGCGCGTCAAGGTCGAAACCAAGCTTGTTGATGTCGTGCGGCAGAACAATGCATGTCCCGACTTCGGTATTCTGGGCTCCAAATACATCTTCCGCTCACTTAGCGAAGCTGGTCGCACCGATCTGGCTTTTACCCTTGCGACGCAGGACGGGCACCCCTCGTATGGCAACTGGATCAAGCGTGGGGCGACCACCTTTTGGGAAGACTGGGATGAGGGCTCCTCGCGTAATCACATCATGTTCGGCGACGTGTCGGCGTGGTGGTATCAGTACCTTGGCGGTATCCGACTGGCTGACGGCGTATCAACCATTGCCGCGAAGGCTGATCCGAATGCCGTCGCCTTCAAGTCGTTCGTGATCTGTCCTGATCCGGTGGAGGGACTCGGGTGGGTCAAAGCGGAACACAATTCTCCCTACGGCGTGATCCGCAGCAACTGGAGAAAAAAGGGGGCCCTTTTCACGCTTGAGGTTGAAATTCCAGTCAACACCGGAGCGATGATCTATCTGCCGGTCAAACCCGATGCGCGGAATGTCACTGCCGACGTGAAGCCGGTACCATCCGACCGCGACCGCATGGCTTTTAAAGTCGGATCAGGACGATACACGTTTGTGGCACGCTAAGGTTTGGATTCGAACGGAAGGGCTAGGACGTCGGTATTACCCCGCATTGAAAGAGTTTGATCACCGCTCTCAGTTAAGGCGGTTCGATCAATGGTCGTGCGGCTTTTGATCACATCGTCATGTCTTTGTAGAGGAGACACTCGATTTTCGCCTTCGCCTTGAGCTCTCGGAAGTAGCTCTCGACACCGGAGTTGTATTTGGAACGACGGATGCTGTCGATTATGCGTTTACGGTCGATGGGCACGCTTTTCAGCAGAATGTGTGACAGACGCACGGTTTCTGGTACGGCAGGGGAGGAGCCGGTTGCAGCCTGTGCGGGAGAGTGGGAGGCCACCTTGAGGATGTGATAACCGAAGCCGGTTGTAATTACAGGGCCGATTATGCCGATTTCTTGCGAGAAGGCCGCATCTTCAAACTCCTTGACCATTTTGCCTCTCGCGAACTCGCCAAGGTCTCCGCCTTTTTTTGCGCTTGGGCACTCTGAGACCGTGCGGGCTGTGTCCTCGAAATTCGCGCCATCAAGCAATTGCTTGCGGACGCCTTCGAGCTTGACTCGCTTAAGGTCGTTCGTCGCCTGGATCAGGGCAATGGTATCGTTAATCTCCTTGTCGCTGACCGTGAGCTTGCTGCTCACGTTGATCTTAAGAAGTTTGTCGATGATCAATCCGTCTTCGAACTCGCGGCGCATCATAGCCTCACCCATGGGGCCTTTGAGGAAGAAGTCGTTGGTCGTCCAATTGCGTGATTTCAGGGCGATGGCGAGGGAGCGTAAACCCTCCTGCCGGTCCGCTTCGATCAGCTTGATGTTCTGTTTAGCGGCTTCTTCCAGCATGACGGTTTTGAAAACAAACGCTTTGATTGACTTGCGGCGGAAATGCTCTTTGGCCTCATCCATGCGGTTGGTTGGAATGATGAGGTGGTTGGTTTCCACATCGTCTTTGAGATATCCCGTGGCACGCTTTTCCATTTCTCCCCACGTGAGTGGCGTTCCGTTGACGATCGCTACGACGTGGTCGGGGGCTGGTATGGCTGCCTGACCTGCAGGCTTGAGGGCAGCATCCGGAGAACCTTTTCCGCAGCCGATAAGGCCAAGCGCTAAAATGGAAGTGACAACGGCGGAAAACAAAAACAGGTATCGCATTGATTTTTCTCCAACAGTTTACGTACGTCTAAAAAACGTATCATATTACGTGATTGACGGAGCCATTTCGAGTGTGAAATGAAGATGTTTTCAAGCGATCGGGTGGAAGAGATTGAAGAAATTCTCAGCCAATTGATGGAGGCGAGGGCGGCGACGCCATTCGGCATAAAGGACCTCGTTCGAGTGAGAGAAGTCATTTAAGACAGCCGATTTGAGCCTTTCTGTGAACTTGTCGTCAAAGACAACAAGGTTGGTCTCATAGTTGAGAAAGAGGCTGCGAGGATCAAGGTTGGCACTGCCGATGATGGCGACGCTGTCATCAATCAATGTGGCTTTGGAATGAATAAAGGGAGGGTCCCGTTCGAAGATTCGGATACCTGACGTGAGCAGAGGTTTATAGAGCGCATGCGAGGCGAGCTGCAGGGTGGGGTGGTTGTTGGCGGAGGGCACCAAAACCTTGACGTCTACGCCTCTGTAGGCGGCTTGACGTAAGGCCAATATCAATGCTTCTGGCGGCACGAAATAGGGGGTTACGATCAGGAGCTGCTTGCGTGCGAGGTTGATAGCCGCAAAGAAGAGATCCAGAGCCGCTCCAGTCTCATCGCGGGTCGGCCCGCTGTTCTGGAGGCGTATGGCAGTTTCACCCACACGCTGAGGTTCAGGACAAAAGTTGACGGCGAGCAGTTTTTCAACGTGTTCGTCTGTCATGTAATACCAGTCACGCAGGAAGGTGTACTGGAGTTCTAGCACGGCCGGACCGCGTATGCGAAAGTGATAGTCGATTGTGCCGGCGGTTTCGGTACGGGGCAAGTAAACGTCATGAAAGTTGACTCCGCCGGTGAAGGCGAGGTTGCCGTCCACGACGAGAATCTTGCGGTGATTGCGGAGATTAAGTTGAAACTTACGCTTGAGCACATTGGCTTGTGAAAAACCGACAAGCTGGAGATTCGGCACATGGCGTTGCCTCCAAAAAAAAAGCCGCAAGTTAGCCCCGGCGGAACCGAAGGCATCGTACAAGACTCGCACCTGCACGCCTGCATTTGCCCGTTCGAGCAGAAGGGTCATGAGACGTCGTCCGACCGTGTCATCGTTGAAAATATAGGTTGAGAGGTGAATGTGGTGGCGGGCATTCCCGATGGCGAAGAACATCTCTTCCAATGCGACCCCCGCAGGTTCGAGGAGGTGTATGTCGTTGCCGCCGAGAAGCGGATGATTGGCCGAAAGGTGATCAAGAATTCGGTTCAGGGAGATCAGCGTGGGGTTCGAGGGGATGACGCGGAGCGTACTTTTTTGGGCCTGCATCTTGGCGAGCGGATGGGTTGAGCGAAGATTCAGCCTTTGCCGTTTCCAGAAGATGCTGTCGGAGTATTGTTTTTGCCACCCTTTATTGGGAACCGTGTTGATGCCGAACAATACGTAGGCCATAGGGCCGACAAAGGGGAAAACGGAGGCGATAAAGATCCAGAGCAGAGAGGTGCGTGCGTCACGTGGCCTTCGGAGCAGGTGTAGGATCACAAGGAAGGAGAGTGTAATGTGCAAAACCGTCCCGTAACCGATCGATTCGGGCAAGCTCACCGAGGTCCATGCGATAAAAGAAAAAAACATTCTCAATCCGTTTTGAAAGGAGGGATGCTCCGATTCCAATCCCGCAAAGTTATGAACGACAAACCGTTATTTGGTTCAACAGGGTTGAACTATAGCATAAAGATCTTGTCTGAAGGAATTTCATTTTGTGGTATGGCTGCGAGCAGTTGTGAAGATAATGAAAAACCGGCTTGTGCCTCATGCGGAAAGGAGATTATAGTATCACCCATCATGATATGAGTTTTTTACAGACTTAATGCGCGTGAACGGGGGATCAAATAATGGGAACGTTAGTGACCAATCGACGGCAATTTATGACAGGTACCTTGGCTGCGGCAGGCGCAGTGGCCGCACCGTGCATGGCTCATGCAGCGGGTGCGAACGAAAAGATCCGAATGGGGTTCATCGGAGTAGGCAATCGCGGGTCTCAACTGCTTCATCTGTTCATGATGCATCCTGACGTGGAGGTGGCTGCATTATGTGACGTCTATGAACCTTTCCTGTCGCGCGACTTCAGTAAGGTGGCTCCACGCTACAAGGAAGAGTTGGTCGGGCGAATTCCGGAGTTGGGCGAAACGTTCCCTAAGCCGCCGAAACGGTTCAAGGATTATCGTAAGCTTCTAGAGGACAAGGACATTGATGCGGTCTGCATCGCTACGCCAGACCATTGGCATGCTTTGCAGATGATCGACGCGGTCAAGGCTAATAAGGATGTGTATGTCGAGAAGCCTTTGACGTCGACAATTCTTGAGGGTCGCAAGATGGTGGAGGCCCAGCAGGCAACCGGTCGCGTCGTGGCGGTAGGGCTGAATCGGCGTGGCAATCCGTCTTATCGGAAACTGGCCGAGGTGTTACACAGTGGACGGCTGGGCAATATCTGCGTGGCGAATGCCGCCCGCATCAGCGATCTTTATCCCGACGGCATCGGCAAGCAACAGCCGGCAGACCCGCCGAAAGACTTCGACTGGGATCTGTGGCTTGGCCCACGCGCGTTTCGTCCGTACAAGTACAATATCGCGCCGTACAAATTCCGCTGGTTTAACGGCTTCTCGTCGCAAGTTGGCAACTGGGGGGTGCATTACATTGATGCGATCCGCTGGATGATGCAAGAGAAGGCTCCGAGCTCCGTTTCCGCTCACGGCAGTAAGCTGTTGGACCACGATGCCGAAATTATGGACACCATGGCTGTAACCTTCGAGTTCGCTTCCGGCCGGCTGCTCACTTTCCAGATGTTCGAGTCGTGCGGCGGACCTATCTTTCCTTATGGAGAGATTGAGATTCGTGGCAACAAAGGCATCGCCTATGCGGATGAAAAGGGGTATAAGATCATACCCGCCAAAGCAGGGCAGTTCCAGACATGGAAGCAGCTGGTGGAGCCGGAGGAGTTCACCGTGCAGGAGAAAGGACTGCCGGACGGAAGCAGTTCTGTCAGCACGGGCGGTTTGATACGGGACTTCCTCGACTGCGTCAAGTCGCGCAAGTCTCCGTTCTGTCCGTTGGAGGAGGCTCACCGTTCGACGTGCTTTGCTCACCTCGCCAACATTGCGGTTGCGATGAGGCAACGGCTTGAGTGGGACGGTGAGAATGAGCGTTTTACCAATTGCGACAAGGCCAACGAATGTCTGCATTACGAGTACCGCAAACCTTGGAAATTGGGGTGATTGTCATGAAACGACGTGATTTTCTAAAAACGGCAGCACTGGCCGTGGGCGGTGGCCTGCTGACTTCGGCGCGGGCGCAGCCTGCCGCCACGAGGGTGTGCCTTCATGCCTTTTCAAAGCCACTGCAGTGGCTGGGGTATGATGCTCTGGCAGAAACGTTGGCTCAGAGCGGCTGCGGCGGCATCGATCTTTCGGTCCGCCCCAAGGGGCATGTCGAGCCCGACAAGGTCGAGGAAAATCTGCCGCGCGCGGTCGAGGCCGCACGCAAGCAGGGGCTGAAAATCGACATGATCGTGACGGCGATCACGGCGGCGGACGAACCATTGGCTGAGCGCACGCTGAAGACCGCCGCCCAATGTGGCATCAAAGTCTACCGCATGGGGTATTTTAAATACGACAACACCTTGGGCGTAGAGGGTTCGATCGAAAAAAACCATAAGCAGATGGCGGCGCTGGAGTCCCTTAATAAAAAATGCGGGATCACAGGCTGTTATCAGAATCATGCGGCTTGGGGCGAAGGCTTGTTCGGTGGGCCGGTGTGGGACATTTATTACATGCTCAAGGGGCTTGACCCGCAGTGGGTGGGTTGTCAGTACGACATCCGTCATGCGGTTGCCGAGTCGGGAGGTTCATGGAGCGTGGCCATGCGGCTGATAGCACCCTATATTCGCAGCACGTGTCTCAAAGATTTCGTTTGGGCCAAGAAAAAGGATAGATGGAGTCCCGACGACGTTTTTGCCGGCGAGGGTATGGTGCCTTGGGACCGGTACTTCAAATTGCTGAAAGAACTGAATATCTGTGTTCCTTCCTCGGTGCATTGCGAGTGGGAACTCTTTACAAAAGAGCAAACGGTACTGCCGGAGGGTGAGCGCCGCGCGCTCGCAGTGAAAAAAATCAAGCGCGACAGCGATTTTTATAAAGCGCAGTTCGAGAAGCATGGCGTTGCGACAGAATTTTGAGCCTCGCAGAAAAGGAATGACAGGAATGAAACGCAGGGAGTTTTTGAAGGCGGCTTCACTGGCGGCGGGTGCTGTGGTATCGGGCGGTTGCGTGATGTCGGCGGTGACAAGGGTGACTGGTAAGCCGATCACCGTGGCGGACACCGGGTGCGAGTTCGAGCGGGAGCCGCTGCTGCGGCCGTTTGGTTTCAAAGGCGGATATCTGACTAATGTCTGGCAGAGCGCGGCCATGATTCGCAGCACCAGCGGTAAACGCGGAATCGGCCTTTGCACGCACAGCACGCTGTGGAGCGATGCGTCGGTATTCGCGACCAACTCCGAGGCCGCTGGAAACGCGCTGATGTTTTCAATGACCGCGCATGCGCTGCGTGTTTTAAAGGGGCGTACCTTCACGGATCCGGTTGCGCTGAACGACGAGTTGTTCAAAGAAGTTTACGAATATGGTAAAAAAATCACTTGCAACCCGAAGTTACGGCAGACGTTTGCGTTGAACGCGCTGGTGGGAGTGGACAATGCTGCGTGGCTGCTTTTCGCCAGCGAAAACGGAATCACTGTGTTTGATGACATGATCCCATCCGCGTATAAACCAGCACTCTCGCAACACCATCCGAAGGCGGCGTCCATTCCGCTGATGGCCTATGCGATCCCCATCGAGGAGATCAAACAGGCCGTGGCGGAAGGCGCGTTCTTCATGAAAATCAAGATCGGCCAGAAGGGTACGCAAGCGGAGATGTTGGAGAAGGATATGGCGCGCGTGAGTGCCATCCACGCGGCGCTCGACGGGTGTCGTACTCCCTACACAAAAAGCGGCAAGCTGCCTTATTATTTCGATGCGAACGGCCGATATGCAAAGAAAGAGACTCTGCTGCGCCTGATCGACCACACAAAAAAAATCGGAGCGTTTGACCAGATTGCGATCATTGAGGAACCGTTTGACGAGGAATTTGAGGTCGACGTCCACGATATTCCCGTGCGGCTTGCGGCAGACGAGAGCGCACACACGGATAAAGATGCGGTCAAGCGCATCGGTATGGGCTACAAGGCGGTTGCGCTGAAGGCCATCGCGAAGACGCTGAGCATGACTATGAAGATCGCGCAGGCGGCGCATGAACGAGGCGTGCCTTGCTTCTGCGCGGATCTCACCGTGAATCCGATCCTTGTGGAGTGGAACAAGTGTGTGGCTGCGCGACTGAATTCCTTCCCCGGGCTCGAGGGGCTCGGACTTGTCGAAACCAACGGCCACCAGAACTATAAGAACTGGCAGACCATGCGCAGCTATCATCCGTATCCCGACGCGCCGTGGTCAAAGACCGATCGCGGCGTGTTCAATCTGGACGCGGACTACTACGCGAAAAGTGGCGGCATTTTCGCGACCATGCCGCACTACGAAGCGCTGTTTCCCCAGGCATAAACCGGTCAGAGCATGATTTCTAAGCACGCGATGTGAGGGTGATCTTCCGCGGGTGGCAGTCGCGCCAGCAGATCGCGTATATGCGTTTTGGGGGAGAAACGGACGCTGACGCAGGAACCGCCATATTCGTGCCGCACCGCTAGTTCATACACGGTGCGTTTTTTCAAGGCGGCCGGCGTGAGGTCGATTCGCCACAGTTCATCGTTTCTGCGCAAAGTGTGGGACAGATGCAGCTCTTTGAGCCAGATGCTTGCCTGTTGAGCAGCCTCTCGCGGGAGTGCCGTAGTATGCAGTTCCCATAACGTGTGTGAGAAGGTCCCTGGCGTGAAGGTTTCGGACAGGATCGGTGTGAGATGCAGGTTCTCGCTTTCTTCTGGTGCGAGGCTTGCTCCGAGCGCCGCAGAGTCCCATGCCTTGAATAACAAAATCGTCTCGCCGGATGGAATCAACAGTTTGTCTTCGTTTTCGCCGAAGGAGAAAAGTGCTTCATCGACGGCTAGAAGGTTTTCTGTCCAGTCGGGATGGCGCGTCAGCAAGGTTTGCATGATTCGCGCTGAAACCCATGCGGGCGAGCGGCCCGTGAAATCCGCTGGTAAAACGGCTCGCAGATAAATCGGTTTTAACCGCTTCTTATCGGCCTCGATGCGTGCCACCGCCTCGATCATCTCTTGCGTCACCGGCGGGGTACGGATTCGGCCGGTTAGGGCTTTGCGCTCCGTCGCATCAACACAGGCCCCGCAGCCGAGGCAAGTGGTGCCCAGGCAGTAGCCGTTGTCGAGAGCTTGCTCTGCGGCCTTCCACGCATCAGATAAGAACGCTTCCGAAACCGTACGACGTACGAATGGGAAAGAGGGGTCGTTTGCCCTTACGGCGGCATTAAGAGAAATGGCTGTGCGCAGGCGTGCCGCCTCCTCCGCACGCCAAGGCCCGTGATAGCTGAGTCCCTCACAGGCGAGTGCGACCACCGCTGCAGCAGCATCGTGGCTGCACGCCGCAAGTAATTGTGTTCCTAGATAGTCAGGATAATCGAAGGCGAAGCGGCACTCCAGTTGAGCGCGCCGACACGCAGCGGCTACGCCGTCCACAGAAAAACGCCATTCCTCGTCCTCCAGAAACAACCGGTCATAGCTTAGTGGGGTATTGGGCATGCGCACGAGTCGTCCGAAGCTTAACACGACGCGCGTTCCCGCATTCGGCTGTCCGAGCCACCCTTTAATCCTCAGACAGAAATCGCTGAATGCCTCGAGGTCTTCCGGTGTCTCGTAGGCGGTGAGAATAAAGAAGAGCTTGAGTTCTCGTACGCGCCGGTCCAAAAGTGCTTTGATCGCGGAGGCGATCTCGGTGTCGGCTAGGGACTTCGAAAGAAATGCACGCATCCGTGCGCTGATCCCTTCGATGCCCAGCGTGAAAGAGCTTTTACCGGCAGCCCGCTCGAGGTCGATAATTTCAGGGCAGGCAGCAATGCCGTCGGCGCGCTGACTCTTGAACGACAGTTTTTCGAACAAGCGGGCGCATTCTTCTACCAGTTCGCCGAGCTTTGAGTAGTTGTTCAGATTGAACGCATCCAACTCGGCGATACGTGCGCCACAAAACCGCTTCAGAGATTTGGCTTGGGCAAGCAGAGCGTCGATCGTATGTTCTCGGTAAGGCTTGCGCTCATAGCCTTCGAAGCAAAAGGAACAAAAGGCAGCACAACCGAGTCCCACGGTCAGACGTATGGTGCCCGAGGCATCGGTCTCGATAAGTGGCAGTCGGGCGGCAGGGGGAGGAGGCATGCGGGCGACCGCCTGCCGTATGGGAAAGGCAGGGATTGCGCCTGTGACCCAGAAACCGTCGAGTCCGTCTGAGGCTTGACATAAGCGGTGGCGCTTGCTGCCACTTGACGATTGCCAGCGTAGGATAAAGCGGGGTAGACCCTCCTCAGCCTCGCCGAAGAAGAACACATCGGGTACAGCTTGACCATTGGCTTGAGCAAGACACTGTGAGGCTAAGGCGTTCGACCCGCCAAACAACACAGGTGGGAACGCCTCTGGCCTGTCCGATGCCCACGGGGCGATGCCGTTGGCGTGCAGCAGCCAGGGCAGATTAATCGCCTCTTGGAGGAACGAGTTGGAGACGAGAAGCAAATCGAAATCAGACAGTTCGCGCCCTGACAGGAGTCCGCTTAAACGGGGCTTTCGCTTGGTTGGCAGAAAAGCGAAATCGACCACTGCGTCTGGAGCGGCCGTGAGGACGAGATCCGCCAGCAAACGGTGGGTCGATGATGCCGCCGTATCGCGGAGAGAGGAAAGTCGTAAAATGAGAACCTTCATAGTGACGAGGGACATTCGTTCTGTGGGATTGAAAGGTAGCGTGTTTGATTGCCGGTTGTCAAACCCGCAACGGCACTCTTTCCTGAAAGCCGCTGTCATCCGGTTGCCATTTTGTGGCACTTCCGACTTGAAGAGGTGACGATGTCACGCTATTCTTTCAGCCAAACATGTGGCTTATTTCAAGCCTAATAATGAGGTGTGTAATGGGTAAAAAAGGATTCAACATTGATCCGGTGACGATCCGGTCAATGCCGTTCTGGTGTGTAGGCAATCCGCTGGGTGATCCGTTCGGGGGCGCTGTGTTGCCCAAAATCGACTCTGTGGAGGTTGCTAACATTCTCGCTGAGGCCTCGAGAGAGGGGCTGATCGAAGCGACCTCGTTCCATGACGATGATCTGGTCCCTTGGGATCCGGAGCATCTGAATGACGACCTCGATCCGAAGAGCGAGGTTTATGACAGGCTTCGCACGATCAAGAAGATCTTAGATGGGGCCGGACTGAAGATCAACACCGCCACGTGCGGCTTGCATGGCCACACGATGTTCCGTAAGGGAGGACTGACCAACCCCGACCCGAAAATCCGCGCGCTGGCCAGAAAAAAGGTTGAGCGCACGCTGCGCATCGGTGCCTTTTTCGGTGCAAAGCACTACACCTACTGGGTGGCGCGTGACGGTTTCGAAGTCCCTGTGAATGTGGATTGGAAAAACGTCTACAAGTGGTTGGCAGATGGGCTGAACTCCGTGTACGACTACATCCATACAAAGAGAATGACAAACTACGTGGGCGCGACGATCGAGCCGAAGCCAAATGAGCCGCGCGGTCATATGTTCCTTCCGACGTCGGGCCACGCGGTAGGTTTCATTTTCGGACATCTGAAGCACCCCGAGTTTTTCGGCGTGAATCCTGAACTCCTGCAACATGAGAGCATGGCTCTATTGAATGCCGTGCACACTGTCGGCTACCTGACCAGCATGAAGAAGCTCTTCTTCCTGCATTTCGGCAGCCAGATCAAGGCGCAGTTCGACAACGACTTCCCTCCGCTCATCGGCCCCGAAGGGCTTAAGGAGACGGTGCAGATGTTCTGGGCTTTGCGCAAGGTCGGCTGGAAAGGTGTCGTGGAGTACGATTGCCACATGTTGCGTTCGGACGGTGATCCTGACGATCCGATCGGCTGTCGCAAGGCTTTTATCAGCGATTGCACACAGGCCTTAGCCACGGCGCTGTTGTTGGCTGACCGCATGATGGATCTCGATACGGTCCGGTTGAGCGACGCGCAGGCTGACCTGACCGCCATGACGCTGATGTGCAAGTTGGACAAGAAGTCTGTGCAGCAGTGGATGACAACGAACTGAAATTGGTCCACAGGCTGAAGGCTATTAGACTGTCAGGGGCGGTTGTTTTGAAGTGCCTCGTGAACAGTCTAATGGCCTTCAGACTTTTTACCTGCGGATAACGAAGAATGAAGTTACATGTCGAAAGCGAAGGAGAGGGCGATCCGGTCGTGATTCTGCACGGCCTGATGGGCTCGTGTGAAAACTGGCGTTACGTGTGTGCCGCTTTGGCCGACTGCTGCCGCGTGATCTGCCTTGATCTGCCGAACCACGGGCATTCTCCGCACACGTCATCTTTTGATCTGCGAAGCATGGGCGATGATGTGATCGAAACGCTGAACGCGCTGGGTGTCGGGCAAGCTGTGGTGATCGGCCACTCGCTCGGAGGCAAAGTGGCCATGCAGATGGCGTCAGACCATGAGGATCTTGTGCGCGGACTGGTGGTGGTGGATATTTCGCCGCGCGCGATCCAGCCCGTTCACCTATTCGTTTTAAGGGCTTGCCAACAACTCGATCTTGTGACCGCGACAAGGCGCAGCCAACTCGACGCCGCATTGGCGCAGTTCGTGACGCAACGGGCAACGCGCGACTTTCTGCTTAAAAATGTTGTTCGCAACAAGGACGGTCATTTTTCGTGGCGTGTTCCGCTGCCTTACCTGATTGATAACTACCGCACGGTTAGCGAGGCTCCACCCCTGGTTGCACCTTATGGAGGCCCTGCGCTGTTCGTGGCTGGTGAAACCTCACCCTTTCGGCTCATGGAGGACGAGGCGCTGATCCGCGGCTGGTTTACCGCATCGCGTTTTGTTACGATACCGAACGCTGGTCATTTGGTTCATGTCGACCAGCCGGAAGCTTTTATCGCGCACGTTCGGGCTTTTTTAGGAGTGACGAGGAAAAGGGGAAAATAGCGTGTTGTCCATAACGATCCTGTATCGGAAGACTCTGGAAAGAAATCAAATGGTGATTTAAATGTTACGGAAAATGATTCCAGCAATGCGCAAAACATTGGCGACGATGGTGCTTGGATTGCCTCTTTATTATGTCGCGTCCGCTGGCACCGTGGCTTCCCCGGCCGGCGAACTCGTTGAGACCGGTCCTCGGCTGACCGATCCGCAATTCTTCGCGATGCTGGATTTGAATCGAGAAGATCTGGCAGCGGTAAGAAAGTCCGTGGCTAAGTTGGACTGGCCTGCGGCGAAGCACGCGCTAGCTGAACACATGCGCGGCAGGAAATCACCGACTTGGACCTTTGACCCGCACCGCGTGGGCGATGATAAAATGGCGCGTGTCAAGGGCGCGGATAATGCGCTCCGGCACCGTCTGACCAGCATCGGCATTGAGTGGTCGTTCGGCGAGACGATCGACTGGTCGTTTAATCCCACGACGCAACCGGATTCGAAATGGCCCAAGAACCACGAGTGGACATGGCAGCTTAGCCGGCATCCGATGTGGATGGACCTTGGGCGTGCCTTTTACGCAACCGGCGACGAGAAGTATGCCGCAGAGTTTGTCGCGCAATTGAAAAGCTGGGTGCACGACTGTCCCGTTCCCATGAAGAAAG
>JAEAMG010000506.1_pt1 | contig 43185 bp, 21 predicted proteins | sample 8958741 | NCBI WGS metagenome assembly JAEAMG01 (sample SAMN16933256, study PRJNA681125) | bioreactor sludge metagenome | isolation source: anaerobic bioreactor treating anionic surfactant - SDBS | place: India: Bengaluru | collected 2019-02-28 | reverse complement strand
AAGAAGAATGTGTTTTTTCCTCTAAAAGCGCAGCGCAGTCGGGCAGGGCATACTTTGATTTTTTTTTGCCGGTCTTCCGGCGGCGGGGTCTCCCGTAAAAAAGCTCGTCCACATCGCCCGCGTATGCGTTCAAATGGTCGTACGACTTCAAGATCCTGATGCGCGGTGAGTGACGCAGTGTGTGTGCGCTGCGCCAGATCCTGACAACATATACTCGGTTTACAGAGGGCAACTCCATCTGTTGTAGAGCGATACACGACGTAAATATACATCAGGCAGGAATTTTGGGTTGACTCCCTTTGTTTCCTCCCTTTACAATGCATGTCAATCAAAGGAATCGGTACCTTCCCGATTACCTATAGCATGCTAATGTTGCTATAACGAGGATTGAAATGAATGACCGCTTTGCCTCACCCTTGCTTCTATTAGGCTTTCTTTTATCGCACAGTTTTATCGCACCACCTATAGCCTATGGTGATGCGAGGGTTTATTTCGACGCTTTAGGCGATGTGCGGAGTGTCGGAATTTCATGTGGTGATTCATATTTACAGTTTGGACATGCTTTTGATCGTGGAACGGATCTGGTCGGCGATACAGAGGCGATGAGTGGTTCATGGGTGAGTAAAGTTGGGTCCGGTATCAACTATACTATTCGTAAGTGCAGTTTTTCTGGGGGGCTGGACTTGGAGAATCTTGATGGGGTCTCAGGAGAATATACATGGAGTTACGAACAGAAAGTTAATGGCATAACAAGCTCTGGCAGCGGCGGGGGTTATTTTTCTGCCAAGTTTCCGAATTCGGCCCAACCAATTTTTACACCCAACGGTGGCACGTATCCCAAAGGTAGCGTGCAGGTTTCCGTATATTGTGCAACTGGAGGCTCGACAATCCGATATACGACAGACGAAAGCGAACCAACACAAACGAGCAGAACAATCGCCTCGGGAGGGACGGTTTCGGTGCCGGTACCGGGCACGCTCAAGGCGAAGGCGTGGACGTCGACAGGACGCCTCCTGCCGAGCGAGGTCAATACCGTAAACTTCAGTGCCATCACTGCGGCTAACCCCACCTTCAGTCCCGGTGGCAGTGCGCAGGTCGGAACAAGCGTCAAGGTTCAGATCAGTTGCGCGACGGCAGGAGCCACGATCCGCTACACGACAGACGAAAGCGAGCCGACCGAAATGAGTAAAACAATCGCCTCGGGAGGGACGGTTTCGGTGCCGGTACCGGGCACGCTCAAGGCGAAGGCGTGGAAGGAGGGCGTCGAGCCGAGTGTGGTCAAGGTGGCGAGGTACACGGTCGCACCCAGTGTCAATACGCCGACCTTCAGTCCCGACGGAGGGGGGTATACGAGTAACAGTGTGCAGGTGAAGGTAAGCTGTTCGGAGTCGGGTGCGACGGTCCGGTACACGATGGACGGAAGCGAGCCCACGGAAACGAGCCAAACAGTGGTATCCGGAGCAAAGATTCAGGTGCCGGTGCCGGGCACGCTCAAGGCGAAGGCGTGGAAAACGGGAAAGAATCCAAGCGTGACGAAGACAGCGAACTACGAGAGAGCTGCCCTTACGGTGACCTTTGACGCGCAGGGCGGGACGTCGATGCTATCCCAAAAGGTTGTCTATTTCGGTTTGGCGTACGGTGCTCTGCCCGTGCCCGCTCGCAAGGGCTATGCCTTCAGCGGATGGTGGACGGAGGCGGCGGGCACGGGATCGCGTGTGAGTGCGGAGGCTCACGTGTCCACCGTCACAAACCACACGCTGTATGCCGCGTGGAAGGCGAATGAGTCCGTCGACTGGTTGGCCTCGGTTGGCGCTGCCTTTGGACTGACACTGTCCGACGCATTTGCGGAAGTCTCGAAGGTGACCGTGGCGGGGCTACCGGCGGGGCTGACTTACAACGCGGAAACACGGACGGTCTTAGGCGTGCCGTCGAAACCGGGTACGTTCCAGGTGACGGTATCCGCCGAAGGCGTTGGCTCGCGCACGTTCATGATCAATGTGGAGACGCTTCCCGCCTGGGCGCAGGGAACGTTCAACGGCTATGTGGCTGGACACGGTCCGGCGTCGATGAGTGCGACGGCGGCGGGCAAAGTTACCGGAAAGCTTGTATTGGCAGGGACCAACTACGCATTCAGCGTGCTTTCGTACGCGTCAGGAAATGCGGTCGATGGCTTTACCGTTGTCGCCAACGCAATCGCCGGCAAGACGGTATTGCCGCTGAAGCTTGCGTTGGCCGCGACGACGAACGGCGTGGCGGCGTCGCTGGGCACCGCTGCAGGCATGCTCGGAGACAAGCAGCCCGTGACACTCTACCGCAATGTCTGGAAGGATGCGGGCATGGCTGACCGGGCCTCCAGTTACGCGGGCTATTACACGGCCACGTTGCCGGGGAGTGACGTGTACGGCAGCGGTTACCTCACCTTCACGGCGGACAAGGCGGGCGGCGTGAAGACCGCTGGCAAGCTGGCGGATGGCACAGCGGTGTCGCTGTCGGGGACACTGATTCTCGGTGGCCTCCGCGTGTTTGCCACGCTTTACACCGCTCCCACAACCTACAAGGGCGGGTATTTCTTCGGTCTGGCTGAGTTTGTCGCGGGCGCGGGCGCGGTCTACCTGCGCCCGCTGGACGGCGCGTCGTTCACATGGGTGAACCGCAACCCGCAGGCGACCTTCGAGCCCGACAAGGGCTTCAGCCGCGAACTTGGAATCACCGGCGGCTGGTACAGCAAGACGGAGAACCTGAACACGTATTACGCGGGCAAGATCCTTAAGGCCGGCGCGGACACGAACGCGCCCTTGCCGGAACTGGCTGTCGGTCCAATACGTTTTGACTCCATGTGCTGGGACCCCTCGGGCATCGTTCTGACCCCCACGCTCAAGTCCGGCGTGATGACGGGCATGTCTGCTCCGGCGGCAGGCAAGCCCATGGATGACGACAAGAACGGCGTCTGGGATTACAGCGCAACGAACTCGGTCGCTTTGAAGGTTTCCCTTGCGCGTCCGACGGGCATTTTCAAGGGCTCGTTCAACACCTGGTTCGACTATCCCGAGAAGAAGCACGTCTCCAAGAGCCTCGCGTTCGAGGGCGCGCTGACGCCGGTGCGTGAGAACCCCGATGACGGTGTCGCGGGCCGCGGCTTCTTCCTCTGGTCGGACAAGTCCTTATCGCCCGCGTATGCGTTCAAATGGTCGTACGACTTCAAGATCCTGATGACCGACTAGACGAAAAACGGGACAATTTTACAACAACGGAGCGGGATTACATCGCGTTGTCACGTCCCTTATCGCGCCTAACGCGCTTCCCTCGGCCGTCTGCCGAATGGCATGACACACTCTGCGTCTCCTGCGTCTCTGCGATAAAAACCGTTTCTATTGCAGTCCTCTGTGGCTTCCTCGCATCCTTGGCGGGCTGAGCGAATGTCCGGTTAAGACAGCACGTGGGACTACCCCGATCACTGATGTCCACTATGACACGAAGACTGGGGATTTCTTCATTCGATTCCTTGGTCTCGCCCCGATGGTTCCATCCGCTATCGTGCCAGCCCCGCGAGCCAGCCGACCATCACGTCGGGGAAGAGGTTCAGCAGGAGGTAGACGAGGACATAGGCCGGCAGAAAACGCATCGCCCCGCGGAATACCTGCGCCGAGTTGGCGTCGGGGCTCATGCCAGCCACCACGAAGCACGAGACGCCGACCGGCGGTGTGATCGCGCCCAGCGTGGTGACCAGACACACGACCTGTCCGAACCAGATCAGGTCATACCCCATGTGCGTGACCAGCGGCTCGAAGAGCGGCAGGGAAATCAGCAGAAACGCCAGGGCGTCCATGATGCAGCCGCCGATCAGATAACACCCCATCATGAAGAGCAGGATCATGGCGGGCGACAGGTTCATCTGCGTGACCCACTCGGTCAGCATGAACGGCAGGCGCGTCAGTACCAGAAAGCGTCCGAACACCGTCGCCCCTGCCAGAATCAGGAAAACCATGGCCGTAATGCGCAAGGTCGCGAGCGAGGCTTTCACGAAGGCCGGCCGCGACAGCTTGCCGCGGACCGCGCACCCGACGATTCCGAGCAGCGCGCCGAGCCCCGCCGCCTCGGTCGGCGTCACCACGCCCGAGAACATCGAAAGCATGATCACGGCGAACAGGATCGCCACATCGACCACCTGCGGCAACAGCGCGAGCCGCCGTTTGCGTGAACCGCGCACGCCCGCCTGCGCCCAGTCGGGATGTTTCCAGATGATGGCCTGCACCGTCAGAATAAACGCCGTCGTCAGTGTCAGTCCCGGTAAGATGCTGCCCGCGAAGAGCTTGCCGATGCTCTGTCCCGTGTAGAGGCCGTAGACCACCAGCACGATGCTCGGCGGGATCATCGCCCCCAGCGTGGAGCCGGCCGCGAGGCTGCCGCATTTGAGTTCGGGGTGATACTTGAGCCGCGACATCGGCTTGAGCGCCACCGAGCTCATGGTCGCCGCCGTGGCCGTGTTTGAGCCGCAGATCGCGGAAAAGCCCGCGCAGGCCAGGATCGTGGTCACCGCCAGCCCGCCGCGCCGGTGGCCGAACCACGTCTGGGCGGCGCGGAAGAGGGTGTCGCTGTAGCCCGCGTGGAAGATCACTTCGCCCAGCAGCACGAAGAGCGGGATCACCGTGAAGCCGTAATTCGAAAACACGGTCCACACCTCCGAGCCGACGGTGCCGTTCAGCAAAGCCGCGAGATTTTGTGGCGGGTTCAGTGCCAGCAGACCCCCGAAGCCGGTCAACAGCATCGCGAGGCCCGGCGACATGCCGGTGAAAAGAATCAGCACCAGCATGGCGCCGATGCCCAGATAGCCGATGGTTGTGGGTTCCATGTGAAAAAAGGTGCCTTACGGGGTTCAGGTTGCAGGCGCGTCCGGCGGGGCGTCCGGCTCCTGCGACGCACCCTCGTCGGGTTGTTCGATATCGCCGCGGATGCTGTTGACCGTGTGGGCACGCTGCTGCGCGTACGCGTTCTTGTCCGTATGGCCGAAAGCCAGCATAACGAAATCGGTCAGGAACGAGGCCGCCAGGAGGAAAAACCCGAAGGTCGCGCCATACATGAGCCAAGGATAAGGCAACTTGAGCGTCTCCGAAACCTCCCCGGCCCGCAGCAGCACGCCCGCGCGGTTCGCAAGCTGGCAGCCCAGCAGAAGCATCAGCACCGCACCCGCGAAGACGTTGAACGTGCCAACCCGCCGCCGTGTGGCCGCCGAATACTTACGGGTGAAGAGGTCGAGTTCGACGTGACCGCGCTTGCGTTGCGTGTCGGCCAGTGCGAGCGAGGCGATGAGCGCGCCGAACAGGCCGGAGAGTTCGTAGCTCGCGCTGAAGGGATGGCCCGCGAGTCGGCAGCCCACGTTGATGCCGGACATCAGCACCAGCATGACGAGCAGGGTTCCGGACACCGCCATCCCCGCCACGCAGAGACCTTTTTCAACACGGATCAGCTTGAGTAACATGATACGCCGTCTTATTTCGCCATTTTACCGCGGATAAAAGCGATGACGGCTTTGCCGTCCACGCCTTTTCCTGCGACGCGCGCAACGTACTCTTCGATGAGCGGCTGGGCCGTTGAGCGCAGCGCGGCCTTGTCTTCTGCCGAAGGCTCGTTCACCGTGAGTTTGTGGTTTTCCTTCGACCAGGTGATCGCCTCCAGCACATGCTGATCCACATACGCGCCGGTCCATTCGGCCTGTTCAAGGTAGAGGGCGTCGAACACCTGCTTCACCTCGGCGGGCAGCGCGTCGTATTTGGCCTTGTTCATGACCACCGCGAAGCTGGTGACGCACAGGTCGGTTTTGAAGACAAACGGGCAGTAGGAGGCGTAATTCATATCCTTAAGCACCTCGCCGGAGGAGACGTTGCCTTTGACCACGCCTTTCTGCAACGCGTCGGGCACATCCGATTGCGGCATGGCCACCGGTGACGCGCCGAGCCGTTTCATCACCTCGGCCCCGGTGCCCGAGGAGCGCAGCGGTAGGTTCTTCAGGTCGGCGATCGTCTTGACCTCTTTGGTGCTCATGACGACGGCGGGCGGACAGGTGAAGAGCGTCAGCACCTTGACCTTCTCGAACTCGGCCGGCTTGAAGGACGCGATCAGCTCGGCGAGAATGCGGCTGGAGGTCTTGGCGTCGGCGAAGAAGTGGGGCAGGTCCATGCCTTCAGAGACGGGGAAGCGTCCGGGCTGGTAGCTCATCGCGAAGTTGCCGATGTCGGCCGTGCCGGCGATCACGCCGTCGAAGATGTCCTTCGCGCCGAGCAGGGTCCCGCCGGGATAGGTGTTGATCTTGACCTTGCCGCCGGTGCGCTTTTCTACCTCGGTCTTCCAATGCTCCATCTGGATGCACGGGAAGGTCGAGGAGGGCGGGAAATTGGCGTAGTTCAGCGTGATGGTTTTGGCGGTCGCGGTCCCCGGTTCCTTTTTGCCGCAGCCCGACAGTCCGACGACAACAAAGGCGAGGAGCACAGGCATCAACATTTTCATGGGCACAGATCCTTCCGTCCGTTTCTTTAGATAGTAACGGATCATACCGCTTAGAGGGTCGTTCGGCAACTTAATTTTAAGAGAAAGAACCCCGTCTATAAGCGCCTCTCCCCGTTAAGCCGGGCCGGAAGGCGGAAATTAAAAAACCCTGATCCCGCCCCGTTATATCAGGCGCAGCAGCGCTCTGGCACGCTCGAAAACCGGCGCGAGATCGATCTTGTTGGCGGCGCTCCCGAGGGTGCCGTCAAAAACATGCACAGCTTGTTCCTGTTCGAGGTTCTGGATAAACCGTGCGAATTTTGATGAGGCCCCTTTGAGGTTCATCAACACCTCAACGGCCGCCGTGCCGCGCGTCACCGCCTCACTGAGCATGCCGGTCGAATCGGCGGTGACGAAGAGGCGTTCGCACAAGGTGACAAAGGCGGGGATCGGATTGAAGGTGTCGCGGCTGAAAATCAGCTTATAGTCGAAGGGATAGGTGTCGATCAGCGCTTCCACGGCTGGCGGCGTGCGGCGCGAGGTGGTCACCCAGCGTTCGCGTCCTTCCGTTGCCGCAAAAAGGCGGTCGAGATCACGTTTCATCGCCTCGACAGTCATCGCGGCAAACGCGTTGGGCCCGCCCACAATCAAGGCGACGGCAGGCTTTTTGGGCGTATGCCGTTCGCAAAATGCGGCGGTGCCGGCCTCATAGAAAGTCGCGTTAGTCGATGTCAGATTGACGGGAATCTGAATGATGTTGGGATAGGGTACGGGACGGTCGAAGACCGGTGCGAGGATGCAGTCGAAGTTCAACTTCTTGTAGCCGGAGGGGTAGAGAATTGCGGCCACCGGAATGCCTCGTCTCCGCGCCGCGATTTTTCCGGGATAAAAGGCGGTCGAACCGGTGCAGACCACGGCTGCATAGTAACCATCCGTCTGTTCGATGGTAAACGGGTAGTCCAGCACAAGGCCTAAACGGTCAAACAGATAGGAAAGTGCCTTGTGAAAACGGGTCGGGTAGGCGGTACGGACACAATCGAAGTCGTATCCCAGGGCGGAGCAAAACGCTTTCGACTGGTTCTCATGGCCCGCCTTGCCATCCGTAACGATCAAAAGTTTCTTTTTCATGGCACGGTCCGGTTATGACAACAGAGAGCGCCATTCGGCGATCTCGCGGCGGCGTTGCGCGGCCCACTCCTCGTGAGCCGTCTCAAGCGGAAGCGTGTTGGTGACCCTTGCTCCGCCGCAGGTGGGGCAGCAAGCGCCTGAACTCAACGGCGCGCCGCAGTGCGGGCAGCAGTGTTCGAGCAACTCGCCGCAGACCGCGCAGTGTGAGCCATTAGACGTGGACGCCGGCTGCGGGCGCGGCCAGAAAAGGAGTTCACCATTCACCACATACGGCACATTGGAATAACAGAGCGCGTTGGGACAGAAGCTGTGAAAGATCACAGGACGGATGAGGGAGGGGGGTGGACAAGTCCCGGACGACGACTGTGTATCAAGGGTTATTCCGAGCAGCGCGGCGATCTTATCGACGGTTTCCTGCGCGATTTTGGCTGACTGTCCGGATTCGAGCATGCTAATGGCCGACTGTTTGCAGCCCACGGTCTCGGCCAATGCACTTTGGGTCAACCCCTTTTCGCGCCTCGCCTTGGCAAGCTGCCGACAAATAGCTATTGAAAGTTGTGCCATATCGTTGAACGAAATCCTGTTGATAACAACGTGGGGATAGTATGACGCAAAACGGGGTTTATCGACAAGCACAAGATATTGACAGTTTATAACAAGATTTAATTATCTTGTGATGAGTACTTTAAGACTTGTTAACAGTGTTATTATCACCTGTTTATAACCTATAGGGTGATATTCTTGATAACCTGTCGACAAGCCCCGGGCTTTACACCTTCTCTCCAGATTCGCTATCATGAGCGCATGTTTAACGGATACACACCTGAATTGACTTTAGATCTGAAAAACCGTTTGGAACGACTGCAAACAAACGTGCGACAGGCGGGTGCGGACGGGCTGCTGGTTAGCACCAACGTCAACCTTTTCTATCTCTCCGGGCGCATTTTCATGGGCTTCATCTACATAGCTGTCGAGGGAGAACCCTGGTTTTTCGTGCGCCGTCCCTGCGGACTGGTTGGACAAAATGTGGTCGAGATTCGTAAACCTGAGCAGATTCCGGAAATCCTGCACGCCGCAGGCGTGGCAGTGCCCGGCAAGGTTCTCTTGGAAGGGGATGACTTGACCCATAGCGACTGGGTACGCTGTGCTACGATTTTCGGGCATGCAAAGGTCGATAACGGTTCCGCTTTATTGCGCCGGTGCCGCTCGATCAAGACACCCTATGAGATTCGGGTTATGAAAAAAACCGGGCGACGTCATGCTGACGTGGTCGCGCAGTTCGCCTCGGTCTACGAGCCCGGCATGACCGATCAGGCGTGGTCGATCGAGATGTTTCGGATGATGCTGAAGGCGGGCGGACTGGGCCTCTTTCGTATCGCGGGGGCCAGCATGGAGGGTTTCATGGGAACCGTCCTTGCTGGCGACAACGGCGGCGCAGCCTCGCCCTATGACTTTGCGCTGGGCGGCGCGGGGCTACATCCCTCGCTGCCGGTGGGCCAGAGCGGCGTTGTGATGAAAGAGGGCATGTCAGTGATGGTCGACATCGCCGGCAATTTCTACGGCTACCTGACAGACTGCACGCGCACCTACGCGGTCGGACGACTCGCGGAGAAAGCCGTTTTTGCGCACCAAGTCTCGATCGATATCTGCAACGCCGTGGCCAAGGCGGGTAAGCCCGGCACGCGTTGCGAAGACCTCTACAATCTCGCGCTCAAGATGGCCGCCGAGGCGGGATTGGCCGACTGTTTCATGGGCTCGGCGCAGAAGGCAAAATTCATCGGACATGGTACAGGGCTTGTCATCAACGAGCAACCTGTGATCGGCGCGCGCTCGCAAGATCTTGTTGAGGCGGACATGTGTATCGCGCTCGAACCCAAATTCGTGATCCCGGGTACCGGCGCGGTCGGCATTGAAGACACCCTTCTCGTAACCCCGTCCGGCATGGAAGTTCTGACAGCGTGCGACCGGGGCCTTATCACGTTGTAATAGGTTTGATCCCGATCCGTACCTGCGATGTGCATAAAATGTTTCGAACCTCTCTGGCGGAATCGCCAGCAAGCTGATACACTTTCACGTTAAGCAAGCTATCAAGTGCTAGTGAGTCAGGGGGGGTAGGATATGGACGCGGTTTGGCTGGCCCGATTGCAATTCGCATTAACGGTGGGTTTTCACTATCTGTTTCCGCCGCTATCGATCGGTTTGGGATGGATGATCTTCGGCTATCAGACGCGATTTGTGAAGACGGGCGATGCCGCGTACCAGCAGCTCGCGCGTTTTTGGACACGTCTTTTCGCCATCACCTTTGCCGTGGGCGTTGCGACGGGCATCACGATGGAGTTCCAGTTCGGGACGAACTGGGCGGCCTACTCGCGTTTCGTCGGCGATATCTTTGGAGCGCCGCTGGCGGCCGAAGGTGTCTTTGCCTTCTTTCTTGAATCCAGTTTTCTAGCGATTCTGATCTATGGCGAGAACAGGGTCTCCCGCAAGGTCTACTGGCTTGCTAGCCTGCTGGTGGCCTTAGGCGCGACGCTTTCCGCATTTTGGATCGTCGTGGCCAACTCGTGGCAACAGACGCCGGCAGGTTACCATCTCGTGAACGGTCGCGCCGAGCTAACCAGCTTCTATGCGGCGGTCTTTAATCCTTCTACGTTACCGCGCTATTTCCATGTGATCGCCGGCGCGCTGGTGACTGGCACCTTCTTCGTGACTGGCGTTTCAGCGAGCATGCTGCTGAAGGGGAAGCACACCGAATTCGCCGCGAGGTCGCTGAAAAGCGCGGTCTTGCCAGCCTTGCTTTCGGTCTTGCTCGCCATGGGGGTTGGCCATCTCCACGCCGTACAAGTGGCACAGACCCAGCCCGCGAAATTGGCGGCGTTTGAAGGGGTTTGGGAAACGCAGACCCACGCACCCCTCTTGCTCTTTGGCGTGCCGAATGCGGCTGAGGAACGCACGGACCTGGCGGTAGGTGTCCCGAATCTGCTCAGCTACATGGTCGGCTTCTCAAAAAAGACGAAGATCCAGGGACTTAAGGATTTTTCCAAGACCGATCGGCCGCCGCTGTTGACCACGTTCTTCAGTTTTCATGCGATGGTCTATTTGGGCGGATGGCTGTTCTTTGTGGCCGCTGTCGCCGTCTTCCTGAAAATGCGGCAAGCGCTGATCGAGTGCCCGCTTTTCTTGAAAGCAGCGGTACTGACGATCCCGATTCCGTTCCTCGCCAACGAAGTGGGCTGGATCGCGGCGGAGGTCGGGCGTCAGCCTTGGGTCGTGTACAACCTGCTGCGCACCACGGATGCGGTCTCCGCCATTGTCCCGGCGGGACAGATCCTTGCCTCCATCATTCTCTTTTCCCTCATCTACGTGCTGCTTTTCGGAGTGTGGCTCTATTTGCTCGGACGGCAGATCGATAAAGGTCCCCAACCGTTCAATGAGGAGGTCCGCTAATGGCGATGCTGCAAATCGTTTGGTTGTTTTTGATTGGGGTCCTGCTGATCGGGTACGCGATCCTCGACGGATTCGATCTTGGGGTCGGGTGCTGGCATCTTCTCGCCAAAAAGGGCGCGGAGCGGGGACGGTTCATTCGCGCGATTGAACCGTTCTGGGACGGTAATGAGGTGTGGTTGCTCACCGGTGGCGGCGCGCTGTTCGCGGCGTTTCCGCCGGTTTATGCCACCGTGTTCAGCGGGTTCTATCTGGCGCTGATGTTGGTGTTGGTCGGCCTCATCTTCCGCGCGGTCGCCATCGACTACCGCAACAAGGTCTCCGATTCACGGTGGGTCGCGGCGTGGGACTTCGCTTTCTCAATCGGAAGTCTCCTTCCGTCGCTACTCTACGCAGTGGCCGTGGGTAATCTTTTGCGAGGGCTTTCGCTCAATGCGAGCGGTGACTATACGGGCGGTTTTTTAGCGTTGCTCAATCCGTACGCCTTGCTGGTCGGAGGGGTCGGCCTCGCGATGTTTGCGGTGCACGGCGCGCTCTATCTGGCCGTCAAGACCGACGGCGAAACCCAGGGGCGCGTCCGCGTATGGGCTGCGCGCGCTTGGATGGCCTATGTGCCGCTCTTTCTTGCTGCGGCGGCGTGGACCGCGTTGTGCTACCTTCGAAACGGCGTGGCGGTGCCGGTCCTTCTCGCGCTGGGGGCCGTCATCGCGCTGGCGCTGATCCGCAAATACAACAGCCGCTGCGAGGACCTCAAGGCGTTTCTCGCCTCCTGCGCCGGCATCGCGCTGGTGATGCTTGCCGTGGTGGCGGTGCTTTTCCCGAACCTGGTGGTCGCAAGCAACGACGCGACGCGCTCTCTCTCGATCTACAACTCTTCCTCTTCCTTTCTCACGCTGAAGACGATGCTCGTCATGGCATTGCTCGGCATGCCCGTCGTGATCGGCTATACAATCTTCATCCACCGCATCTTCAAGGGCAAGGTGTGAATGCGTGAAGCGGACCGGCTACGGGCCAGTCCCTGCCTGAGGAGGCAATGTCGCTCGAAGCCATGCGCGCAGGGCGGCGCGCTCAGAGATATCGCGTAGGATCCACTGGTCCGTGTGGTTACGGTACGGGAGGGGTACAAATGTAAATCGACCCTTTGGGCAGGCCTTTGTCAAATAGGCCCGCGTTTCTGCGACCGAGCCCTCGTGGCTGATGAACTGTGGCCGCTCTTTCAAGCGGGCGAGCCGTGCCGCCGCAGAGACTGGGTCGCTGGCGGCGTAGCCCCATTCGCGAACGCCGTCGTAGTGGCTGTGGCAGATGAAGCCGCGCCACAGTCCTGCGATCACGTCGTTGTGCAAGCCGATATAGTTGCAGGCAAGCGAACCGCGCGAGAAACCCGCTATGAACACGGCAGAGGAATCGCCGCCGTAACTCGAGCAGATCTGGTTCACCACGCCCGTACAGTAGCCGACTGTTGCCTCGACATCGCCCCACCACTGGAGCTGGTTACGTAGGTGGTCGGAACTGATGTACGGAGCGCACACCCAGATAAACCCCTTGCCGCCGCTTGCACCGTAGCCCAACTTACACGACTCGACCTTGCCGTCGCAGACATCGCCGAAGCGGTTTGAGTAAGAGCCATTGCCAGCATACTCGACGATCACCGGAAAGCGCTTCCCGGCCTCCCAATCGGTTGGCAAGTACAGCGCGTGATAAACTTCCGTGCCCCGATAGGACGGAAGAGTCATCCGCACGCGCCTCCCCGCCGCAGGCGCATCGGTCGTCATCATCGGCACCGACAGGTCTTTATCTACGGTCCGTATATCCGGTAATTCCGCAGCGCATACGGTCAGGGAAAGCAATACAAAGGTGATGAAACGACGGAGGGATCTCATGGTCTCGCTTTCCCTGAGTGCAGGGCGTTGATTGGCAGCCAGTCCGCGCCGTCAAGCAGGGCGAGGAGTGTGATCGCGGGACGTTGCAGATACACACGCTGAGAGGAGAAAGAGGCGACCTCATGGACCACTTTCTCGCGCCATGAACGGGCTTGGCTGCCGCCAATACGCGTGGCGGAGACCAACCACCACTCAGGACCCGTTGACGTCGTTTGTCCGGTCTCGGGTTGAAAGGCCTTAACGAGGGCTTCCCACGCGTCAGTATGGGGCTCAACGAAGGCGAAGCCGAAAAGTTGAGCCAGTACATGCGGGTAGGGCTTGTCCAGCCCCCCCGAAAAGCTGTTGTCTGGAAGCAGGGCATAAGCGAAAAAGCCCTTGGCGGGATTCCAAAAAACGGGGAGCTTTTTTGAAATACGGGCCGCGTGTTCACATGCCGAATCGACTTCGGACGCACTCAATAAACCGGTTGCCGCGCGAAGTCCGGCACAGACCTCGACGTTATCCATGAGGAATTTAATTTTATAGTCCGGCTTTGCCCACGTGAGGCTGTCCGAGTCCGTCACGCTCTCGATACAGGCGCGCGCACGCTCCGCAGCGGCTAAGATTCCCGATGACAGGGGGCCTCCGGCTCGCTGATAACGTCCCGCGACCAAAAGGAAAAGAGCTGCCGAGCTGTCCCAGGCGTCGACTTTGCCGTTGGTTGCATAGGCGTCAACGGTGCCTTCGAAGTCGTTCCAGTAACCGCCGGCGGATTGGTTGTTTACGCACCACGAGAGCCAACTGCCGACGCGTTTGAGGTCTTCCTGATTTTTATGGCGGTCAAATTCGGACAGCAAGGCGAGCGCGGCGTAATTGGCGAAGTAGGGCGCGATCCAAATCGGCGCATGGGTTTTGCCGACGGGACTCACCTGCGCGAAAGCGCCGTCAGGCAGTTGACAGCCGCGAATCAGGGAAAGGCAGACGGCGGCCGCTTGTTCTTCAGCCACGCTTAACGTGATGGATTGTGCAAAGCCTCCTGTCGCCACGAGGGACACGAGGGTCATTCTCACAATCCATATACCAACACGCATCACAAACCTCAGATTATTGAAAAAACAGAATTTTTCTCATGAAAGCACAAACGTTATAAGAGGTTTAAAGAAAATGCGCAAGCACGGTAACGATGGTTATCGTCTCTGACCGACCGTCAGGCGGGTTTTGCACCCCGCCCGACATCGGCCTGAGGGTCATGACCGCAAGCCCGATTTAAGGGGTTTCGGTATGGATACGGTAGTAAACCGGCGGCACTGGAGGAGTCGGATCGTTGACAGTCGTCGAGCCAACCTGGCCCGGCACGTTGCTGGTGAACGGCTGGAAGCCGAGGCCCTGCAGGAGCAGGTTGGTGGAGCGATCCACGCGGTAGAGGCGTGAAGTGACGCTTCGCCATGTGATGTCCACCCCCGCGTCTTCATTCAAGAAAAGCGCGACCGACTCGATCACGAACTTAGACAAGGGGCTGGTGGGATCTGTCCCGGCACGGTATTCCGAGAGATCCGTGGAACCGTCCTGGTCGCTGTCACTCGTCGCGGAAGCGGTGGTTAGGTTGTTCCAGAAGGAGCGTTCCCACTTATCGGAGATACCGTCGCCGTCGCTATCGAAGGGCCAGACATCAATCAGTGTGTAGCTCCATTCCGAGACGAGATTGGTTCCGCCGTTCATGACGCCGTTATCCCAGACGCGGAGGGCGATGACCCGCTCACCGGCGGTGGCATAAAGCAGGTTGGTCACCGGCGACATCGTCGCGCTATCAGCCGTTCCGTCAAGGTTGAAGTCCCACTCGTAACGCGTAATGAAGTCGGAAGGATCAATATCATAAGAGCCGGCTCCGCTGATCACGATGGGCTCGTTGACGTAGCAGCTATACGGTCCGCCCGGCTCGGCATAAGGGGCATGCGGCGGCTCAGCGACCGTCAGTGTGAACGTCGTCAGGGCCGTCTGCGCGGGCGTATTATCGTCCGTCACGCGCAGGCGGATGGTATATTGGACAGGTGGATCGCCGGGCACACCCGGCGTCGGATCGGGATAGGTCCACACGGCGTTTGGATCGGTCGGGGAAGCGGTCGCATAGTCATAAACACCGTCGCCGTTAAAGTCCCACTCGTACTTCACGATGGTGCGGGTGGCGTCGATGTGGAAGGAGTTCTCGGCGCTCGCCAGCATCGGCACACCAAAGCCCCAGACGTTGGGTGCGGTGATGACCGGCACGGGTGCCTGGCTGAAGAGCGTGGGCGTGAGCATCATAACCGCCCAGGCAGTCGAGAGATCCGTGTTGAGGCCCGAACCGTTGTCGCGATACCAAGCGGACCATGAGCCGTCTGTCGACTGATGGGCCGTGACCTTCTGCTGAACGCCATTGGAGGGGTCGCTGTACCAATCGAGGAAGCTCTTTTCAAGGTAAGTGACCGGCCGCGGCCGCGCAAGGCGCATCGCTTTGACCAGCGCGTAGAGCGAGTAATAGTTGCGGTTGGCCGCGCTGCCGTAGACGCTGTTCCAGTTATCGGCGATAGTGATTTCGGCCGTCCGCCACGTGGCGTTTGTGACGTAAATATTGTTGATCGCCATCTGGATGAGGGCTGAAGGCTGGGTGGAATGCCAGGCGGTCTCACTCCACGGGTATTGTTCGCCGGGCCTGTAGCAATAAGCGCCACTCACGAAACTATAGGCGAGCCAGCGTTTATTCTCATCCTTGACCCAAGACGGCGTCCTGATTCCGAAGTTATTGTCGGCGGCGAGCAGCGAGACTGCCCCCCACTGCGAGATGGAGTTGTCGGACGTGCCCGCATTCCAATCATAGCGCCAGCCGCCGCGGTCAGAGGAAGAGGTATCGCACTGGCCGAAGATCAGCGCATCCATCATGTCAATCACGATGTCGAAATAGAAGGAACCTTTAACTCCCGCGATGCCGGTACGGGCCATGCCGAGCATGTACTGCGTGGAGGCGATCGCGTCGATAACCATGCCCTGCTGGTAACCGCGGTGCGTGGTGTTGACCTCCAAGCCGATGCCGTTACCGTTGGTATCGGGATTGCCGGCGGGCTGAACGGTCATCGTGCGCGTCTGAAGGAGCGAGAAGAGATAGTCGAAGCCGCGGTTGACGGTCTCGACGTAGGGGTCTTCGGTCGGATCGCCTTCGGGCCGATGGCCATTGGTGAGCAGGGCCTGAACAGCGCCTGAGGCGGCGGAAGGCCGGTAGCCGGTGTTGCCTTCGGTCGGGTTGTTCCAATAGCCATACGTACGGTTTTGGTTTTTGTGCAGCCACCAGAGACCCTCGTCCACGGCGATGTCGGCGCGAGTCGCCTGATTGTCGGGCCGCATGACGAGCTTATACTCGTCGGTGCCGGCAAGCCTGTTGGCGTCCCAAACGGTCAGGCGTGCGATGAATGGCCGGTCGGGCAGGCCGCTGTAGGTATGTAAGGCCTGGATTGCGAACTTATCGGTCACTGTGGCGACTGCGCTGGTGGTGCCGTCGCCGAAGTCCCAACTGTAAGTGAGCGTACCCGCGTCGCGAACGATACCCTTGAGAGTGACCTGCTTGCCTGAGTAGACGAGATGCGGCGAATCGGGATTGCCGTGCAACGGCACGCAGATGACGTGTGGCGCAAGATTCGAAGCTACGTTGACCGTGGTGAGATCCCAATCAGACTGGCCTGCGGCATCCACGACCGTGAGCTTGCAGGTGAACGTGCCGAAATTCGTGTAGACGTTAAACGCGCGCCGACCGATAAGGTCCACGTCGTTGTCAGTGGTGCCATCGCCGTCACTGTCAGTGGCGGTGTCGATGTCCCACAGGTACTTGGCGACGCCCTGTACCACGTTGGTGTCCAGCGCGTCAGACGATGCGCTCGCGTCGAAGTAGGCGGGGGGCCCGTTCACGCCCGCGCTGTACGGCCCGCCAGCCTCAGCTTTAGGCACTGTGCTGGTGACCACGCTGACCAAGGTGGTGGAGGGTGCGCTGACTTGCTCGGTTGTGTCGTAGACCGTCAAGACGACCGTGTAGTTGGTGGGCGCGGAGGAACGGTAAATGTGGCGAGGGCGTGGACCGGTCCCGGCGACGCCGTCGCCGAAGTTCCATTCATAGCGAGAGACGCCCATGTCGTCATGCGAGCGCGTGCCGTCAAAGACCAGAGGCCAGCCGGTTTCGACCGTCAGATCGGGCCCGGCATCAGCCACAGGGGGTTCACCCGCGCTGAGGATGACGCGACAAGTGTCGACGTGCTGCTGTAACACGTGGTCAGTGACGCGTACCGCGACCGTGTTGGTGCCGAGCCGCGAAACGGCGAAACCGTGCTGCACTTTAAGGTCGGTATCGCCCGACGGCTCGAAGGTGCCGTCGTAGTCCCAGTCCCATTCATAAGTGTAAATGCCGTGATCGTCCGTGCTGCCCGAGGCATCGAAGGTGAAGAACCAGACGCCCTCGGTACAGGTGGTCTCATCTCCCGTACGGTCAGGCCCTGCCTCGGCCACGGGCGGCGCGTTTTTCAGGCAGGTCAGCGTGGTGTACGCCGTATTCGTTTGCAGCGCCTGATCCCACACGGTGAGGCTCACGACGTTGTTGGTATTTGGAACATAGACGCGGTAAGGAAGAGGCTTAATACCTGCCGTATATTCCTGATAGCTGTCGGCCTCGAAGGATCCGTGGTAATTGTGATAACCGCGGCGAAACCACGTGTCTGAACTGTAGGTTGAGTCGCGCACCAGCGTCCAAGCCGTTTCGTCCGCACGTTTGACGTAATAGCGCGCGCCGCTGCCGGCTTTGAGCTCAATGCGCCAGTCGTACCAAACGTTCGCGGCGACGGCAAGGCTGAGGCTGGTATGCGTCCCGCCTTCCATAAAATAGAGTGTGCCGTTATGGTTGTGCAAGCCGTAGACCCATTGGTTCCAATGCGTGCTGGTTTCGTTGTCGTTTTTAAAACCAAACGCGATTTCCTGATCGGTGTTGATGAAGCGGATACGGGTTTCGGCACGCATTCCATTCACGCGCGGGTAACGGTCATGCGTGAAGCAGTAGTGGCCGCTGTCGGCAGTGCCGCTGAACCAGTCAAAGGTCAGCACGCCATTGGTGATATGTGCATCGCTGCTGTAAAACCATTTTTCACGCATTGCGAGGTTGGTTACAAACGTCTCCTCACCGATGGACCAGACAGACCTTACAAGCGAGGAGTCGGGGTCGCTGGAGCCGCTGCCGTCCAGCGTGACGGTCCATGCGCCGTTACTGGCGTTGCCGGAGAACTCGTTCACACTATAGGGCGTGCCTGGATTGGGTGTTGGCGGAGCGCCGATGGTTACGGTTACGGTTACGGTGTCGACGCTCGTCTGCATGGCATGATCGGTGACGCGCACCGCTACGATGTAAACGCCCGGCTCGGTCCAGGTATGCGTCACGCTGACGCCGGTTACGCCCGAGGGGTCAAACGTGCCATCATAATTGAAGTCCCACTCATAGCTGAGGATGCCGCGGTCATCGGTGCTGCCATCCGCGTTGAAGGTGAAGGTCCAAACGCGTTCAACGGCGTTGGACTCGTTTTGGGTGACGTCGATGCCGCCGTTCGCGATCGGCGGGTTGTTGAGCGTGGTGGTCACCGTCGTACTGTCAGTGTCTGCGACGCCGGTGGGATCGGTGATGATCAGCGTAGCCGTGAAGGTATTTGTTCCGTAAAAGCGCCAAGGGACGAACTGCCCCGGAGCCAGTTCACGCAAATCGTCAAACAGCACCGTGCCGCTATTGACATCGAGGCCACGTAGGAACGAAGTGGTTGTTCCGTAACCGGAATCGTAGAGCAGTTGCCAGTCGGCTGTTCCAGAAGGCCGCAGATAATAGCGTGCACCGGTCCCGGCTTTAAGGTCGATGCGCACCTCATAAGTCAGCCCCGGCGTGTAGAGTGCGACCCGGCCCCGGCTAGTGCCGTCCTCATAGATCTCGATGTAATCCGAGTCGTGGAAATAGAAACAATAGGGCATCGCGCTATAAGAGTATGTGGCGGTGGTGTTCTTCAGGCCCACCATGGCATGGCACGTCGCGGGCGGCGTGATCTTTGCTTGGAAAGCGGTGCCTTCCGCACGCGAGATCGCGGCACGGGTGAAGGCATAGCGTGTGCCCCAAGACCCTGCACCTGTTATGGAGAGTGCGTTGCTTTGGCTGATGCCCGCGCTGCTGAAGATCCACTTGCCGGTGACCGCGTTCATTCCCGTGAACAGCTCTGTACCCAAGTCCCACAGATAGGTCAGGCGGTTCGTCGGCGAGGTGGGATCGGAAGAGCCGCTACCGTTCAGAGTGACCAGCCAGCCGTTGTTGTCGACCTGACCGGTGAGTTCGTCCACGCTGTAGGGGCCGCCCGCCACTGCGGTTGGCACATCACCGCGTTGCATCACGAGCGTGACCGTACCCGTGGCGGCCTGACCTTCGGTGTCGTAGGCGGTGAGTGAGACTAGATTTGTTCCGAAACCGAAGGTCTGCGTCAGTGAAGGCCGGAAGGCGAGTGGTTCGAAGCGCACGTTGTCGAAAATGGCAGCGGTCCGGTAGGAGCACAGGCCTGCCATTCCATCGGTGATTCCGGTGGAGACCGTGAACGAGCCGACCTTGACCAGCTCGTTAGTGCCGATCCAGAAGGTGACATCGGAAAGATTCCATTCGGCGCGCAGATGATAGGTTTTATTCAGTCCGATGGGGAAGGGCAGGGGCAGCGAACCCGTCCAAACCTCGCTCCCGTCCACGCGGCGGTTGACAAGAATATCGTTGTATCCGCGGCCACGGAAGATGCACTCCAGACGCGTATCGCTCGAGCGCGAACCGAAATGGAAGTGGACCTCCTCGCCCGTGCCCCCGGTCATGCGCACGTCGGCGGAAGCCGCAACGCCGAAAGGCAGGATACGTCGGTTCATGAAACGTGCGCGGTCGTTGCCGGTATCGGTCTGGTGGAGCGAGTAGCTACCCGCGAGTGGAGCTGTGTTGGTGACGTTCCAGGTGCCGGCCCAATTCATCCAGTCCTCGGCCTTGCCGTCCTCGAAATCGTCGGTCCACGGCGCATATGCCGTACGGTTTGCCTGGCGGAGATTACGGATTTTGACGTTGTCCAGTAGCGTTTCGCAGTAATAATCGGTGAAGCCGCAAAGCCCCGTGAGAAGAGAGGCGTCGTGGAAACTCATGAGCAGGCGGTCATCGATCCAAAAATGCAGCCAGCCGCTCCGACGCACGGCCTTGAAATGATAAATGCGATATGCCTGTGGCGTGTAGCCGAGGGGCACGTTTGATAAGATGGTGCCGGCCCGGTCGAGGCGCAGGTCATTGTAACCGCGTCCACGGATAATCACTTCATACCCGTCGCTGTAACCATTGGCGGCGAGTACAAAGATGCATTCCTGCCCGCTGCCGGAGCGGTACTGGAAGTCCGCCTCCATCTCGAAGTCGCCGTTGACCGGATAATCGTACAAAATGCGTGCTCGATCTGCGCTGGCGTTGGACTGTCGGAGTGAGTACCGTCCGGACAGCGGCAGGTTTGTCGTCACGCCCCATGAGCCGTTGAGCGGGCGCCAGCGGCCCATCGTACCATCCTCGAAGGTTTCATTTCGCGCATCATGGACATCCCAGTCGAACGCAGTTAGACCTTCAGGATCGCTTGCGAAAGCGGCACCGCTAAGCGAGAGCGGCCAGAAACCGTTCACGGCTTCGGTCTCGCCGTAAAACAGCGTTGTGTCCGCGACCGTTGGCACTGCGCCGGTGGGTGCCGCAGACGGCAGGAATGCGCTCGGGAGGTGTGGCGGCGCGGCGATGCACATGACGTTGTTGGGGGTGGTCCCGACCGAGACGGCGGCGGCAAAGTTGGTGCCTGTGCCGTCGTTGCGGAAAAAGAGGATCGATCGAGCGTCATAGGTGGCGGTCACGATATCGAGATCGCCGTCGCCATCGAAATCGTAGGCGTCGAAGGCGCTGTGGCGGTTGATGTCCAGCGTGGCCACCGCGACACCGGTCGTGAAGGTCCCGTTGCCGAGGCCCTTGAAGAACCGGATGTCGCCGCTGGAACCGGCGTTGACCATCACGTCCGGGTGGCCATCGAGATCGAAGTCACCTGCGGTCACGGCATAAGGATCATCACCCACGTCAGCGATCTGGGAGTAGGTCCCAAAGGTCCCGTCTCCAAGACCCTTATAGTAGCGCAGGTTACCCGAAGAGTAAGCGGCACGCACGAGGTCACGGCTGCCGTCGTGATCGAAGTCCGCCGTGTCGAGACCGCGCGAGCGCCATTCGAGTCCGTCCTGCATCTGGGCCTTGAAATGACCGGCGCCGTCGCCTTTGAAGAAGGTCAGGCTGCCGGTGTTGCCGTGCGCGAGAAAGTCTTGATGGCTGTCGTTGTCAAAGTCGCCGGCCGTCATTTCCTGAAGCCAGTCTTCGGCCAGCATGCTGAGCGCCGGAGCCTCCTGGCGCACAAACCCATTGGTGCCGTCGTTGAGAAAGAGCGTGTAGCCGCCGCTCTGGTAGAACATGTAACGGCCGATCACGATGTCGTCGTGTCCATCCTCATTGAAGTCGGCGATGGCGCATGACCGGGTGTTGGCGGCGGTGCCTTCGCTGACCCGCCACGCGCCGATAAAGCGGTAATTCACGAAGGCGTTACTGGCCGCGTTCCAGTCGGCGACGTAGAGCTGGGCGTTCTCGTCGAGGGCCGCAATAAAGGGCGCACGCTCCCAGCGTTCGTAGCAGCCGAGGTCGGCGACCGGCACCCCGTCGCCATCGCCGTCTGCGACGCGCGGCATACCGAGCAGATCGGTCGCCTGCCCGGTCAGGGATACAACCGCGTCCACGCAGGGCGAGGTCTTGGGCAGACGGTAATCGGTCGGTGAGAGGAACGCGGGATCATCGGCGAAACAGCCCGTGGCGTTGGGTAGGCCGACCGTCGGCGTGGTACAGACCGTGGCGAACGTGCCGCCGCCGGAGACGGTCCAGTTGTTGCCGGAGGTCGCCGTGTTGCCATAGAGGATCGTGTTGCGGACTGTGCCGTTGCCGTTCAGGTACGCGCCGCCGCCGCTGCCGCCCGCGACGTTTGCGGCCACAGTGCTGTGGGTGAGCGTGCCGCCGTTGTCAAAGGCGACGCCGCCGCCCGGCCCCGTGCTCATGTTGGTAACGACGAGGCTGTTCTCCGCTGCGCTTCCCGCCGCGAGGTAGAGTCCTCCGCCGGTTGTGGCGGCATTGTTGCGCACGATGCAGCGTGCCACGGTGCCGCTGACCACACACGCGCCGCCGCCTGCCGTGTCGGCTAAAGCGCCGGACGGTTTTGTCTGGCCGCCGCTCAGGGTGAAGCCTTCGAGCCGTCCACCTCCGCCGAGATAAACGCACCGCGTGTTTGCCGCCCCTTGTATGAGGGTTTTGGCCGCGCCGTTTACGCTGCGCACCGTCACGAAGTTGGAGACGCACACGCGGCTGGAGAGCGTGCCGCTTGGCGTTGTCGCACCGCCCGTCGCGTAGGTACCGTCCGCCACCAGCACGGTGTCGTAATCCTGCGAGAGACTCACCGCATCCTGAATCGTGTTCGCGGCCGTGGCCCAGCTCAGGTAGGGTGGCAGCGGATTCACGGAAGATGCATTGACATACCGGGTGAGCGCGGGCCGCGGCCCGTCAATGGTGACTTGCAGTGGAGTCGTTCCCGCGCCATAACCGCCATATACAAGGAAGTCGATCATATCGCCGGACACGACGTTGACTCCGCAGGTGAAACTGCCGGAATTGGTTGCCTGCCAGAGCCAATTCGTGTTGTGACGAACGCCCACCAGCATGGTTCCATAATTCCCGGGTAAAAACTGACCTGCCAAATTACAGAAACCCGGCGTACTGGCTCTCCAGCGCAAGACACAAGGCTCGGTACCCGGACCGGGATGAAGGTTAAGCCAGCCCGGCATTTGTCCGTCGGCGGTAGTGTTGGCGTCATCGCGCCAGATGCAGGGCGACCAATCGGAGGCCCACCCATACCATTCGGGACTGAGTCCTCCAGAGCTCATGGCAAAGTTCACGTACGGCGTGAAGGTCGTGAACGAAGTGTTCATCCAGCCGTAGGTCCAAACGCCGTTGGGATTGCCGTTTGTGATGGAGAAGTCAGCGGTCGGGTTATAAACCGTAGCCTGCGCGAAATGGATCAGGCGCAACGTTACAGCCAGAACAACGACTGAGAAAGACATCACGTTCTTGTTTTTCATACCTCACCTCCTGTGGCCTAGGCTATTGATCACGTAGAGAACAAATTAAAGATTCATGTAAACTTAATTCCGATCAAACGCCGAGTCAAGTGTTTCTATTGATAAAAACGCCAAAAGCGAATGGCACTGCGAGTCGTACGGCCAAACGGACGCAGGTTCAAGTGCTTCGGCAACGGGTTTTCGTAAGCGAATTCCTTGTATCGCGCAACCTCATTTAGCTTCCAGCCGCTTCTCCAACTCCGACAGCCTGCGTTCGAGCGCATCGTTCCGTTCTTTCTCCGCCTGCACCTGTCGGCACAGTCCCTGGATGGCGGCCAAAGCCACGCCGTCGGTGTCCATGGTGTTGATACGCCGGTCGTCGTCACCCAGTCCGAATGCGGCGTGGAAATCCTGTGCCATCGGCCCGATGTAACGGCGCTGTGTTGGGTCGGCCTTGTAGTTCCACTCCATGATGGGCAAATGCGCGAGCCGGTCGAGTAGATACTCCGTGTTGATGGGCCTGAAATTCTCTTTCATGTTACGGTCACTCATGACCGACCACGACGTGGCGTTCGCGGCCAACTGCGCGCCCAGCGTGGCCGCCGCATTCGAATAGAGACGGTAGCCGCCCGCGGCCCGCAGGGTCACGGAGTTGGCGTTGGTGGAGGCGATGTCGGCGTTAGTGGAGTCTCCCCAGACGAACGCGCCGTTATGGTTGGCCTTGGCCCGCAGTCCGGCAGCGAAACTGGTGGTGCCGGTGGCCGAGTTGGCTTGACCGCCCGGCACGGTCGCATAGTCCCCCTGTGCGAGGTTATGGTAACCGCCGCCGATTGTGGCGTATTTCGCGTTGGTCTGAATGTTGTTTCCGAGACCGCCGCTGATCGTACCGCAGTCAGCCGTATATCCGATGCTGTTCTGGCTGCCGCCCCCCAGTGTGGCAGCCGACGCGCTATAGTCAATGCTGTTCAGATATCCACCCCCGATGAAGGAGTAATCCCCGGCACTGTCAATACGGTTTGACTGGCCGCCGCCGATCGTGGCGTACCACGCGTCGACCAAAATGCTGTTGTCACTGCCGCCGCCCAGCGTGCCGTTTTTCGCAGAAAGCTGAATGGTGTTCCCTTGCCCGCCGCCGATGGTCCCGAAATGGGCCTCCACGCGGTTGGTGTAGGCTTTGCCGCCGAAGGCGGTCGCGCCGCCGCCGCCGATCGTGGCGCCGACCACGCCAGAAGCCGTGGCATTGACCGATGCGCCGCCGACCAGGTTGGGCGCGCCCGAGGTGTTCGGCTCGAGCCGCAGGGCGCGCGCGCCGTTGACCTTCACCTCCAGAGCTTTGTTGTCTGCCGTGCCGATGAAGTGCGTTCCCGGGCTGGTGCCCGCGTTGCCGTCCAGCCGCCAGAAGGTGTTGGAGAGTATTTGCGCCGACAGGTTGACATTCGAGACGGTGCCGAGCGCGATTTTGTCGCCCGTGACGGCTCCGCCTGCGATTTTGTCGCCCGTGATTGCGTCGGCCGCAAGCTTGTCCTCCGTGATGGTGCCAAAGGCGATGTTGTCGGCGGACACGGCGCCGGTAGCGATCTTGTCACCCGTAATGGCGTTTGAAGCGATGTTAACGTTGGAGACTGCGCCGCCCGCGATCTTGTCGCCCGTGATAGTGCCGGAAGCGATGTTGGCGGCGGACACGGCGCCGGCCGCGATTTTGCTGCCCGTGACGGCCCCGTCCGCGATCTTGTCACCTGTGATGGCGCTGGAAACGATGTTGGCATTGCTGACGGCGGAGGCTCCGAGCGCCACCACATTGGTCAGCCCCGCGCCGTTGCCGATGAAGCCGGCGGCATTCACGTTGCCGGCGACGGTGAGCGCGGCCCCGCTGGTAATATTCGTGCCGATGCCCACGCCGCCCGAGGCGCGGATCACGAACTGATTGCTGGTCATCGAGCGGAAATCGGCATCCGTGGCATCGCCCCAGACGAACGTGCCGTCGTGCAGAGCCCTGGCCCGCCGTCCGGCCGCAAAGCTGGCGGTGCCGGTGGCGGAGTTGTATTGGCCGCCTGGCACGGTCGCGTATTGTCCGCCTGCTATGTTGCCGAAACCACCGCCGATCGTCGCATAGTGCGCGTTGGTTTGGACGGTGTTTAAACCGCCGCCGCTCAGCGTGGCTCGGGTCGCATTGGTCTGAATGCGGTTCTGGTAGCCACCGCCCAACGTGGCGGCGAACGCGTTACCCAGAATGCTGTTATTATAGCCACCCCCAAGGGTAGTGCCGTACGCGCCATGGTAAATGCTGTTTTGATAACCGCCGCCGAGCGTGGCGTAATCCGCCATGGTTTGAATGCTGTTTTGATAACCGCCGCCGAGCGTGGCCTCGCTCACGTCCGTCAGAATGCTGTTGTAGCTGCCACCGCCGATCGTGGAGTCGACGGAGGAAGAGTCAATGCGATTTGCTTTGCCTCCTCCGATGGTCCCGAAAGAGGCGTCAACGCGGTTAGTGTAAGCGGTGCCGCTGATGTCGGTCGCTCCGCCTCCGCCGATGGTGGCTCCGATCACGCTTGCCGCCACGGTGTTGACCGAAGCGCCGCCGATGAGATTGGGAGCTCCAGCATTGTTCGGCTCGATCCGCAAGGCACGCGCACTGTTCACCTTGATCTCCAGGGCTTGATTGTCCGTCGTACCAAGAAAGTGCGTGCCCGGAAACGCGCCCGCGTTACCGGAAAGGCGCCAGAAGGTGTTTGACAGTGTTTGCTCTGACAAGTTGGCACTCGTGATGGTGCCGGCAGCGATTTTGACCCCTGTGATGGTGCCGTTCGCGATCTTGTCACCCGTGATTGCGCCGGCAACGATATTGGCGTTGCTCACGGCGGAAACTCCGAGCGCCACAACATTAGTCAGGCCCGCGCCGTTGCCGGCGAAAGCGGTCGCGCTCACGGTTCCCGTGAAACGTGGGCTGCCGGTCAGCAGGGCGACATTGGGAGAGAGCTGTCCGTCGGACAACGTGCCGGTGATGCCGCTGGCGGGCATCGTTGCCGCCACCAACGCGTATCCGACTGCCGCTATCCTCTGGTCAGGGCTGAGTTGCTGCAAGCCGCTGCCGCCGTCAAACCACACGCGAAGGCGCACGTCCGAGTTCGCGAAAACGCCCGCCGGGATCACAGTCATGTTCGGGATAGCCGCGTCGCCGAGCAGCACCGCATACAGCCCCTTATCCACCGGCACGGAGACCGCCGACGTGCCGTTGCTCCAGAGCGTCGCGCCGCCAGCACCGTTCACCAGCGCGAATTGAAACTGGCCAGTGCCCGTAAAGTTCGTCCCGTTCACAACCACCCGGCCCTGATAGTTGATGACGCCGGGAACCTGAGCGAATGCGCAGGACGACACAAACGCAAGAACCGCCAATAGGGCTCGTTTTTTTGTTTTCATTTGTTAGTCTTCTTTCGAATTCATGATGAAATACTGACTGTTTTATGAAGAATTAGGGTGCCTGCACCTCGACCCGATAGAACAGGGCCTCTGCCCCGTGGGTGTCGCTGAGCGACATCTGCCCTGGCAGGCCGGGCACCGGCGTCTGCCCTGGCAGGTTCGTCCACACGCCGCTGACAAGGTTGCTCGCGTACAACAGCCGGTAGACCCGGTTTGTGGACGTGGGACGGAAGACGATGACCCGGTTCGGCGGCTGATTGGAGATCGCGACGATCTCGAAGACTGAAGCTGGGTCAGTGGGATCAAGATCTGCCGTGTAGGAATAGCGGTTGCTGCGGCCCGTGATATTGATTGCGTCGGCCAAGCCCAGCGGGTTATTCGTGCCGAAGTAGTGGACCTGCCACCAGTCCGGCAGCAGGTCGTCGGCATAGAGGCCGAAATTGTCGGGGTCGACGTCCAGAACGAGGAAAGCGCCCTGACCCGTCACGTTGAGGTAGCACCCTGTGACGACTGCGGGCGTGTCGGCATAAACGGCTGCCGCCGCCGCTAGGCCGCCGGCGCTGAGCGACGCGACCGGGGAGGCGGGCTCGCGCCAGGCGATCTCGCCTCCGCCCAAAACCGCCACGGTCGTGTCATCGAGTTCCGCGATCCCGCTGAGCTGTGCGGTTTCGCCTTCGTTTACCGAGCCGGGCGTGGCGGTCACGGCAACGCGGCTTATCTCGGTCAACTGCCCGATATAGCCTGCTTTGAGCGTTTCTGCTTCTCCGTCTTTAACGCTCACTCCGCCAATGGCTCCGATACTGCCGTCTATCCGATAGTTTTCGCTGACCGCGCATAGCCCGCCAGCGTCTGCCGTGTCGTTGACCGTGCAGGTCGCTCCGGAGCGTGCTCCGGCAAATGCCGCCGTCGTCACGCAAAATAGCGAAACGCAAACGAGCATTTTAACAAATGGAGCTCGCATACTGACCTCCTGACCAAACTTTCCATCTCTGTCTAAACCGCACATCCACGCCCTCGACGGTCTATCCCAAGAAATGCGCGTTCTCGATGAAGGACTGTAATAAAGAAAGGGTGAAACCTGTCAACGGAGATAAGAACAAAACAGTCATTGTATTCCTACGCACACAATCTGCATTTTCAACGCCTAAACCATTCAAGTGTCAAATCAAGAGTATTTACAATGTAATCACGAAAATACATTGAGTCAAGTGTTTTATTTAAATAGAAAAAACGGTAATTTGCGTGAAAAGTGCCAAAGGGGTGAATATTCACAATGCCTGCTATAAACGCACGTGCCGTAGACGCAGCGCGTTGCTGATTACAGAGACGGAGCTAAAGCTCATTGCCGCAGCGGCGAACATCGGCGACAGTAGAACACCGAAAAAGGGATAGAGACAACCTGCCGCCAGCGGCACGCCCGCCGCATTGTAGACGAAGGCGAAAAGGAGATTCTGCCGGATATTTCTGAGCGTCGCGCGGCTCAGCCGCCGCGCTCGTAAGAGGCCCTCCAAGTCACCGTTCACCAGCGTCACGTCCGCACTTTCCATGGCCACATCCGTGCCGGTTCCCATGGCGATACCGACCTGCGCCTGGGCCAGCGCCGGAGCATCGTTGATGCCGTCGCCCGCCATGGCAACGAGGTGCCCATCAGCCTGCAAACGCCGGACCACCTCGGCCTTGTCGCCGGGCAGCACTTCGGCATGGATCTCATCGATCCGCACCTGCTTGGCGACGGCCTCCGCCGTGGCGCGGCTGTCACCCGTGAGCATGATCACGCGCACCTCCTCCTGGTTGAGCGCCGCGATCGCCGCCGCCGCAGAGGCCTTGACTGGATCAGCCAGGCCGATCACGCCTGCCGCTTGGCCGTCCACGGCCACGAACACGACAGTCTGCCCCGCGGCACGCAATTCTTCCGAAGCTTGCGACAATGATCCGCCTTCGATACCGAGCCGTCCCAACAAACCGGCATTGCCCAGCACCACCTCGTGTCCGTCCACGCGACCCGCCACGCCCTGCCCGGTGAAAGAACGGAAGTCCGAGACCTTCGACAAAACGATGTTCCGCTCCGCCGCGCCTTTCACCACGGCGGCAGCCAGCGGATGCTCGCTGGCCAGCTCCAGAGTAGTTGCGAGCCGCAAAAACTCACCCTCATCGGTCCCCTCCCGCGTTTTTATGGTCGCCAAGCGCGGGCGGCCTTCGGTGAGCGTGCCGGTCTTATCGATAACCAGCGTATCGACCCGCGCCAGGAGTTCCAGCGCTTCGGCGTTTTTGATCAGAACGCCCGTTGTTGCACCGCGTCCGACGCCCACCATCACCGACACGGGTGTGGCGAGTCCCAGCGCGCAAGGGCAGGCGATGATCAGCACCGCCACGGCATTCACGATCGCATGGGCGAGCCGCGGCTCGGGACCCCACACGCTCCATACGCAGAAGGTCAGCAGCGCCACCGCCACCACAGCCGGGACGAAATAGCCCGCCACCCCATCGACGAGCCGCTGGATGGGCGCACGAGAGCGTTGCGCCTCCGCGACGCGGCTCACGATCTGCGCCAGCAGCGTGTCAGAACCGACCTTGCGGGCCTTCATCAAAAGCCCGCCCGTGCCGTTGACCGTCGCGCCGATCAGCGTGTCGCCGACGCCCTTATCGACGGGCATGGATTCGCCGGTCACCATGGACTCATCCACGCACCCCGAGCCCTCCAGCACCTCCCCGTCCACCGGGATTTTTTCGCCCGGGCGGATGCGCAGGAGGTCGCCAGGGAGTACCTCTTCCAGCGGCAGGTCCTCCTCGACGCCGTCGATTCGCACGATCCGGGCGGTTTTGGGGGCGAGTCCCATCAGTAGCTTGAGTGCCGCGTTCGTGTTGGCACGCGCCTTCAATTCCAGCACTTGTCCCAGCAGCACCAGCGTGGTGATGACTGCCGCCGCTTCGAAGTACACAGGCACGCCACCGCCGTGATGCGCGGCCGCCGGGAAGAGGTGCGGCGCCAGCAGAGCGGTCACACTGGTTCCCCACGCGACTGTAATGCCCAAGCCGACCAGGGTGAACATGTTGAAATGGCGGGAAAGAAGCGACTGCCAGCCGCGCACCAGAAACGGCCAGCCGCCCCAGAGCACCACGGGTGTGGCCAAAGCGAACTCGACGCCCTGTTCGAACCGCGGCGGGAACCAAGCAGGCAGAAAGCCGAGATGGGTGGTCATGGCCAGGACAAAGACCGGAAGCGTCAAGAGGAGGCAGGCCCAAAACCGCCGGCTCATCATCACAGCTTCAGGATTCTCCGCTTCGGCCACCGCACCGGCGGCACTCTCAGGCTCCAGTGCCATCCCGCACTTCGGACAGTCGCCCGGGCCTTCCTGCCGCACCTCAGGATGCATGGGACAGGTGTAAGTCGTATGCTCGTCCCGCGCTTCTGCCGAAGGTCCAAAAGCCTGATCCCTCCCTGTTATATCAGGGTAGTGCTCCGGATGTCGGCTGAACTGCAACAAGCAATGACCGCTGCAGAAACCATATGTCACGTCGCCATAGCGGCACGTGTAGCCGGGCTTCTCCGGCACAGCCATTCCGCACACCGGATCATGTTGTTCGTTCATGGGGAGTTAAGAGGATACAAAGCCGCATTGTCGAACCAGGTTTTTTCGCCCGCGTCCTGCCGGACATTGAACATCAGCACCAACTCGTCCGCACCTGCGGGAACCTGCACCAGGCCGAACGCGTGTCGCCAGCCGCCGGCTCCGGGCGCGCCCAGACCAACAGGCACGCCGGCGAGTGACCAGTCCCATGCGCCGTTCCGTTTCCAGTAAATGTTGACCGTCGGTGCGGCGCCCTGAGCATCGGCCTCCACCACATACTGTTTCCCGGGGGCCGTGGGAATCGACGTGAGGAAGCAGCCCCCTTCCACACCGATCGCGCAAAGGGAGAAGGTGTCGCCCTTACCCTTTTGCGTCTCCGTCCCGAAAGCGCCCTGCCGCTTCTTCTCATCCTGCCAGCAGGCCCATCGGGTCGGCAGTTCGCCCTTTCGGAACCCCGACACACCTTCGACCTTTACCGGCGCACACGTACCGTTCACAAGCAGGTTCGTCAACGTGCCCGCCTGCCGCTGATGCGCCAGCATCTTTTCAGCCCATTCGCGGGGATTCCGCAATTGCGCCAGCGTCCCGTTAAAGCCGGGCAGCTTTTCCTCCCAGGTCGGATTCTTCTCGCGAGTCGTCCCTGTCCACTTGATCCAGTCCATCTTCTCGCCGTACACCCAGACATACTCCTGGGCCGCATCCAGCGCCTGCGCGAAATTGCTCCGCAGGTGGTTCAGGCGCGAACCGTCCAGTTCACCGAAATACCACGGCGAGTTGGTCGGATTGGTGTACATGTCGAGATAGAGACCGAAGCCAGCCAACACTTGCGTCTGGTACTTCACGCGGTTCACCGGTTCAACCAACGCCAAGGCCTTGTTTTGCGCCCGCCAAACGGAAAGGTAATAATCCTTTTTGGCGGCTTCGTAGCGGTACGCGTGTTCATCGCCGTCGATCATTCGTGCGCCGGGCGGTAGTTCATCCAGCATTCCGTTGAGAAAGGCCGGCCAGAGGTCGCCGGCGTCGGCCACGGCTGTACGCGGATCAACGAGCGTGAAATACTGAGGATGAAGGCTCAGCATCCAGAAGGACAGGAGAGTGATCTCGGGATATTCGGTGACCATGCTCCGCATCACCTGAGCGCCGCGCCGCCGCGCCCGTGCGGCGGTTTCGGCGAAAGGGGCGTCGCCGGAAACCAAAAAGTATTGTCGCGTGGAGGGATAGTCTTCGGGATCAATCAGGATGCCCTTGGCCTGCCCTTCCTTGGCCAGCCAGGCCACCACGCCGAGGTTGTGGGCAAACCGAGCCCAGGCCGCGTCGTCGTTCCACGCCAGCCGTTTATGAGGTGCCCAGAAGGTCGTCAGAAAATTGTGTTTGAGGTTACGCGACGCGCATTGCCGAAGCACGGACACATCGTCCTTGAACCACGCCCGGTCCCACGCCGGATCATTCATGACTGAACCGTATCCAATTCTGAGCCCGGCTTGCGGTTCTTTGGTCAGCGACAGCGAGATGCCATCCAGCGGCACCCTTTCCCACGCGTCGAGGTTTCGCGCCACATCGGCGGGCCGGACCGCAAGCAGGTCCCAGCTATGCCCGATCATTTTCTTCTCGGCACCGCCTGCCGTCATCGTTAGAGCAGCCCCAATAAAAGCCAACATTCCCGCCCGTTTGAGACTCTGATTTCTCATGGCTCATCCCTTTTTTAACTTTATACTGTACCAAATCTTATCATCGATGACACAGATAGGTTTCTTTCCATGGATAACCGTTTACCCTTCCCGCCCAGCACCCCGCAAATGTTGATTTCCTGCCTTATATAGAGGCACACATCATATCCACACTTACAAAGGAGACTCAACCATGTTCCAACCTGGCAGCATCGGCAACCCCCGCACCATCTCAACGAATGGACCTCTCCCCATCCTCCCTCCTCCTTTTCCACGCTGCCCACGGTGTCTTCCTCCGGGCCTCTGTGAGAGATTCTCCTCTGCCCTGTTTCTCCCATATTTCACGAACGCAATTGTGTACATTTTCACCGCCTTCCGCTTTTTTTATTGTTATTAATTCCCCGGTACCCCGCACAGACCCCCCGGAAGGAGGATGAAATAAAGTCGTAAACAATTTCACATCAAATACTTAAAATGAAAACAAACGACACGCCACATCCCGCCCAGACCCTCACCTACAGCGCCTCTGACCGACGTTTCAGCCTTATTATCACCCGAAAAAGACTTGAAAAGTCCTCGTTATTTCGCAGCCGAACTCCCCGAACGGTTTCGCCTGTTCACCCTCAAGCCGGAGCCGTCAGGCACCCGCCTCGGTGCGGATTCAACACCGTTGAATCGCACCCGATGAGGGCTGAGGATTGCGTTTTCGGTTGGCAGCCCATGGTGAATGCGTTATTCTGTCAAAAAACAATCGGGGGGCTACAATGAAGGTATCTGTTTGGATTCTGGCCGGCCTCATGGCCGGAACATCGGCTGTGCAGGCGGGGACCGTGAAGAAGATCTATGTCGCGCCCACTGGCAATGACGCCGCTTCCGGCTCCTGGTGGCGACCGTTTGCCACGTTCGAGCGTGCCCAGGAAGCGGTCAGACAGGTTAAGGCAGCCGTGCCCGCGACGGAGATCGAACGCATCGAAGTGTTGTTTAAGGCCGGGACCTACACGCTCGAAAAGCCGATCCTGCTCCAACCCGCGCATGGCGGTACGGCCGGCTATCCCGTGATTTACCGCGCGCGCGGTGGCCTGCCGGTCTTCAGCGGCGGCCGAGCGATCACAGGCTGGACGGTCGGTGCGGACGGCGCGTGGACGGTCCAGCTTCCCGCTGTGAAAGAGGGCAAATGGGATTTCGCCCAGCTCTTCGTCAACGGCCAGCGCCGTTTCCGGCCGCGCCTGCCTAAAAAAGGCTATTTCATTGCCGCGGGCGACTTCGAGAAAAGTGATAAGGGGATCAACGGTTTCCTTTACATGAGCAATGATCTCAGCGCCGCGTGGGCGAATCTCTCCGACATCGAGTTCCACGTGCTGCACGTCTGGTCCGCTTCGCGTATGCGTGCCGCATCCATCGACGCGACACAGAAGGTGGTGAAGTTTCCCGCGACCCGCGCTTTCAACTCAGACTGGGGAAACTTCAAGAACCGCCGCTACTGGGCCGAAAACGTGAAGGAAGCTTTCGGGACTCCCGGCGAGTGGTATCTCGATAAGCCCACCGGCACGCTCACCTACATGCCGCTGCCCGGCGAGTCGCCGGACACCGCCTGCGTTGAAGCGCCCGCGATCTCGCAACTGCTCATCTTCCAGGGCTTCGAGAATCAGCCCATCATCAACACCGTGCTCGAAGGGCTCGTCTTCCGCCAATCGCAATGGGTCACGCCGCCCGAGGGCAACTTTACGCCGCAGGGCGAAATGAACATCCCTGCCGCCGTGGAGTTCGTCAGCGCGCGCGGCGTCAGCGTGCGACGCTGCGCTTTCACTCAGCTCGGCGGCTACACGATGGGGTTCGGGCCGGGAGCGCACTCGAACACGGTGGACCACTGCCTGATGACCGACCTCGGCGCGGGAGGCGTGAAGATCGGCCCGCCGTATGTCGGGTATCTCATGGCTGAAGCGCCCAAGAACGTGCTCACGCCGGACGCGCCGGACGGTCTCGCCAAGACCACTTCGGCCATTACGGTCTCCAATTGCCGCATCACCGGCGGCGGCCGTATCCATCCTGCCGCGCACGGCGTCTGGATCGGCCATTCCTCCTACAACCGCGTGCTGAACAACGAAATCAGCGATCTCTACTATACCGCCGTGTCCGTCGGCTGGGTGTGGGGTTACGCAGAGCCCTCGCGGGCACACCACAACGAGGTGGCCTTCAACCATATGCACCATATCGGCCAGGGCGTGCTCTCCGACATGGGGGGGGTCTACACGCTTGGCATCTCGCCCGGCACGACGGTCCACGATAACCACATCCATGACATCCATGCCTACGACTACGGCGGCTGGGGACTTTACACCGACGAGGGCTCCACCGGCATCCGCATGTTCAATAACCTGGTGTACAGCGTCAAAACCGGCGGGTTCCACCAGCACTACGGGCGCGCAAACATCATCGAGAACAACATCTTCGCGAACTCGCTCAAGGATCAGGTTCAGCGTACACGCGACGAACCGCACATCTCCTTCTTCTTCCGCAACAACATCATCTACTGGGACAACGAGGGCTCGCTTTTTGGGAGCAACTGGAAGGGCGGCGTGCGCGGCATGAAGGACGGCCTGCCGACCCAGCACTACGAGCTCGGCCCCAACCTCTACTGGCACCGTTCAGGCAAACAGGACCTCTTCCCCGGTAAAAAAACGCTGTCGCAGTGGCAGGCTGAAAACGGACAGGACGCCGGTTCACTCGTGGCCGATCCGCTCTTCGAGAACCCGGCAGAGAACAATTTCCGCCTCAAGGCGAAAACACCTGCCGCGAAAATCGGGTTCACGCCTTTCGACGCCTACACGTCCACCGGTCCACGCGAGCCGCACCGTCTGCCCGGCCTCGCGGCCAGGCCGGTCCCGACGATGTATGAACTCAAATAGGATGCGTTTCCCCTGCGCAAAACGGTATGGACCGGATGACTCCAGAACAGCGCCACCGTTGCATGTCGCATATCCGCAGCAAAGACACGCAACCGGAATGGCTCGTGCGGCGAAGCGTCCACGCCATGGGTTTTCGATACCGGTTACACGTGAAGGGCCTGCCAGGAAAGCCGGATCTGGTTTTGCCGCGCCACCGCAAAATCATCTTTGTGCACGGCTGTTTCTGGCATGCGCACGGCTGCCGGGCGGCACAGCGTCCGCCCGCGACGCATCAGCGTTTCTGGAAAGAGAAGTTCGCGGCGAACGTGCGACGTGACCGACAGGTTCTGCGCCAGTTGTGGCAAGCAGGGTGGCAGGTGCTGGTGGTCTGGGAGTGCGAGACCCAAGAGCCCGAACGGCTTCGCGCAACGCTTGCGGCGTTTCTCGCGCCAGCGACTCGACCGGCCAATTACGAGCTTGCCGATCAGCACACGCTTTACGGGCAAGCGGCTGAATTTCCAGAAGACTACGGTCGATAGCCTTCGTTTGCAACAGCGCGCCGGAGGCCGCGGGCTACCCAGGATTCAGGGGGTAGATTCTGGTGGCACGCGAATCCGGTTGTGCTTCGCTCTTGCTAAAGAATCGAGATCATCGTGCCCCGATCATCGTGCAGCACCCGCAGCAAGCCGCTGCCCGAGAAGTGCGTGTCGTCTTTGTAATTCGCTCCGCTGCCGGTCGAGCCGTACGTGCCCACGCGCATCACCTTCGTGCCGTAGAGCAACCATCCCACCGATTCCATCACGCCGGCCTGCAAATGGATCTTGGCGGTCGAGACGCCTGCGGCCGGCATTTTGACCGTCGCGGAGTTTGCAATCGTCACCGAGTTGGACAAGGCCAATATCCCATTGCCGGAGACAACGATGTTCGTGCAGTTGGGGCCGAATGTGCCGTCGCGGGCGACAGCAAGCGTACCATTGGTGACGCTGAAACTACCCGAGGTCGAGGTGAAGGCATTCGTGATGGTCAGCGTCGCCGTGCCGCTCTTGAGCAGACTCACCGCGCCGGTGAAGCACATGTCGATGGTTTCAGACACGCTCTGGTGGACCGTCAAGGTTGCAGGTGTGGCGCTCCTGATGATGCGCTGTGCAGCAAGGTTACCCGCCCCGATGTAGAGCCTGCTGACGGCTTGGTCGTTGCCGTTCAGATCCAGCGTTCCACTTGGACCATAGCCGATCCCCATCCTCAGACTGGCCGCGGCGGGAATCGCGTTGGGCACATCCAACCGCAATGTGCCGTTCGCAACCAAGGTATCGGTCCACGTGTTGCCGGCGACCGCCAGCACGGTGAGCCCGCCGGAGTCGGCATAAAAGGTTTTCAAGCCCAAATTGAGTGGCGTCGTGCTGAAGATCGTTGTGGCTCCTGAATTGATGACAAAAAGTCCGCTGGCCCCATCCAAAGCCGTAACCCCACCGGTGATGCTCAGCGTGCCGGAGTAGATTTGAAGGCGCACTTGGTTAAAAAGGCTGATCGGCCCTCCGAGCGTGCAGTTTCCTTGTTCGCTCCGCAGCGTGCCGCCGTTGTTGAATTCGCCGTTCAAGATCAGCGGTTCAGCGATATGGAGGTTGCTCCCCAAATACATGAATCCGCCTGCGCCACCCAGCACAGTCGTGCTGCCGTTGGTGCTGCCCAGGGCGTTGGCATGGTAGACGCGCAGCCACCCGTTGTTGATGAGGAGCGGTCCGTCGAAGGTGTTCGGGCCGGAAAGGGTCAGCGAACCGTTTCCCGTCTTGAGGAGGCCGCGCGGCGTGTCCCCGTCTTCGATGGTGCTGGTCACTTGAACGGTTGTGCCGGCCGCGCCGTTGTTGGTGACACACCAGGTCTGGTTGTCGCCGAGGACCATGTCTTCCGCGATTATGTACGTACGTGCACTCGTGCCGGGGACCTGCGCGAAAAGTCCGGCCGCGCCGTTAGAGACAATGCCCGCACCGGCCGCAAGAACAAAGTTGGCGTCGCGGTTGAGGGTCATGCCGTAAAAGCCAACGGCCTGATCCACGGTCGCCGTGAGGCCACCGGTCGCGAAGGTGGCATATGCTGTGCCGTCGAAGGAGGGCACCACGTCGTTTGTCCAGTTGGCTGCCGTACCGAGCAGCGTATCCGCATTACCGCCTTCGCCGTCCCACAGGGCTTTCGAGGCCGCGAGCGGGGGACCGCTCCATACAAAGAGTCGGCCGCTGCCTGAGAAAAATGTGTTATTTTGATAAGTCGCACCGCTGGTGGTGGAACCGTAGGTGCCGCTTGGCTGCTGCACGCCGTCAATAAAGAGCCGGTCCACCTGTTCAAGAAGACCCGCATCGCTCTTCAGTTTACCGCCGGTGAACAGCCAGATGGTGGCGGCATCGTTGATGGCCATCTGGTTGCGTAATTCCAACGTGCCGCTGCCAGCGACGGTGATGTTGGTGCTGTTCCCGAGTTTGGCGGTTGTCACCAGCAGCGTGCCGTTGCTGACAATGAAATCGCCAGCGGTGTTGCTGAGGGCATTGGTGAGCGTGAGTGTGCCGGTACCGGTCTTGACGACGGTGAGCACGCCGGAGAGTTGGTCCTCATACGTCGCCGCGGCACTCAGGTTCAGCGTCAGCGTGGCAGGGGTGTCGCTGTTGATCCGGACCGTTCTCGGTGCGGTCGTTCCGGCCCTTGCGATGCTGGCGATGGTCTGGTTGTGACCGTTCAGATTCAGTGTGCAACTCGGACCGTAGCTCACGCCGCCGATCTGCAATGTCGTACCGACCGGAAGAGGGTTGTCGACATCGAACCGCATAGTCCCTCCCGAGAAGAGCGTGGTCCCCCACGTATTGCTGGACACACCCAGAATGGTCGTTCCTCCGGAATCGCAGTGGAAGGTGCCGATGCCGATCGAAACGGGCCATGTGGTGAACTCGATCGTGCCGTTGGCATTGACCACGAAAAAGGCATTCGCCCCCGTCACGCCGCCGGCGATCTTCAGCCAGGTCCCTCCGTTGGCGTTGTAGCGTCCGCCCGCTGTCGTGATCAGGCCGCTGACCGTATTGGTGCCGATTTCGTTCAACAGGCAGGTGCCGGCGACGGAGCCGCCTGTGAAGGTCAAGGGTTCGGAGAGGATGATGTTGTTGCGCAAATTGAGCGAACCCCGGTTGGCGGTGTTAACCGTGGTGTTGCCGTTGGTCGAACCCAAGGCATTGGCATGGGTGACGACGACCGTGCCGGTGCTGATTGCGGTGACGCCCTCATAGGTGTTGTCGCCGGTCAGAAAGAGAGCAGAGCCGCCGAGTTTCGTCAAGCCGCCCGTCCCGCTGAGCACGCCATTCACCACGAGGTTACCGTTGCTGGCGTTTAAGATGCGCGTGGCCGGAAGGAGCATGGGCAGGTTGATCGTCTGGGCGTCGGCGTCATTGTTCGCCACGTTGCCGCCCAGTGTGATGCCGTTGCCGCTGAGCACGAACGCGCCGGCTCCGCTGTTGAAGGTGAGGCCCGCAAAGGCGGTACCTTCGCCCAGGTCATTGGTGTTCGTCAGCCGGACGGTGCCGCCGAAAAAAAGCGAGTCATCCGCAACGGGAGCCGTCGCATTACCGTCCCAGTTAGTTACCGAGGTCCAGTTGGCATCTCCGCCACCGCCGTCCCATGTGCGATCCGCGGCAAAAGCCGCACCGGCCAGAAGGAGGCTCAGTGTCAACAGGTTGTGCGTTCTCATGCTCGGATTCTCCTTTTCAATGTTATTTAAATTTCTTTTCGCCATCCCGCTCCTCCATGAAGGGAGGAGGGTGCGGGCTACCATTTTTGCCCACGCACTCCGGGTTGGCTCTTTCTACCTTTACAGTACCGATATCATCGTACCGGAATTGTCGTGCAACACCTTCAGTATACCATTTCCCGAGAAATGCGTGTCGTCAACGTGATTCGCGCCGCTGCCCGTTGCGCCGTAGGTTCCGACGCGCTGCATCTTGTCGCCATAAAACAGCCAGCCGACCGACTCGTTCACTCCCGCAGGGAGACTGATCTTCGCCGTGGAAATCCCGACGGCGGGCATCTTAACCGTAGCAGAATCTGCGATGGCGACCGCGTTCGAAAGCGTCAACGTGCCTGTCCCTCCAACAACGATATTCGTGCTGTTCATACCGAACGTGCCTGTGCTGTTGACGATGAGCGTGCCGTTGCTCACAACGAAGCTGCCGTACGTGGTGTTCGTGCCCGAAAGGGTCAACGCGCCCGTTCCCGTTTTCACGAGAGTGACCGCCCCCGTGAGGCTGCCGTTGTATTCCGAGACGACGCCCTGGTTCACCGTCAGCGTGGCAGGTGCTACGCTGAAAAGAACCCTCGCCTCCGGGCCGGAGATTCCGGTTTTCAGTTGTCCAATCGTCTGATCGTTTCCATTGATATTCACAAGAGAACTCTTCGAACTGGCCGAACCTTGCAGGAACGTAGAGGTTGGCGGCAGCACGTTGGGCAGATCGAGCCTCATGAAGGTGCCGCCGGCTTCGAGCTGCGACCACGTGTTGTTGGTGACGGCCAGAATGATCGCCCCGCCTCCCGTGTGGGAGACCATGCTGTTGACGCCGAGGGTGATCGGTTTCCCGGAAATCCGAAGATACGTTCCGCTGTCCGCGCCCACGACAAAGTAAGCGTTCATGGCTCCTGTTACGCCACCGACGATGTCGAGGCTCCCGCCGAACACCCGTATGCGGGAACCGATGCCGGTGCCGGAGGTAATCAGGCCGCTCCACGTGTTGCTGCCGCCCGTGTTGCGAATGGTGCCGGCATAGTTGAGTGCCGTTTCTCCGACGATCGTGATGGGTTCGGCAGTGTTGATTCCACCACTCAATTCCAGCCAGCCGCCATTTTCGACCACGGTAGCGCCATTGGTACTGCCGAGCGCGTTGGAGTGGCTGATACGAAGCACGCCACTGGTCTTTACAGTCGTCGATCCGTCATAGGTGTTGTTGCCGGAAAGAATGAGCGCGCCATCACCGGCCTTTGTCAGACTGTACGGTAAGACCCGGTCATCGATCGCTCCCGACACGTTCAGCGTCGTCGTACCTGCACCATTGTTGGTGACTGTCCAAATCTGATTATCGGTCAGCACCAGATCCTCGGCCAGCGTATATGTCCGCGATGTCGTGTTCGGAACCTGTGCCAAAATGCCGCCCTGACCGTTGGTTAAAACGCCGGCACCGGACGCCACGGAGAAGTTCGTGTTGGCGCTGAAGGTCATGCCATACAGGCTTGCAACCGTATCGACGGTTGCTGTGATGCCGCCTGTGGCGAAGACGGCAAGTGTCGTGCCGTCAAAAGCCGGCACCGTATCGTCCACCCAGTTGGTTGCCGTGCTCAAAAGCGTGTCTGCTCCACCATCCGCATCCCATGTGGCGCTTACGGGGATGATCGCAGGGCTGCTCATGACCGTGATCATTCCTGTTCCGGAGAAGCGGACATTGTCGATATGCATCGCGCCGCTGCCGGTCGCGCCATAGGTGCCGCTCAGTTGCTGAACACCGCCCAGAAACAGTTTGTACACCGTCTCGTTGAGCCCCGCGTTGACATTGACCTTCGCGCCGCCGTCCTCGATGGACAGGGTGGCGTTGTCCGAAAGCGCGTCTGTGGCGCGAAGCTCCAGCGTTCCTCCCGCAACCACGATGTTCGTGCTGCCGCTCAAACGGGCCGTCGTGGCAACGATCAGCGTACCGTTGCTGACCGTATAGGAGCCCGTGTTGGAGGAGACCCCGTTTGTCAGGATCATTGTCCCTGTCCCGCTCTTCACGACACTGATCGCATTGGTGAACACACCCTCGAACGAATTACTGGCGAGGCTCTGGTTGATGGTCAGCGTGGCAGGTGTCGGGCTGGTCACAACGCGCAGGCCGGAATTTTTTGTACCGTTATACAGGCGTGCCGTGGTCTGATCAAAGCCGTTCAGGTCAAGCGTGCCGAGCGGACCGTAGTCCAGGCCCATTCGGATCGAGGCGGTCGGCGGCAGCGCGTGCTTAACATTCATACGCACGGTTCCTTTTGCGATGGTCAATTCGCCCCACACGTTACTGGCCACATCCATGACGGTCAGCGTGTAGTCGTCAGCGTAAAAAGTGGCGTTACTCATCGTGAGCGGGGTTGTCCGGATATTGAGTATGCCGCTGCCGTTGACCACAAAGAACGGGTTGTTCGTGATGCCGCCCGTGATGTTCAGGACCGTTCCACCGTTGATGACATGGCGGCCGCCAGTCGAATTGATCATTGAGCTGATCGTGTTGGTGCCGGACCCGTTGATCAGACAGGTCTTGTTCACATTCGCCCCCGTAAAGGTTAACGGCTCGACGAGCGTGATGCTGCCGCGCAGATCGAGGGCTGCGCCCCGGGACGTGTTGATGGTCGTGCCGCTTGTGGTCGTGCCCAGCGCATTGGCGTGCGTGATGACAACGGTGCCCGTGCTGATGGTGGTCAGGCCCTCGTAGGTGTTGTTTCCCGCCAGCGTCAGCGCATAGAAACCCGTCTTCGAAAGTCCTCCCGTTCCACTGAGCACACCGTTCGCCACGAGGTTGCCGTTACTGGCGTTGAAGGTCTGAGTCGCAGACAGAGTCATGGGCAGGTTGACCGTTTGGGTGTCATTATCAAGGTTTACCAGACTGCCACCCAGCGTCATGCCGTTACCGCCAAGAACGAACGTGCCGGCACCACTGTTGAAAGTGAGCCCGGCAAACGACAGGTCGGCAGACAGGTCGTTCGTGTTGGTCAGTCGGGCGGTGCCGCCGAAAAAAAGCGAGTCATCCGCGCCAGGCGCTGACACATTCCCATCCCAGTTACTTACAGAACTCCAGTTGGCGTCCGTATGGCCGCCGTCCCAGATTCGGTCGGTCGAAAAAGCCGTACCGGCCAGAAGGAGGCACAGTGTCAGCAGGCTGTTCGTTCTCATGCTCGAATTCTCCTTTTAAACGTTATCCAAAGTTCTTCTCGCCATCGCTTTCCTCCGTGACTGGAGGAGGTTGCGGGCTACCTTTTTTTGCCCACGCACTCTCCGCGAGCGCGAGCGGTCGTACCGGGAGGCACGCGCACCGGGCAGGTTCTTTCAACCCTTACAGTACCGATATCATCGTGCCGGAATTGTCGTGCAACACCTTCAGTACACCATTTCCCGAGAAATGCGTGTCGTCAACGTGATTCGCGCCGCTGCCCGTTGCGCCGTAGGTTCCGACGCGCTGCATCTTGTCGCCATAGAACAGCCAGCCGACTCGTTCGACCACTCCTGGCGCAACGTTGATTTTAGCCGTGGAGATCCCGACGGCGGGCATGCGGACCACAGCAGAATCGGCGATGGCGACCGCGTTCGAGAGCGTCAACGTGCCTGTCCCTCCCACAACAATATTCGTGCTGTTCATGCCGAAGGTGCCCGTGCCGCTCACGATCAGAGCGCCATTGCTAACGCAAAACGCTCCGTAAGACGTGTTAGTATTAGACAGGATCAGACTGCCGGTATTCGTCTTAACCAGATTGACCGCACCGGTGATGGCACCGTTAAACGTGGTGGTTGTGCTCTGGTTAACCGTGAGGGTGGCCGGTGTCGGGCTGAACAGGATTCGCGTACCGGCCGTCGTAGCTGTACATCTGAGCTGTCCGATGGTCTGTTTCGTACCGTTGAGATTCACGCCGCTCGTGGGACTGCTACCAACGGTGATGAGCCCTGCCGGCGCCAGCGCGTTGTCGACGTCGGTACGTATGAAATGGCCCGAGATCTCGAGCTCTCCCCACACGTTGTTCGACACGGCAAGAATGATCCAAGATCCGGTGTGCGCAAAAAACGTGCTGCCGCCAAGGTTGATCGGTTTTTCGGAAATCCGGATGAAGGTGTTGCCGTCTGCTCCGAGGACGAACTGACCACCCGTCGCGCCGCCGGTCAGGTCCAGACTGCCGTAGAGGCATTTAATGCGTGATCCGTTCAAAATGAGGCCACTCACGACATTGCTCCCACCGGTACTCCGCAATACGCCCGAATAACTCGTGCTGGCGTCTCCATAAAGAGCAAAACTCTCCGGGACATTGATCCCGCCGCTCATTTCGATCCATCCGCCGTCTTCAACCAGCGTGGTGCCGTTGGTCGTACCGAGGGCGTTGGCATGGGTGATTCTGAGGACGCCACCGGTTTTGACGGTGGTAAGGCCGTCATAACTGTTATTGCCCGCAAGTACCAGCGGCCCGTTGCCGTATTTGGTCAGGGTGTAGATGGAGTTGCTGTCGCTGAGCGAACCCGATACGATCAATGTCGCGTTGCCAGCCCCGTTGTTGGTGACGCTCCAAACCTGGTTTTCCGCAAAGGCCACATCCTCGTCCAATCGATAAGTCCGCGAAACCGTTGTGGGAAGCTTCGCGGCAAGGCCGCCTGTACCGAGCGTGATGGCGCCGTCTCCGTTGGCCACAACAAAGTTTGTGTCGCTGTTGAAGGTCATGCCATACAGGCCGACGGCCGTATCCACGGTTGCCGTGGCGCCGCCCGTGGCGAAAA
>JAEAMG010000502.1_pt1 | contig 43260 bp, 40 predicted proteins | sample 8958741 | NCBI WGS metagenome assembly JAEAMG01 (sample SAMN16933256, study PRJNA681125) | bioreactor sludge metagenome | isolation source: anaerobic bioreactor treating anionic surfactant - SDBS | place: India: Bengaluru | collected 2019-02-28 | reverse complement strand
TGCGCCGCCTGCTGCGCGTGCTGGCCAAGGGCGAGACGATCACGCAAGACGTCTCAACCCTGGAAAACCCGGCCATCCTGGATCAGTTGAAAGAAACGTCTTAACAGACAGGCCAGTGCCTCCGGAAGGGCCGTGCGCACCACTGTGGCGCATCCTTCCGGCAGGCCTGGCCAAACTTTTACCCCTGGGTAAATAACTTTGGCAGTCTGTAGAATCTTTGCTATAATCTGCGGCTTCGCGACAAGCGATATGCAGTACACAATGTGAGCAAGCAAGACGCGCGCATTGCCTTCAGGAGAGATGGCTGAGCGGCTGAAGGCGCACGCCTGGAAAGCGTGTATAGGGTAATACTCTATCGGGGGTTCGAATCCCCCTCTCTCCGCCACGGATAGTAATTAAGTAAGATCAGGACGTCTCAGGAAGTCCCTCAAAAACCGCTTAGATCATTGATTCTAAGCGGTTTTTTCGTTTTTCGGCGTCTCGAAATGTGCCAAGACGTTTCAGTACGTCTAACTTTTTTGAGGGAAAGCGCCGGGCCGGATTCCCCCATCCTTGACTACCATTCCCGCATAACTGTCCTATAGTGGTTTCAGACGCATTTGCGAAGGAGGCCACCATGGCAAAGCTCATCGTACCGCTGTCCGAACTCCAGGTCAAAAACGCCAAACCAAAGGATAAACCATACAAGTTATCCGACGGCGGCGGCCTGTTCGTAGAAGTCATGCCGAGCGGGTCTCGCATCTGGCGCTGGAAGTTTCGCCAGGCCAACGGTAAGGAGAACGCACTGACGTTTGGTCCTTATCCGGAAATTACGTTGCAGGATGCGCGTGAAAAGCGCTTGGCAGCGCGGCGCCTGATGCTTCAAGGGATTGACCCGGCCAAGCATCGCGACGACGCCAAACGACTGTTGAAAGAGCGCGCCGCCAATACTTTTGAAAAAATCGCCCGCGAGTGGCATGCCAACAGGGTTCCGACCTGGAGCGAGCGCACCGCCAAGAACGTCCTGCAACGGCTGGAGGCAGATATCTTTCCTGCCATTGGCCGCAAGCCCATCGATGAACTCAAGCACCTCGATGTGATCGCCGCACTGCGCAAGATCGAGGAGCGCGGCGCAAGCGAGGTCGCCCATCGCCAGAGAGCGGTATGTGCGTCAATTTTCAGCTACGCGATTCAGTGCGGATTCACAGAGCGCAATCTGGTCACCGATATGAAGGATGTGCTGAAGACCGTCCGCGCGGGACACTTCGCCGCCATCAACGCCGACGAGCTACCGCAGTTCCTGGCCATTCTGGACCGCAACGAAGCACGTATGTTCGCGCCGACCCGCATTGCGCTGCGGCTGATGCTGCTGTGCTTTGTGCGTACCAGCGAGTTGATTGAAACGCCCTGGAGTGAAATTGACCTGGAGCGCGACGAGTGGATCATTCCATGGCAGCGCATGAAGCGCGGCAAGCTGACCGTCAATCCGGATATGACCAACCATCACGTCTGCCTGTCGCGCCAGGCGCTGGAGCTGCTGCGCGAACTGCACGCGATCACGGGCCGCAGCAAGTACCTGTTCCCGAATCAGCGCGACCACGAAAAACCGATCAGCAATAACACGATACTGGTGGCGCTTGGACGCATGGGATACAAGGGCAAGATGACCGGCCATGGCTTCCGGGCGCTGGCCATGAGCACCATCAAGGAGCGCCTGGGCTACCGGCATGAAGTCGTGGACCGGCAGCTGGCACATGCACCGAAGGATAAGGTGGCCAGCGCCTATGACCGCGCCCAGTTCCTGGCGGAGCGGCGCCGGATGATGCAGGATTGGGCCGACTATATCGATGCCGTCAGCGGCAAGGGAGCGCCGCCGCAGACGCCAAGATTAACGCTGGTCAGTGGCGAATTCAGCCGGGATGGCGGAACAGGAGGGCACCATGTCTAAGTATGTATTGCGCCTCACGGATGAGCTTATCAAGCAAGCTGCTCCGAAGGACAAAATATACAAACTATTCGATGGGGCTGGTCTGTACATCGCAGTGCAGCCCAGCGGCAGCAAGGTCTGGCGCATGAAGTATCTCCAGCAAAGCGGTGGCGAAAGCGTTCTGACTTTTGGCCGGTACCCTGAAGTTTCCATTGCCAAAGCGAGAGAACACAGGCTTGCAGCGCATCAGCTGCTGGAGCAGCAGCAGGACCCGCACACAGAATTCAATCGAGAAAAATTGCATCCACTGCCAAAGCCTATTCCAATCGACGAAATATTCGATGAGCCGGAGTGGGGCCATGTGCAGACCAGTATTCGGCGGGCGACCCTGCTCGCTATCCGTCACCTCGAAACCGCCTTATTTCCGGCATTGCAGCGCATTTCCATCAGTGAAGCACAGCACAGTATCCAGCAAGCAGCCATTCGGCAAATTGAACAGGCTGGTTTGCAGGTCGTCTCCCGTCAGCTGGAGGGTGTCGCGACGGCGCTCGCTGCCAGTTATTTACGTAACGGTATGAGCATGGACCAATTGGTTAGTGCGATGAAGGAGTCAAGGAGGCGGGTACGTCGCCAGGGCGACGACATGCAGTAGCTATCGGAGTCTTTGACCGGGTCCCAATTCTGCGTACTACGAAAAGCGCACTTGACGAAACGAACCACTTGCAAACGTCGATATCAGGCATAGAATGAAGCTCTCTTATGTGGGAATCGCTCCCACGAGGGCATGCTTCAAGCATGTCCCTATGCTTAGCGGCATAGGCGTTGCGGTCGTTACCCGCCACCATGATACATAGCAGTTTCTGCTAGATATATCGCCGGGCCATGCAGAAGCATGCACATCTCGGCACGATAAAGCGCTGCCTTCAGCGCCTACATATCCCACAGTCCGCAAGTCGGATTGCCTGGATGATTGCGCCCGATGGGCGCTTCTTCAAACAGGAGCAAGACTCCTGCCCCGATTGGTTCGCATGCCCCACGAGGTAGCGCACCGTATGAAGCACAGCATGGCTTTGCCGCAAGCCGCACCGTTAGCAGAAATGCCCGCGATGCGATGCCATCGCGGCTGCTGCCAGCACATGTGCTTCAGAGTCGCCAGTATCGTCACCGCGAGTGCGATGCTGGCTTATATGCCGTCGCCTGCCATGGCTGCGTGCGCGCGTCGTTACTGGCGGCGTGCTGCCAGTGACGACGCGCCGCCGACGGCATAGGCCCCGGCGGCAAGCGGAATTCCACCGCGTGATGTTGTTCAGTGACGGGGCCAGGCGCCCCGCATCGCAGGCAAGCCCTGCGATGTCCTTTGCCCGCTACGGGCTGATTAGTAGAAGTTGATCCGTGCACGAGGTGCACTCCATGGACCCTGGGTGATTGGTCCCCGCTGCCGCAGCTTCCTCCGGGAGCGCGCAGCGGTGCCACACGCGCATGCGGCGCGGGCAGGTAGTAACAGCAACCGCATACACGGGAGTGGTGTCCCGAGGCCCTTGATTCAACCTTTTCTGCCGAGGCAGTGAGGGTGGCCAGAAACACTTACCAGACAGGATTACACCACGCGGCATCGATGTGAAAACCAAAGATCGAAGGGATGACTTTGCCATGCGCGACTTGAACTACCAGCTCAAGCAACTGTGCCACCGCAACCGCGATGGCAGCTTTGCGACGCAGGCCGACCGCGAGCGCCTATTAAACCTGTGCGCCAACGACCTGGCGGAGCGGGGCTTCCAGCATATGAGCGTGGACAGTCTGAAGCCGAAGCATGTGGCGGCGCTGCTCGACAAGTGGAAGCAGGATGGCATCAGTACCGGAACGATCAAAAATCGCATGAGCGCTTTGCGCTGGTGGGCCGAGAAGATCGGCAAGGAGAACATCATCGCGCGCACCAACGGCGAATACGGCATCGCGGAGCGGGTGTTTGTCACCAATGTCTCGAAGGCGAAGGTGCTGGATGCCGACACGCTGGCCCGTGTGAGCGATCCGTATACACGCATGTCCTTGCAGTTGCAGGCGGCGTTTGGATTGCGGCGCGAAGAAAGCATCAAGATCAAGCCGGGATGGGCTGATGGCGGGAACATCCTGCGGCTGCAGGATAGCTGGACCAAGGGTGGCAAATACCGCGAGGTGCCGATTACCACCATGCAGCAGCGCGCCGTGCTGGAAGCGGCCAAGGCGCTGGCGGGAAAAGGCAGCTTGATTCCGGCGCAGTTGCGCTATCGGGATCAGTTGAACCGCTTTCGGGCGCAGTGCGACAAGGCTGGCATCCTTGGCGTGCATGGGCTGCGCCATGAGTACGCGCAGCGGCGCTATGCCGAGCTGACTGGCCGACCTTGTCCAGCCAGTGGCGGTGCGACGTCCAGACAGCTGGATGCGTCGCAAAAATTGGTGGATAACGCTGCGCGGCTGAAGATTTCGACGGAGATGGGGCATGGGCGTGAGCAGGTCACTTGCATCTACCTGGGGAGATGACCGCTCACTTGTATCAGGGCAGTAGCGAATGGAACAGAAGAGTTGCAAAGGAGTGCAGCCTTGGCGCTGCCGGAATGATCGCGGAGAGTCGGCATGACTCTTCATTGTTTGCTGTTCATCAATCGAAGGAGAATCTTATGACCACGACTAAAAAATTCCTCCGCTTGCCTGCTGTAATCGAGGCCACCGGCTGGTCCCGCGCCACAATCTGGCGCAAGGTGAAGGCAGGCGTGTTGCCTGCGCCAATTCCTATTGGCCCCAAGTCTGTCGCCTGGGACGCGGAAGAGATCGCCCAATGGCAGCAACGCTGTATAGAGGCCAGGCGTGGATGCGCTTGAGAAGTAGTTTGGCGTTTCCCCAGCCTATTGCTTGCCATTCAGGGCGCTATGGACACCTACTCGCGGAAGGAATCGATGCATGACCAACACATTTGACATCCGGTGTTAGATCATCTGGGCACTACGCCTAATGCCGGTACCCCGCATGGTATTATCCGGTGTTCTGCGTTTTCATTCTTATTTATACTTTTTTTGTCTTGACAATACTTTTTCTTCTTTGTAGACTTGATTAAGTTAAAAAAAGGAGAAAAGCGTATGAAAGCGCAAATATCAGTCCCAATCTACACTCAACAGTTTCTTGAGCTGGCAAATTTTCTTCGAAGCAACGGCGACCCGCGTGATCCGGTGGAGATCGTATCAGTGGCGATTGACTATTGGCTTGAAAACGCCAGTTGGAAGCCAGAGCTTCTATCCGAAAGTGATACTCGTGGGTACCAGTGGAAAAATTTGTTTCTGCCCAGCGGCACTCAGATTCGCATGCAGTACAAGGGCGCATACTTTTACGCCAAAGTGGATGGTGACGAAATTATCTACGACGGCCAACCAACCTCACCCGGAAGTTTGGCAAACACTATCGCGGGCAACAGTCGTAACGCATGGCGAGACCTTTGGATCAAACGTCCCGAAGACAAGGAGTGGAAGCTTGCGGGCGAGTGCCGGTCGGAGGTCGCCATTGACCCACTGATCAAGTCGTGACAGCTGGAGCAGTTCGGAAGCCGGTCTGAAGCAGTTGTATACATCTTAGGCCTTCGCCGTAAACGCTAGGGCGTGGCAGATGGTGCTGTCCTTGAGCAGCCAGAACGATTGTGGGATTGCGACATCTTGCATGATCGCGTCGGCGGGCATCGATGATTCAGGAATCGTAGGTGATTTATCCATGGGGTTTGTCTATGTCATGCTGATCTCCTGTTGTATGTCGATGCTTCAGAAAGCAAAAATCCCCATGACTACGGGGTCATGGGGATTCAATTGGTTTTGGGGCAATTGCGTTCAGCAAAATACCGATGTATTATCTAATCAATTTGATTATGTGTTGAGTAAATAATGGGCAGAATGCAGTGTAAGTTTGGCCTTTTCGTTGATTTTCATCGATGAGGAGCGATTGCTGATGCATCCACAGCGTGTCGGAAGCCTTAGTCGAGCTCAGCGCGAACGACTCACTTACCTTGAGTTCCGCCTGTACTTCATGGGGGAGATGGGTCGTCCAGATCTTTCTGCTCGATTCGGTGTTGCTCCAGCTGGCGCGACTCGTGACATTGCAATGTACCGGGAGTTAGCCCCGAAAAATATTGATTTTGATAACAGCAGCAAGACCTATCGTCTCGGTAGCGGGTTTTCCCCGATTTTTGAACACCCCCCGCAACGCGTCTTGTCGGCGCTCTCGTTGGGTTTTGGCGATGGTGTGGACGGTGAGCCGAGATCGCTACTTCCATGCGAGTTTCCAGCAATATTGAGTTGCCCACGGATGGATGTGTTAGCGCCTATCTGTCGGGCCATCTATGCCAAGCGTCCAGTGGCAATTCGCTATCAATCTATGAGCAACGGGGAGTCCGAGCGCATCATCGTGCCCTTCGCGTTGGTCGATACAGGGCTGCGCTGGCATGTGCGGGCGTTTGATCGTAAGTCCGGCGCGTTTCGTGATTTCGTTATCACGCGCATTCAGAACCCTAGCATTCTCAATGACGAGCCTGGCATACACGAGCGTATGGATGCAGACATCCAGTGGACCCGGATCGTAGAGCTCGATCTTGTGCCGCACCCGCGACTGCATCGTCCAGAAATCATCGAACTAGATTATGGGATGCAGAACGGCGCGATACGATTGCGGGTCAGGGCGGCAGTAGCAGGCTACATGTTACTGCGCTGGTGCATTGATGCATCGCCAGATCACAATCTTCAAGAAGAACAATACCGTCTATGGCTCAGCGACCCACTGGCGCTATACGGAGTCGAAAACGCAAAACTTGCGCCCGGCTATCAAGCCCCAGCAACGAATACAGTAAAAAAATAGGACTATCAATGGCAATAAAAAAATCAGACCTCTATTCCTCCCTCTGGGCCTCCTGCGACCAGTTGCGCGGAGGCATGGATGCTAGCCAGTACAAGGATTATGTCCTGTTCCTGCTGTTCATCAAATATATCAGCGACAAGTATTGCAATAGCGATGATTTTGCCCCTCCAGTAACGATCCCCCCAGGTGCCAGCTTCAAGGATATGGTTGCCCTCAAGGGTGTCAGTGACATCGGTGACAAGATCAACACCCAGATCATCGCGCCGCTGGTAGAGGCTAACGCCCGGCTCTCAAAAAGCGATTTCCCCGACTTCAACGACCCTAACAAGCTCGGTGAAGGCAAGGATATGGTGGAGAAACTCTCCAACCTGATCGGTATCTTCCAGAATCCGGTGCTCGATTTTTCGCAGAACCGCGCCGAGCATGACGATATATTGGGCGACGCTTACGAATACCTGATGCGTCATTTCGCCAGCGAAAGCGGCAAGAGCAAGGGGCAGTTTTATACACCATCCGAGGTCAGCCGCGTTCTCGCTAATGTGATCGGTATCTCGCCGGAAAATACCATTGCTGCCACCACCGCCTACGATCCTACCTGTGGCTCAGGCTCGCTGTTGTTGAAAGTGGCAGCTCAAGCAGGCAAACGCATCACGCTGGAAGGCCAAGAGAAAGACGTCACCACGGCAGGTCTGGCGCGCATGAACATGATCCTGCACGACTTTCCGACCGCCAACGTCCTCTCTGGCAATACATTAGCAGCGCCAAAGTTCAAAGATGGCGAGCAACTGCGAACCTACGACTACGTGGTCGCCAACCCCCCGTTTTCTGACAAAACCTGGAGCACCGGCCTCACTCCAGACAAAGACCCGTACCAGCGCTTCGCCTGGGGCGTGCCGCCCACCAAACAGGGCGACTACGCCTACCTGTTGCACATCATCCGCTCCATGAAAAGCGGCAGCGGCAAGGCTGCCTGCATCTTGCCACACGGGGTGCTGTTTCGCGGCAATGCAGAAGCGGTCATCCGTGAGCAACTGGTGCGCTCGGGCATCCTCAAAGGCATCATCGGCCTGCCTGCCAATCTGTTTTATGGTACCGGCATCCCGGCCTGCATCCTGGTGCTGGATAAGGAAAACGCCAACGCGAGGACCGGTATCTTCATGATCGACGCCTCCAAAGCCTTCATCAAAGACGGTAACAAAAACCGGCTGCGCGAGCAAGACATCCACAAAATTGTGGACACCTTTATCCGACTGGACGAGGCCGACCCAAAATACGCCCGCTTAGTGTCGCGCAGCGAGATTGCCGATCCCAAGAACGCCTACAACCTCAACCTGCCGCGCTACATCGACAGCACCGCTGCTGAGGATCTTCATGACATAGACGGCCACTTGCGCGGCGGCATCCCCGAGCGCGACCTGGACGCCCCCGACAACGGCCTGGCTGCCTATTGGCAGGTGTTGCCCGGCGTGCGTGCCGCGCTGTTTGCGTCCGCTGGCCGCCCCGGCTATGCCAGCCTTAAGCTGCCGCTGCCCGAGGTCAAGTCAGCCATCTTTGGCCATGCCGAGTTCACTGCCTTCAACCAAACTTCCACCCAGCTCTTTGCCCAGTGGCGTAGCGCCGCCACCCAGCAACTCACCGCTTTTGGCAAAGACGGCCACCCCAAGGCGCTGATCGAGATCACTGCCGAGGCATTGCTCACTACCTTCAAGCCCGCCAAACTGCTCGACGCCTACGACATCTACCAGCACCTGATGGACTACTGGGCCGCCATCCTGCAAGACGACACCTACCTGATCGCCGCCGACGGCTGGGTGCAAGGCGCGCAGCCACGCGAAATCGTGCAGGTCAAAGACAAAAACAACAAACTCGTTTGGCCCGAGCCGCACGACTACTTCAAAGGCAAGCGCCGCTTCAAGTCCGACCTGCTGCCCGCCAGCATTCTGGTGGCCAAATACTTCGCCCCCGAGCGCGCCGCCATTGACGCGCTAGATGCCCTGCTGTCCGCGCTGGAGCTGCAACTGGACGAAATGTTGGAAGAACACAGTGGAGAAGATGGCCTGCTGGCCGAGGTGATAGAGGGCGACGGAGACAAGCAAAAAATCAGCGCCAAGGCCGTCAAGACGCGGCTGAAAGAGATCGCCGAAGCCCCGGATTATGCCGACGAGCATAAGGCACTCACCGCCTATGCCGATGTACTGGGCCAGCAGGCTGTAGCCAAAACCAAGCTCAAAGTTGCACAAGAAGCATTGGACAAAAAGATCGACGCCAAATACCCCACATTGGCTGAAGCTGAGATCAAAACCTTAGTTATAGACAACAAGTGGATGGCGCAGCTAGCCGCCGCTGTGCAGGGCGAGCTGGACCGCGTGTCGCAAACCCTCACCGCCCGCATCCGCGAACTGGCCGAACGCTACATCACCCCGTTGCCCAAACTGAACGACGAGGTAGCCACACTCGCCGCCCGTGTGGACGAACACCTCAAAAAGATGGGAGCGGTATGGAAGTGAAACCCGGCTACAAACAGACCGAGGTAGGCGTCATCCCGGATGATTGGGAGGTGAAGCGTCTTGGCGAATTGGGTAATGTAGTTCGTGGTGGATCACCACGACCGGCAGGCAACGCACGTTATTTCAACGGAAATTATATTCCCTGGCTTACCGTTGGGTCGCTTACAAATATCCCGACCGACCAGCTATTTGTGACAAACACTGCCACGAAACTTACGGAGGAAGGATCACAGCTTAGCCGCACACTGCAAGACGGCACATTGGTAATAGTGAACAGCGGTGCGAGAACTCTCGGTGTTTCAAAAGTGCTTGCGATTACTTGCTGTGCCAACGACGGTATTGCTGCCTTGGTGAACCAGAGTGCAGGCGAAAAACGATTCTTGTGTTTCTTTCTCAACTCTCAAATCCGCCGGCTTCGAGAAGTCGTTGCCGCTGGTAACGACCAATTGAATCTCAATACTGGTCGAATCGCTTTGATTGCTGTTCCATTTCCCAAGGAAACCGAACAACACGCCATCGCAACGGCGTTGAGCGATGTGGATGCTCTGCTGGGCGGGCTGGATAGTCTCATCGCCAAAAAGCAGGGCCTCAAAGTAGCCGCCATGCAGCAACTTCTGACTGGCCGAAGCCGCCTTCCCGGGTTCAGTGGGGACTGGGAGGTTAAGCGATTGGGGGATGTTGTTCAAATTCGAAAAGGGCAGCTAATCACCAGCAGTACCTTGTTGCCGGGTGATATTCCCGTTATTGCAGGCGGCAAGCAGCCCGCATATTTCCATACATCCGCAAATCGGTTTGGGCGAACTATCACGATTAGCGCGTCAGGGGCGAGTGCTGGTTATGTCGCGCTCTACAACAAACCGATATTCGCATCAGACTGCTCCACCATCAGCGAGTCTGAAAATTGCTGCCTTGATTTCGTTTTTTATCAACTATCGCTTAAACAGGAGGCGATCTACCGTGCACAGACTGGCGGCGCTCAACCTCATATTCACGCGAAAGATTTGAACCCCCTCCTGTTTTCATTTCCCGAGCTCGCCGAACAAACTGCCATCGCCGCCATCCTCTCCGACATGGATGCCGAACTCGCGGCCCTGCAAGCCCGTCGCAGAAAAACACTAGCCCTCAAGCAGGCGATGATGCAGGAGCTGCTAACCGGAAGGATTCGATTGTCATGAAAATCGAACTTACTTGCGACGAGAACGCGACAGTCGTAACCACGATTGAAATTTATGCGCTTGACTTTGAGGCCAAGGAAAAAGCCTTTTTTATGCGGGTGGTCATGGGGGACGACTGGATAGGCCAGAAAGTGCGCTGTCCGCTTGCGGTCGCACCAATCAGCGTGCTTCTCGAACAGAAGCACGGGCGCATCCACTTTGAGCACTACAAAGATGCTGCTGCTTTTGGAGCGTGGCTTATCGAGGGCGACGCGCAGGTGCAACAAGGTTTTCGGACCATGAGGGGCTAACAATGCACTCACTCTTGCATCGCCGGCAATCGAGGCAATTTCGAACCTGCCAAGTGCGGATCCCTGCAGAGCTGTGCCTGACTGGACTGACACATGCTTGAAGCCCCCCCGCGCCGAACGCAAGATGCGGCCCTACAAAACAAAGGTGTTCTTTTGGACAATCTACCAAGCGCTGCCTACTGCAAGGGTTCGGTCCTGATAGCAGATCACTCTATATCGCCTGGGGCCTCGGCCAGCATAGAGGCGCTGCCCAAAGGGGTCATCAGCATTTTTGAGTTGCTTGCTGATGCATCGTTGTTTATCCCTCAATACCAGCGCCCCTACAAATGGACTGGCAAGAACATAAATCAACTGTTCTCCGATATTGCGACTCACAAGGACAAGTCCTCGTATCGTCTGGGCACGATTGTGTTTCATCAGGATGGTGAAAAGAAGAACATCGTCGATGGTCAGCAGCGCACCATTACGCTTTTACTGGCTGTGAGAGCACTGATTGCCCTTCGCAGGGAGGAGCTTGACCGAAAAGACCTGAGGGAGCAGTTGAGCAAGCTGGAAACCGTCATGGTGAACCCCAGCTTCAAGAGTGCGATTTCCAAGATCAACATTCACAACAACTACCTTGAAATTTCGCGCATCGTTGATCGCTCTGACTTCACGGAAGAGCACATCGATTTTTTTCTGAACAAGTGTGCGGTCGTAACCTTCGCCCTGAACGATGTCTCGGAGGCATTCCAGTTCTTTGACTCCCAAAATGCACGCGGACGGGATCTGGAGCCGCATGACCTGTTAAAGGCATTTCACTTACGTGAATTCAGCGCCGAAGATGAGCCTTTGAAGGCCCGCACGGTGGGCCATTGGGAAAATAGCGAAACTGAGGAGCTGGTTGCTCTTTTTTCGCAGTATCTGTATCGCATCCGGAACTGGTCTAAGGGGGCTTCGGCGCGCTACTTTGGCAAGGAAGACACAGCCTTGTTCAAGGGGGTCAATTTGGAGACTGTGGCCCGCTACCCGTATGTCGAACAATTGCGGATGGCACACCATTTTGTCGACCATTATAACGGCCAGTATGAGCGTCAGATTGATGGTCGCGCCTTCGGTTTTCCCTTCCATCTGGATCAAATCATCATTAACGGCCGTCGTTTTTTTGAGATGACGGCTCACTATCTGGAAACCGTGCGGCTGTTCAACAAGCCCTTCGCCGCTGGCGCACTGTTTCTCGGTAGCGTGCAACTGGATGGCTTTGCAGGGAGGATTATGAGAATGATCAGCACCTATGAGGGGCACACGCGCACTGGCGACCGCTACGTCCGGAGTATCTTCGACTGTCTATTGATCTATTACATCGACAAGTTCGGTCAGGTCGAAATCTCCCGGGCCATCGAGAAGATTTTTGTGTGGGCCTACAGTCTGCGTTTGACAATGCAGGTGGTTCAGCTCGCGAGCATGGACAACCATGTGCTGGAGAGCAATCTGTTCAGACTGATCAAGGAAGCCACCCGCCCTAGCGATTTCATCAATTGCAGCCTGCAGGTGATTAGGAACAATAGATCCACCAAGACTGCGGGAATCGAGGCATTATTCAAGGACATGAAATACTATGAGTGACGAAATTGCCCAGCTCTCGATTAAGGACCTGCTGAGTGGCGGCGTACACTATGTCATCCCTATGTATCAGCGCAACTATGCCTGGGACGAGGGCGAAATCACACAGTTGATTCAGGACGTGATTGATTACCTCCCTGCGGGCAGGAATTACTACATCGGCACACTGGTGGTTTTTGCCAGAGCGGAAGGCAAGCACACTGTTTTTGAGACCATAGATGGCCAGCAGCGGCTGACAACGCTTTCCTTGATCGCCTCCTATCTCAAGAATGCGAAGGTCTGCGACGTTTCTTGGTATCAGAATTTGGCCATTGACTTCGACAGCAGGGAACAATCACGCCATACCTTCAATGCGATTTTCAAAGGGCTGTTCGTTGACGATCCGTCTGAGGTTCTCGGGCAAAAGGATATCAACACGGCCATTCTGAACGGCTATCGCCTGATCAAGAAGATTCTTCCGCAAAAATTTTCCGAAAATAAAGTTAGCCCAAAGAAGTTCTCCGATTTCTTGTTCTCAAGCGTTCAGATCATGCGCGTCAAGGTGCCAAGAGACACGGATTTGAACCATTACTTCGAGATCATGAACAACCGGGGTGAGCAATTGGAGAAGCATGAGGTGCTCAAGTCTCGCATGATGGAGTTGCTTCAGGAAGACGAGGAGGCCCAGAATTGTCTCCAGGTGGTCTGGGAGGCCTGCGCGAATATGGAGAGGTATGTGCAGATGGGCTTCACCCCAACCCAGCGCAACGCCATCTTCGGAGCGAAGGATTGGGGGCAGTTTAAGCCAACTGATTTCGCCATGCTGACGACCGCGTTGAAGCAGCCCGCTGGTGCAGGTTCCGATTCTGGGAGAGAGTTAACTCTAGCTGAGATTGTTCAAAATGCTGGCGTAAATGCCAAATACGAGGCCGCGAGCGACGAGTCACCTGAACGATTTAATAAGGTGATCAACTTCCCGAATTTCCTGCTTCACGTCCTGCGCGTCGCTACAGAGCAGGACATTCCCCTGGATGACAAGAGACTCATTACGACTTTTGAAAATTGCGTGCTGAAAAGCGAGCATCCAGTTGAAATGGTGAAGAGATTCACGTTCAACTTACTTCGCTGTAAGTACCTTTTTGATCAATACATCATCAAGCGTGAGTTCATCAACGGTACGGACGGCTGGAGTCTTAAACGCTTCAAATGGAACGACGGAGGAGAGTCGAGCCGCACCGGGCGGGGCAACTACGTAAACACCTTTGGCGATGAGGAAGCAAATGGCAGTGAGAATCGTCGAATTTTGATGCTGCTTTCAGCATTTCATGTTTCCACACCAACATTGGTTTACAAACATTGGCTAAACGCGGCGCTGCGTCATCTTTTCACCGCCAAAGAGGTCCGCGCACATTCTTATCTGGGATATCTGGAGTCGGTTGCCAAAGCGTTTGTTTTCGACCGATATCTGGCCCCCAATGGAGGGAAGGAATACTTCGAAATGATTTATGGCAACAAGGGGTGTTGTCAGGCGGTGCCGGGAGATGCCTTGGCAGATGACATGAAGACTCGGTTATCTTTCGATAACATAGAAAACAATCTGGTTTTCAACTACCTCGACTATCTCCTTTGGCTGGAGCATCAGCCGACCGACGGCACTGTCAAAGCCTATGAGTTCACCTTCCGTAGTTCGGTGGAACACTATTATCCACAGCACCCCTTGCCCGGACATGACCCTTTGCCAGCCAATATGCTCAACTCATTCGGCAACCTTTGCTTGATCAGTCATAGCAAAAACTCGCGGCTCAGCAACTTCATGCCTGAGGCGAAGCGGGAATATTATCGAAACAACACGATCGATAGCGTTAAGCAGCACTTGATGATGAAAAACCAACCATGGGATACTGAGGCGATTGCTAAGCATTACGATGAGATGAAAGTGGTGCTGCTGAGGAGTCTTGGGGAAGGCATAAACAGTGAAGACACACCGAAAGAATCTAATGTCTGAAATTCCGCGTTCAGAACGCAAGACGCAAAACCGCGTCATCGACCTCTTTACCGACAAAAAACAACCCGATTACCTTGGCTATCGTTACCTCGGTGATTGGAATAAGCGAGAGAACAACCGTGCTATCGAGACGGCTATTCTGCGTGACAGTCTTGCCACGCGTGGCTATTCCACTTCCCACATCTCTGCGGCCATTCAAAAACTGGAGTTGGCTGCTGACGTCACCGGCATCACCCTTTATCAGGCTAATCTGCGTACCTACCAACTATTGCGCTATGGCGTGCCTGTGCAGATCGCTGCGGGTCAGCCACACGAGACGGTGCATCTGATTGATTGGGTAACGCCCACGACGAATGATTTTGCACTGGCCGAGGAAGTAACGCTCAAGGGCGGGCTTGAGCGCCGCCCGGACATTGTGCTTTACATTAATGGTATCGCCATCGCGGTAATTGAGCTTAAACGCAGCTCGGTGGAACTGGCCTATGGGGTGCGCCAGCTCATTACCAACCAAGAAGAGATTTTCAACAAGCGCTTTTTCGGCACTGTGCAACTGGTGTTGGCAGGGAATGATTCGCAAGGCTTGCGTATGGGCACCACAGGCACGCCGGAGCAGTTTTTTGTAGAGTGGAAGGACGAGTTGCCGCTGGCCGCCGGCACCACACCCGCCGCTGGTGCGCTACTGGACCGGCCGATGGCACATTTATGCGACAAGGCGCGGCTGCTTGACCTTGTGCGCAACTTCATCATTTTCGACGGCGGGCAAAAGAAGGTGCCGCGCCCGCACCAATACGCCGGGGTCAAGGCAGCGCAGGCGCGCATTGCCAAGCACGAGGGCGGCGTGATCTGGCACACCCAGGGCAGCGGCAAGAGCATTTTGATGGTGCTGATCGCCAAGTGGCTGCTGGAGCATGAGCCCGAGGCGCGCATTTTGGTGGTAACCGACCGCGATGAGCTGGACAAGCAAATTGTGGGGGTGATGCGCAACGCTGGGGTGATTGGCGAGGGTTCGCCTTCGCCGCGCATTACCTCGCGGGCCGAGTTTGTGGAGAAGCTAGGCTCCACCACCACGCGGCTGATGTGCGCGCTGCTGCACAAGATTGACCCCTCTGATTTGAATGGCCCGCCGCCCAAGGTGCACGGCCGCATGTACGTGTTTGTGGACGAATGCCACCGCAGCCATGGCGGCGACATGAACAAGCAGATGAAGCGCTGGCTGGAGGGGGCCATCTTCATCGGCTTTACGGGCACGCCGCTGCTGCGCAAAAACAAGAAGATGACGCGCGATGTGTTTGGCACCTACATCCATACCTACAAGTTTCACCAGGCGGTGGCCGACAAGGTGGTGCTGGATCTGAAATACGAGGCGCGTGAGGTGCCTCAGCGCCTCACCTCACAAACCGCAGTTGACCAGTGGTTTGAAACCCGAACCAAGGGCTTGAACAACTTTCAAAAGGCCCTGGTTCGCAGTCGCTGGGCGACGATGGAGGAGCTGATGAGCTCCGAGGATCGCAAGGCCCGCATTGCGGCAAGCATCATCCACGACTTTGGCGTGCTGCCAAGGCTGAACAACAACCGGGGCACGGCGATTCTGGTGGCGGCCAGCATTTATGACGCCTGCCACTACTTTAGGCTGTTTCAGGCCAAGACCTTTGGGCAGTATTGTGGGATCATCACCTCGTTTGAGCCCAGCGCCGGAGCAATAGTATTGGAGCCGCCGAACAGTGACGAACGCTACAAGTTCGACACCTACACGCAGTTTGTGCTCAAGGGTTTTGCCAGCACCGAGAAGTACGAGACCGAAATGAAGCGCCGCTTCATTGAGGAGCCCGCCAACCTGAAACTGCTAATTGTGGTGAGCAAGCTGCTGACCGGCTTTGACGCGCCAAGCTGCACCTACATTTATCTGGATAACAAACTGTACGACCACAACCTGTTCCAAGCCATTTGCCGCACCAACCGGCTGGATGGTGACGATAAGGACTACGGGCACATAGTCGATTTCAAAGAACTGTTTGGCGACGTGCAACAGGCCATAGCGGTGTACAGCTCTGACGAGCTGGACATTGATGAAGGCAACGGTGGCGACAACAATGTGCACCTGAAAAATTGGCTGGAAGAAGGCAAGAAGCAGCTCGACAACGCTCGCGAAGCAATCGGCTACCTGTGCGAGCCAGTAGCGTTACCGCGTGAGGTGGAGCAGTACCTGCACTACTTTTGCGGTGATGCGACCAACCCCAATGCCTTGAATGAGACAGAGGCGCTGCGGGTGTCGTTTTACAAGGCGGTAGCCATCTTTGTCCGCAGCTATTCGGACGTCGCGCAGGAAATGACCAAGGCCGGCTACAGCGATGCCGAGGCGACTGCGATCCAGAAACAAGTGGAGTGGTTCGCCGAGATCCGCTCAGCAATCAAGAGGCACTCGGGCGAAGAGTTGGACATCAAGCCCTTTGAGGCAGACATGCGTCACCTGATCAACACCTACATTCAGGCCGACGCGGCGACCGAGCTGGGCACTTTAGGCCAAATGTCGCTGACGGAGCTGATTATTAAAACCGGCATCCACGACGCCATCGCCAAAAAGTTGAATGAGAAGGGCAAGCTGTCCAAAAATGCCGTTGCCGAGGGCATCATCAACAACGTGCGCAAGACCATCATCCGCGACCAACTCACGGACCCAAGATTTTACGAACAAATGTCTAAGCTGCTCGATGATCTGATCAAACAGAGTCGAACAGATACTGCAGCGTATGAAGAGTTTTTGCGCAATGCCGAAGAGTTAGTGAAGCGTCTGGCGAACAAACAACCCGAGGACAGGATTCCTGCTGAGTTGCATGGCAAGCGCGAGGCGACCGTGATCTACAACAATCTGGCAAGTCTGCCAGGAGGTAAGTTTGAATACCCTGATCGTGATACAGACAAGGCTCTGTTGGCAGTGCGGCTAGATAGCATAGTGCGGCAAAATGCGCCATCAGGATGGAAAGGCGATCAGGCCCGTGAAGCGCAAGTGCTCAATGCGATATTTCCTATCCTTGAGCGTGATCGCGCAGCCACATCTGCGCTTTTTGAAATTATCAAGAATCAGCCAGGCTATTAATGACGGAGACCATACAACTAGGTGAGGTCACGATATTGGTGACAAAAAAAGACATCAAGAATGTCCACCTCACCGTTCACCCACCAGATGGTCGAGTGACCTTGGTTGCGCCGAGCGCAACCCGTCTGGAGGTTGCCAGAGCCTATGCGATATCAAAACTGGGTTGGATTCGGGAGCAACAGACGAAATTGGAAAACCAGGCACGGGAATTACCTCGCCAGTTCATTGAACGAGAGAGTCACCATGTCTGGGGGCGGCGATACCTCATGACGGTCGTGCAGCATGAGTCAAAGCCAAAAGTCTCTCTCGACCACAAACGCATCACTTTGACGATTCGTCCCGGCAGCGACGCTGAGAAGCGCGCTGAGGTAATCCATGAGTGGCATAAATCGCTACTTCATAAGTTGGTGCCTGAGTTAATCAAGAAGTGGGAGCTGAAGCTAAACGTGAAAGTCACGGGGTATTTCCTGCAAAGAATGAAAACCAAGTGGGGGAGTTGCAATCACTTGGCTGGACATATACGGCTGAACACTGAACTCGTAAAGAAACCCAAGGATTTGCTTGAGTACGTTATCGTCCACGAAATGGCCCATCTGAGGGAGCCGACTCACAGTGATCGCTTTGTCGCAATTCTTGATGAGTATTATCCGAACTGGCGTGAAGCTCGGGCTGAGCTCAACGAGCTGCCATTAGCAGCAGATGTATGGAAGGAATGATCGACGCGGACGCGTAATTGTTAAGGCATCACTTTGCCGAGATCTGTATAGACAGGACGGATTTCCTCCGGCGTGAGAGGCCATTTTTCAGCAGTGGTATTTGGCGCTTCACTCACCATTAGGTAAGCCAGGATGATCCATGGTTGTCGGAAAATGTACTGCGTGTCGAAGCGCTTTTGGATTTGTGTTTGTTAGCTCGAATGGAGATTTTTGTTGCCTTAATTTATTGTCGTAGATAATTTTTTGGTAAGGGCATCGTTGGGAGTATTCTTCAAGCTAGTATCCGTCGAGATCGGCTATCCATGCGCGTTGCCAGATATGATTTGAATCCCCCTCTCCAATTTTTGAGTGGCATCGGCATTGGCGTTGGCGGAACATCCCAGCTCATCACCCCGAATATCCCAAGCCCCCGCAAACCTTGTCCCTTCTCAACTCCCCCACAGTTTCCCGCATGTATCGTAAGCCTCTCCCACCACCCCCGGAGAGTCCCATGTCCTACACCTACACCAAAGTCGACGACCTGGAAAAAACCACCATGGTCGGCAATCATCAATGCGTTGCGCTGGTCTGCCACTACGCGGGTGCGCCGGCCACGTTGGCCTGGAAGCAGGGGGAGGCTGTGCTGGGAAATCGCTTGCTGCGCAAAGGCACGGCCATTGCTACGTTTATCAACGGTAAGTATGGGAATCATCAGCAAGGCAATCACGCGGCCTTGTATATGGGACAGACTCTGGACGGGATCATTGTCATGGATCAGTGGTCGGGCAAGCGCCTGGGCATCGTGACTTCGCGCACCCTGCGTTCCAAAGGGCAATACAAGAATGGCTTGCATATCGATCCCAGCAACAATGCCGATGCTTTCTTCGTCATCGAATAGGGGGAGCATCCATGCAACCTAAACGTTTGTTGACCGGCGTCGCCTGCTGCCTTTTCCCGGTGCTCGCGCAGGCTGCGGTGACCGCCTCATATGCTTGTCCGGAGAGCGTGCCTGCGGCATCGATCAGCCTGACCGGCGTACCGGCTGGCTGGACGCCGTATATCGACAGCCAGCTCTACCTGAGCGCCGCAGCGCCTATCGATGGCGCACCGCAGCGCAGGGGCCAGCTCGTGCCCAGCGGGGAGCGCAAGAAGAAAGGGCAAACGACGCTCAGCTACCGACTGGAAGGCCGCTATCCAGATGGCAAGTGGCTGCAATGCAGCTATGGCGTGCATGGAGAAGTAACGCTGTCGAGGCGAATGGACGACAGTGTCAGCGTGTGCGAATTTACCTACAGGAAAGGCAGCAAGGCCGGGCAGAACGAGATCGATATCGATTGCCGGTAAGTGAGTTGGTATCAGCGCTATTGCTGGCGGGATCGCAGGCCACAAAGCCCGATGCGCCTGCGGCTGTGCATTTCGGTTTACGCGTTCCGCTAAGCCGACCTACGAAATGGTCGCCTGCCCGCAGCGCAGACGCAAAAAAACCCGCCGAAGCGGGCTTTTTCACTCTACAGCCAAGCCAAAAGCTCAGAACTGGTTCATGGTGTTGTCTTTACCGGCCGCTTTCAGCGCCGCTTCGCCGCTGAAGTAATCCTTGTGATCGTCGCCGATGTCCGAGCCGGACATGTTTTGATGTTTCACGCAGGCGATGCCCTGGCGGATTTCCTTGCGCTGCACGCCGGCAACGTAGCCCAGCATGCCTTGGTCGCCGAAGTATTCCTTGGCCAGGTTGTCGGTCGACAAGGCGGCCGTGTGGTAGGTCGGCAGGGTGATCAGGTGATGGAAGATGCCGGCTTCGCGGGCCGAGTCGGCCTGGAAGGTGCGGATTTTCTCGTCGGCCGTGATCGCCAATTCCGTCTGGTCGTATTCCACGCTCATCAGCTGGGCGCGTTCGTAGGCGGACACGTCCTTGCCGTCGGCCTTCATGATGTCATATACCTGCTGGCGGAAGTTCAGGGTCCAGTTGAACGATGGGCTGTTGTTGTACACCAGCTTGGCGTTCGGGATGACCTTGCGGATTTCGCTGACCATGCCGCCGATTTGCGCGATATGCGGTTTTTCCGTTTCAATCCACAGCAGGTCGGCGCCGTTTTGCAGCGAGGTGATGCAATCGAGCACGCAACGCTCTTCGCCGGAACCGGCGCGGAACTGGAACAGGTTGCTTGGCAGGCGTTTTGGACGCAGCAGCTTGCCTTCGCGCTTGAGGATGACGTCGCCATTGCCCAGCGCATCGGCCGACACTTCTTCGCAGTCGAGGAAGGAGTTGTATTGGTCGCCCAGGTCGCCTGGTTCATTGGTGACGGCGATCTGCTTGGTCAGGCCGGCGCCCAAGGAGTCCGTGCGGGCGACGATGATGCCGTCGTCCACGCCCAGTTCCAGGAAGGCGTAGCGGATGGCACGGATCTTGGCCAGGAAGTCTTCATGTGGCACCGTGACTTTACCGTCCTGGTGGCCGCATTGTTTCTCGTCCGATACCTGGTTTTCGATCTGGATGCAGCAGGCGCCCGCTTCGATGAATTGCTTCGCCAGCAGGTAGGTCGCTTCGGCATTGCCGAAACCGGCATCGATGTCGGCGATGATGGGCACGACGTGGGTGATGTGGCCGTCGATCTTGGCCTGGATCGCTTGCTTCTCAGCACCTTGGGCCGCGTCCAGCTGGCGGAACAGGCCGCCCAGTTCGCGGGCATCGGCCTGGCGCAGGAAGGTGTACAGTTCGCGGATCAGGCTGGTGACGGCGGTCTTTTCATGCATCGACTGGTCTGGCAGCGGGCCGAACTCGGAGCGCAGGGCGGCAACCATCCAGCCGGACAGGTAGAGGTAGCGGCGGTCGGTGCTGTTGAAGTGCTTCTTGATCGAGATCATCTTCTGTTGACCGATGAAACCGTGCCAGCAACCGAGCGACTGGGTGTACTTGGATGGGTCCGCATCGTAGGCAGCCATGTCGTTGCGCATGATCTTGGCCGTGTAACGGGCGATGTCCAGGCCGGTCTTGAACTTGTTCTGGGCGCGCATGCGGGCGGCGGACTCGGGATTGATGGCGTTCCAGGCGCTGCCTTGTTGCTCTTTCAAACCAGCAACAGCCTTGATGTCGTCTTGATATTGGGACATGTGAATCTCCTAAAAAGAAAAGCTATGTTTGAGAAAATCGCCGAGTGCGCCACAACGTCTTGTCGAAGCAAACTGCATGACTAAATAGTAGGCCGATTCGCGCCAATGTTCAAGTCTTATATAAGACATATAACTTAAATTAAGTCTTTGTTTTTCAATGGCTTAATTATGATTTTTCAGGATATGAAATGAATTTTCAAAAAGTGAGAGCATCAATGGCTGAGTCTGGCGGTTCAGATTCCGCGATGTGAAACGCCTTTTCAGAATTTGGTGCAGCGCGACAAATCGGGGGCGAAAAAAAACCGCCCGAAGGCGGCTTGGGGCGCAGGCGGCGCGTTTAGCGTCCCACGGTCTGCCGCTGGTCCTTGATGAACAGCGCCGTCAGCATGCCCACCACGCACACGCCGATCACATAATAGGCGGGGCCCAGCACGTTGTTCTTCAGCATCAGAGTCACGACCACGGGCGTCAGGCCGCCGAAAATCGCATACGACAAGTTGTAGGAAAACGACAGTCCCGAGAAGCGCACCTGGGCCGGGAACGCCTGCACCAGCACGTAGGGCACGGCGCCGACGACGCCGACGAACAGGCCCGTCATGGCGTACAGGGGCAGCAGCAGGTCGGGGCGGCTGCCGACGGTGGTGTAGAAGATATATGTACTGATGGCCAGCAACACGGAGCCGACGAAGATCACGCGCTTGCCGCCCAGGCGGTCGGCCAGCATGCCGGCGATGATGCAGCCGAAGGCCAGGCACAGGGTGGCCACGGTATTGGCGACCAGGGTGGTGCGCGGCGCGATGTGGTGGATCTTTTGCAGCAGGGCAGGCGTCATCAAAATGACGACGACGATGCCGGCCGACAGCATCCACGTCAGCAACATCGACACGGCGACGGCGCCGCGATGGCTGCGCAGCACGGATTTCAGGGGCATTTCCGTGGACAGCGCCTTGCGTTGCTGCATTTCCGCAAAGACGGGGGTTTCATGCAGCCAGCGGCGCAGATACATGGCGCCAAAGCCGAAGAGGCCGCCCAGCAAGAACGGATAGCGCCAGGCGCCATCGGTGATTTCTGCCGGCGTGTAGACGGTGTTGAGGCCCGTCGCGACGAGCGAGCCGAGCAGAATGCCCACCGTCAGGCCGGCCGTCAGCACGCCGCAGGCAAAGCCCGTGAAACGGCTCGGTACGTGTTCGGACACAAACACCCAGGCGCCCGGCACTTCGCCGCCCACGGCCGCGCCCTGGAAGACGCGCATCAAGAGCAGCAGCAGCGGGGCGGCCAGGCCGATGGTGGCGTAGGTCGGCAGCAGGCCGATCAGCAGGGTCGGCACGGCCATCATCAGGATGGACAGGGTGAACATGCGCTTGCGGCCCAGCAAGTCGCCAAAGTGGGCCATGACGATGCCGCCCAGCGGACGCACCACGTAGCCGGCGGCGAAGATGCCGAAGGTTTGCAGCAAACGCAGCCATTCCGGCATTTCCGGCGGGAAGAACAGCTGGCCGATGGCGTTGGCAAAGAAGACGAAGATGATGAAATCGTAGAATTCCAGCGCGCCGCCGAGGGCGGCCAGCGACAGGGTTTTATAGTCTTGCTTGGTGAGGGGACGGCTTGCGGCGTTGATTGCGGCGGTGTTGGAAGTAGGCATGTGTCTCGTTCTTGTGTGTTATCGGAGATTGCCAGACCTAGCATACGCATTTCCGCCGTGTGAGTAAATGCAGTGCGTATGGGGAATAGCCTCAGCTGTGCTTAATACAACGCCGCTATCATCGGCGTTGACTTCATTGGAAAGGACACACAATGCACATCATGATCGTGGGCGCCAGCCGGGGCCTGGGGCGCGCGCTGGTGGACGGTTTGCTCGCTGACGGACATACCGTCATCGGCGTATCGCGCCAGCAACCCGCCGACTTGCCTGCCGGCCAGGGCCCACAGCTGCAATGGATCGCGGCGGACCTGGCCACACCGGCCGAGGCCGTCGAACGCATCGCGCGTGTAGCGCCCGCCGTGCTGGACGCGGTGATCTACAACCTGGGCGTGTGGGAAGAAAAAGCCTTCAGCGATGACTACGCTTTTCTCGGCGATGCGGACGAGGCCATCGTCGACATGGTCAATACCAACATCACGGCGACGATATTGCTGCTCAAGCGCCTGGTACCCCGCTTGCTGGCCAGCAGCAAGCCGCAGCTGATACTCACGGGGTCGACGTCCGGCCTGCGCCAGAGCGGCCGCCCGGAAGTGACGTTCAGCGCCTCGAAATTCGCCCTGAACGGCATCGCCGATGCCTTGCGCGAAGGTTTCCGCGTACAGGGACTGGCCGTGACGGCGCTGCAGCTGGGCTATCTGAATACCTATGATGGCTTGTCCGTGCCGCTGGCGGACGCCGCCGCGCGGGGCGAGGGCGAGCTGATTCCCGTGCATGACGTCGTTGCCGTCGTGCGCATGCTGCTGAGCCTGTCGAATGCCTCGTTCGTGCGCGAACTGGTGCTGCCGGCGCTGCGCGACGAGCGTTTCTGACTGTCAGGTATCTTCGCCGTAGACCTCGGTCCAGCCGAGCCGCTCTTCCAGCCACTCGTCCACCTCCGAGCTATCCATGTGCAGCAGGGCAGCGCCCAGCCGCAGCTTGCCATTGGCAAGGGCCAGCACGGCAAATACGGATTCCAGCATGACGGGGTCCAGCTGGCCTTGCAGGTCGCGCGCGGCGATGGCCGGTAGCTGCGCCCAGGCTGCCTGATAGCTGTCGGCCAGCCAGTCCGGCAGCGGCGGATTGTGCTTGCGGTGGCGCTCCAGCTCGATCAGGGCGATGAGCGCATAAAAATCTTCCTCGCGCGATTGCGCGTTGCCCAGCATGTGGACGAGCTGGGGCACGGCCGCGTACGAGGCGACGCCCACGTCGCCCTGGTGGTGCAGCTCTTCCCACAGTTCATGCCAGACGTCTTCGCCCGCCTGCATGGCCTTGAGCGCTGCGGCCACGTCGTAGGGCATGCGGTAGCCGCCTTCCAGGGTGGGCCAGATGGGATCGTCTAGTGAGAGCAGCATGGGTTTCCTTGTTCAAACATGCAAGTCATTATGCTTGGCGCGCATACGCAAACATATGCTGCACATACTCGGCCTTGCCTAGCGGCACGCCGTTATGCCGCAGGATGTTGTAGGCCGTCACCAGGTGAAAATAGAACTGCGGCGTGGCCCAGTTGAGCGCGTATTCCAGGCCCGTCATGTCGAAGCTCAAGCCGCCAGCCAGGGTGATCGACACGGGCTGCTGCGCGCTGTCATCGACCGCTGCGCGATCCGCCGCAGCGAGCATTGCCAGTGTGTCCTCGATCAGCGTCTTGGCTTGCCGCATGTCGGCGGGCGTGGCGAGCTGGGGCAGCGCTTTCTGCGTCAGCCGGCACACGGCTTCCTGCGCCTGCGTGCACGTGAATTCCACCTGGCGCGCCAGGGTGTGCATGTCGGGTGCCAGGCGCGCGTCGAGCAGGTTTTGTACCTCAAAACCCAGCGCTTGGGCGCGTTCTTCGCCTTTGCTTAGCAGGGTGCTCAGGGAGCGCAGCATTTGTGCGAAGCAGGGGATGGTAATGGCGTAGACCGACATGGATAGTCCTCGATTGAGTGGAGATGCAGGGGGCCTGGCGCCAGATGGGGCCAGGGCATGCCCAAGGCGGACCAGATATTAGCATATTAAAATTTGTAATGATTTGCTAAAGGACTGCCGTTCCCGCTACCATGGTAGCCTCGGATGGCCGCCCTGGCTGGCTGCCCGGGTTTGCGTATTTTCCCTCGATAGGAACTCCATGAAATCACTCGTCACCAGCGCCGTCTTCGCTTCCTTGCTGGGCTTGCTGCCAGCCGCGGCGCAAGCGCAAGATGCACACGATCAATTCTTCGCGACCCTGAAAAGCCTGTGCGGCCAGCAATTTGACGGCGTGCTGGTGTATCCCAAGGATCCGCGGCATGATTTCGCGGGCAAGCGCCTGCATGCGGACTTTGCCGCTTGCGGCGAGCGGCAAATCAAGGTGCCGTTCCAGGTGGGCGAGGACAAGTCGCGAACCTGGATCATCAGCCGCACGCCGGCGGGACTGGCCTTGCAGCACGATCACCGCCACGCGGACGGTACGCCCGACGCCGTGACCATGTATGGCGGCATGGCCAGTACAACTGGCTCGGCCTTGTCGCAATCGTTCCTGGCCGACGACTACACGGCCAGGCTGGTCAAGGGTGCGGCCACGAATGTGTGGACCATCAGCATCAGCGCCGACGGCTCAACCCTCACGTATCACCTGGAGCGCGACGCGCAGCCGCGCGCCACCGTAGTGTTCAAGCGTAGCGGCGCCGGTTAAGTTCAGTTCGGTCCGTTCCGGGTTCTTGCTGGAGGAGCTGCCGGGCCGTGCTCCAGCGTGCCCATCGGACATGCTACAGTCCGCCATCGCCGCCTTCCTCGATCATTATCGATGCCTACCTGGACTTCCCCGCCCCAACTCGTCGCCCTTGCCGCTTTCTATGCGCAGGCGCAAGCCCATCCGGAAACGCTCAGTGATGCTGTCTTCCTGGAAAATGTGAAAAACGCCCACTGGCCCACCAACTGCTGGAGTTACATGGAGGCGTCATTCGCCATCATCGCGCCCGCTTGCCTGCTGCGTCCGCATCTGACCGCCGAGCTGATCGCCATGCCTATCGACACCATGATCGCGGGTGGCCTGGAAGATGCGGAACAAGTCATCGCGATCGGCCTGGACTGCGCCAGGCGCGACGCGCCGTATGTGGCGCCGAGCGAGGAGGGCAAGCGCTGGCTGACGCAGGTGTGGCCGGGATTGGGAGAACTGATCGGGCAGGTATTTGCGGCCAGGCTGCAAGCGGCGCTGGCCGATGAAGATTGATGTAACTATAAACTGACAGGAATACACATGATTGCAGGAAATTTCTTCCCTCCCGACTATAAAACTTTTCCTTTCAAGCAAGGAGATCTGCTGCTTTCTCAAGACGAGGGCGGCAAGTTTTCTGTTGCCAAGGTGTTGAAGATAGATACAGTCGAGGTCGGCCGCGGCGAGGCGATTTACCTGGGCGGCAAGGACATCGTGGCAACGGAGGACGATTACCTGTTGATCATCGGCTGTGCGTACGGCGAATACGAGTTTGACACGGCCGAGGAGGCGCAGGCTGCGGCGCACGAGGGCAGCTGGACGGTCAGGATAGGCCACGCTCCGAATCGCAGTCCGGGCGCGGCGGCGGGGCAGTCATTGATTGGCCATGAACCCGTTCATGAAAGCGAGCTGGAGGGCTACCGTCTGTGGAAGGAAGCGTTTGATGCGGGCGAGGCTGGCGTGTTCTGACTCCGACGTGGCCTGTTGTGTGGCGGATACTTCCTCTTGACCAAGGAAACTGGTTTACGTTAGGGTATACGTAACTACTTACATATATTCCGATCTCATGTCCTCCAACCTGCAAACCTATGGTTCCCTGATGCTGGCCAGCCGCCTGCGCCGTCTTTCCGATCAACTGTATGCCGGTGTCGATACCAGCTATCTGGCGGCCGGCGTCGAACTGACGTCGCGCTGTTTCCCCCTGTTATTGCTGCTGCGTGACAACGGTCCCACGGCGATCACGGCCCTGGCCGCGCAGATCGGGCAGACGCATCCGGTGGTGGTGCAACTGGGGCGCAAGCTGCTCGACGCTGGCGTGGTGGTGGAGCTGCCGGACGCCAAGGATGAGCGGCGCCGCCTGCTGGCGCTGTCCGACGCGGGGCGCGCTTTGCTGCGCACCATGGCGCCCCTGTGGGATGACGTGCGCGCAGCCGTCGATACGGTATTCGAACACGGTACGCCGCAATTGATGGCCAGCCTCGACCGCGCGGAAGCGCGCTTGCAATCGCAAGGTTTCGGCGAGATGATCGCCGCCTGCCGGCGCCAGCGCGAGCGGGCCGCCGTGGAAATCATCGACTACGCCGCGCCCTACGCGGCTGATTTCAAGCGCCTGAATATCGCATGGCTGGAACGCTATTTCTATGTCGAGGCGCTGGACGACATGGTGCTGTCCGATCCGCAACGTTCGATTCTCGACGCTGGCGGGCAGATTTTCCTCGCGCGCCTCGACGGCAAGATCGTCGGCACTTGCGCGCTGATCCGCGCCGGCGACGCCAGCATCGAGCTGTCGAAGATGGCCGTCACGCCCGAGTGCCAGGGCCTGGGCATCGCGCGCCGGCTGATCGAACGGGCCTTCGACGCCTTCGAGGCCAGCGGCGCGCAACTGTTGTTCCTGGAGTCGAACAGCAAGCTGGCGCCGGCCATCCGCCTGTACGAAAGCAGCGGCTTTACCCACGTGGCGCGGCCCGCTGGCGACGCGCATTACCAGCGCGCCGACGTCTACATGGAGTGGCAGGGCCGGTAGCGAACTTGATGCCGCCACGCGGCGCCCCTCATCGGCCGTCTCCCGCGTTACAATACGCGCACCCATAACGGAACTCAGGTTCCACTATTCGAGACGCCGACGCCGCATGCCTTCCTTCCCGATGCCCTTCCCGCAGATGATCGTTCCACCGGAGCCCACCCAGGCGCGCAGCAAGCAGGCGTTCGAGCGCCTGCTGCTGGTGGGCGAACAGTTGCTGGCGGAAAACCGTTTCGATGAAATCGGCGTGGCCGACCTGGCCAGGCTGGCGGAAACCTCGGTCGGCACCTTTTACCGTTTATTAGGCGACAAGGACACCTTGAGCCGCTTGCTGCTGCAGCGCTTTTTTTCCGACATGGTGGAAAAGGTCGAGACCCTGACGGAGCTGCGCCAGTGGGAAGGGCGCAGCCTGGAAGACTTCATCCGCGCCATGGTGGCCATGTTCGTGGCCGTGAATGGCGGGCGTAGCGGCGTCTTGCGGGCCTTGATCACGCGCGCGTCGCAGGATGCGCAATTTCGCGACAGGGTGCATCAGATCAATCATTTGATCTCGCAACGCACGGTTGCCGTGCTGGCCAGCAAGTCGGCCAGCATCCGCCACCCGAACCCCACGCAGGCGATGATGGTGGTGCCGCCCGTGCTGCTGGGCATCCTGAATCAGCATACCTTGACGGGTTCGCTGTCCTTTTTATCGGGCGCGGCACTGGAAGATGAACTGGTGCGTGTTGCTTTAAATTACCTGACTTGAGATATTTGTCGATTTAACTTGAAATCGGAATTCGGATTCCGTATTATGTTTTCCAACAGCAGGAAAACATATTCCTGCACCTGAACACAAAGCATGTTCAACAGCAAGGAGACAGAATGCGGCGTCACACGACATCCGATGTTCCATTGCATTACCTCGACCTGGGCAAGGGGCAGGGCGATCCCGTGTTTTTGTTGCACGGCCTCGGTTCCTGCGCCGCAGACTGGCGCCCGCAAATCGACGCCCTCGGCAGCAGCCATCGCCTGATCGTGCCTGACCTGCGCGGCCATGGCGCCAGTCCGGCGCCCAACGGCGACTGGCAGATCGGCGACTTCGCCAACGACCTTTTCAATTTGATGGACCAGCTCGACGTGCCGCGCGCGCACATCGTCGGCTTTTCCCTGGGCGGCATGGTGGGCCTGGAAATGGCCAACCNGCGCACATCGTCGGCTTTTCCCTGGGCGGCATGGTGGGCCTGGAAATGGCCAACCGTGCTTCCGGCCGGGTGGCCAGTTTGTGTCTGATCAACTCGCAACCGTTTCAGGGCAGCAAGCCGGCGTCTTTGCTGTTTGCCTACTGGCTGCGCCGTACCGTGATTGCTACCTTCGGCCTGAAAGCCATGGGCAAGATCATCGGCAAGAAACTGTTTCCCGATCCGTCCCAGCAAGCGCTGGTCGAGCGCTTCGCCACGCAAATGGCCGGCATGGACAAGCGCGCCTATCTGGCCGCGCTGGACGCCATTTTCCACTGGGATATCGACATTCATTTCCAGGCCCTGGCCATGCCCGTCTTCATCATGGCGGCCGACCAGGATTACACGCCCGTCGCCAGCAAGCGGGCCTTTGCCGCACAGTTTCAGCAGTGCGAGATCGAGATTATCGCGAACTCGCGCCATGCCACGCCCCTGGACCAGGCGCAGCGTGTGAATACCTTGTTGCAGTCCTTCCTCGCCACACATTCAAAATAAACAGGCCACTCGCCGCACGGGCAGGGGCCGGGAAACAGTCATCGCAGGGCAGGTGCATGCTTTTTGCGCGCCGGTACCGTTACGTCTTGCGATCCTGGAATCCGGCCGTCTACCCTGGTGGCAAGCAAGCCTGACATTGGAGACGCTATGAAACTTGCTTTGAAATTAATGCCCGCCGCCCTCGCCGTTGCCGGTGCCTTTGCCACCCAGGCCCAGGCGCAGGAAGCCACTCCCGCTGCTGCCAGCACGGCCCAGGAAGCCAGCGATGCGAAAGAACGCATGGAAACCGTGACGGTCTCTGCCCGCCGCCGCGAAGAGCGGCTGCAGGACGTGCCGCTGGCCGTCACGGCGTTTTCCGCCAAGGCCCTGGAACGGGCGAATATCCAGAACCTGGCCGACTTGCAGGAGCGCGTGCCGAACCTGACCGTGTACGCCTCGCGCGGCACGAATACCACGTTGACGGCCTTCATTCGCGGCGTGGGCCAGGCCGACCCCGTCTGGGGCGTGGATCCGGGCGTGGGCATTTATTTTGACGATATCTACATGGCCCGTCCGCAAGGCGCCCTGCTCGACGTGTTCGACGTGCAGCGCATCGAAGTACTGCGCGGCCCGCAAGGCACCTTGTATGGCAAGAACACCATCGGCGGCGCCATCAAGTACATTTCGCGCCCCCTGGCGAAGGAAAACGGNTTCCAGCGCATGGGCGTGAGCGCCTTCGACCCGCTCAAGCGTCCCGCCAGCACGGATGCGTATGACATCCAGAGCGGCATGCCGGGCAACAACTTCACGCACAACCGGGGCGGCTCTCTGGTGGCCAACTACACGCTGTCGAACGAGTGGTCCGTGAAAGTGATCGGCGCCAAGCGGCGCAGCACGTCCGAGCAAACCATCGACTTCGACGGCTTGCCGCAACCGATTGCCGACGTGTTTGGCGATTCGCGCGACGAACAGAAAAGCCTGGAATTGCAGGCCTCGTACAGCGGCGACTATGGCGCCGGGGTGATCGGCCTGTACCGCTTCGAAGGCACGGCGGGCGGCGGCATCTACAACAACTTCCTGGGACGCCAGTTCACGGCCGCCGTCAGCACGGTGGAGACGGACAGCACGGCGTTGTACACGGACTGGACCTGGCCGCTGGGCAAGGTGTGGAGCATCAATGCGGGCTTGCGCCACACGCGCGAGGAAAAGCGCGCCATCGTGCTCAACCGCGCCTTTGCCGACGTGGGCTTCACGCGGCCCATCCAGACGGCGGCCGACTTCGACAAGTCCTTGTCGGTCAGCAATACCTCGCCGAAAATCTCCGTGCGCTATGAAGCGTCGAAGACGACGAATTTCTACAGCAACCTGTCGCGCGGCTTCAAGTCGGGCGGCTACAACGTGCGCGCCAACAACCTGGTGGTGCCCGATTCCGCGCGGCCTTACAAGGATGAAAAACTCGACGCGCTGGAAGTGGGCATGAAATACGCGGCACCCGACGACACGTTTGACGCCAACGTGGCCCTGTTCTACAACCGCTACAAGGATATTCAGTTGTCCGTGTTTACCAGCTATGTGCAGCCGGGCGGCGTGCCGGGCTTCTATGGCGACTTCACGAATGCGGGCAAGGCGACGGTGAAAGGCGCGGAATTCGAATTCTCGTGGCGGCCGAATCGCCAGTGGGAAGTCAACGGTTTCCTCGCCTTGCTCGATGCCAACTATGACGAGTTCATGAGCGGCGGCAAGAACATCGCGGATACGCAAAAGTTCAGCAATACGCCAGCGCGGCAAGTGGGCTTGAATGTGACGCGCACGGACCGCGATGTCTTCGGCGGCGCCCTGCGCAGCATGGTCGGCTACGGCTATCGCAGCAAGGTATATCCGACCACGGACTTGAGCGAAACCCTGGCGCAAGGCGGCTACAGCATCTGGACGGCTGGCGTCGTCTGGGAAGCGCCGAAGAACTGGACCTTCAGCCTGCACGGCAGCAACCTGGGCAACAAGCGCTACCGCACGGATGGCTACAACATTCCCGCCGTGTTCATCCTAGACGGTTTCTATGGCCCGCCGCGCCAGATCATCGCCAAGGCAGGCTATAAATTTTAAAGTTCTGCACTGCCGGGGCCGGACCCGTTGGGTCGGGCCTCGCCGCTCAGAAGTGCCGGCTTGACGGGCGTCAAGCCGGTTCGTTGTCACTGTTTTCGTCCTTAAGAATAATCAGGAGACTGGCATGGCATCTAAACTGCGTCACTTGTTATCTGCAATCATCACCGCCTGCGGCTTGCTGGCCGCGCTGCCGGCGGCCGCTGGCCAGTGGGACTTCGGCCTGTACGCGAGCCTGTGGGGTTCGCGCGAATACCAGGTCTGGCTGCCGAGCAATTACAATCCGAACACGCCGCTGCCCGTGGTACTGATGCTGCACGGCTGCGGCTCCGAGCCCAACAGCATGGCAGCCGTCAGCCGCTACAACCAGCTGGCCGACAGCGAGAATTTCATCGTCGTCTATCCGCGCCAGAACGCCACGGCCAACCCCATGCGCTGCTGGAATTTCATGTTGCCGCTGAATCAGGAGCGGGGTACGGGCGAGCCGGCCGTGCTGATGGGTATCTTGAACAAGGTCAAGACCAAGTATGCGGTACAGGACAGCCGCGTGTACGTGACGGGCATCTCGGCGGGCGGCGCCATGGCTTCCATCATGGCCGCCTGCTATTCGGACGTGTTCGCTGCCGTGATGGTGCATTCGGGCGGCATGTACAAGGGCGCCATCGGCATGCTCACGGCCGCCGATTCGCTGTTCAACGGCAGCTCGTTCGACCCGAAAGTGCGCGGCAAGGATGCCTGGCGCTGCTCCGGTTCGCCGCGCCGGCTGATGCCGACGATGGTGTTCCACGGCACTTCCGACATCGTCGTCAACCCCGTCAACGGCGAGCAAACTATCGAGCAATTCCTGCAGACCAGCGATGTTGGCGACGATGGCCTCGACAATGACAGCGTGCGCTACCGTGCCGACAGCATCGTGCGCCAGACGGTGCCGTACGGCCGCAGTTACTCCATCGACACGTATCTGCACAACGGCGCCGTCATCGCGCAAAAGTACACGGTCGAGGGCATGAACCACGCGTGGAGCGGCGGTCCACCCGGCTGGCCATTCAGCGATGAGCTGGGCCCGGACGCCACCGTGATCAGCTGGAATTTCTTCAAGCATTACCAGCGCTGATGGCGTGAGGAACTGCGGCTTGTACAATGGGGCGCAGCGATTGCACCCCATTTTTTTGCTTGTGAAAGATCCCATGCCTGCTTGCCGCCTGTTGTCCTGTCTTGCCCTTGCATTGCTGTCCGCCTGCTCCAGTGTCGGCCCGTCCGCGCCATCGACGGCCGACGTGCAGGCGTTCGAGCGTGCCGCCCAGCAAGACAGCATGCGCAGCGAATGCGACTGGAGCGTGCGCTATGCGCCCGTCGCACCGAAGGACGCCAGCGTGGCGCAACTGCAGGCGATCGCCACGGCGCGCCTGGGGGCCTTGCAACTGCTGCCCGCCTGGACCCTGGCCATGCCCGCCAGCGCGGCGCGCGCCTTTACGGAGTCGGAGCAAGACCGCGCCGGGCTGCAATTGTTGCTCAGCATCGTACTGCCCGCCATGGAGCGCTACCCGGTCGGCGTTTTCGCGCGCACGGGTTTGCGCCACGTCGTCCTTGTCAAGGATCTGAGCGTGGACGGCCAGCGCCGCCTGGCCATGCCGGCGCCGGAAATCGACAGCGTCGTCTACGCCGACAACCTGCTGGCCGCCCTGTGTCCATCCGGCATGGAGCTGCGCGTGCACCATGAGTATTACCACTTCATCGAATACCGCCTGTTCAACGATTTCTATTACCGCGACCCCGCCTGGCTGGCCCTGAACCCGCCCGGCACAGCCTACGGCCAGGGCGGCGCCACGGCCTACGGCAAGGGCTTCCAGAACCTGGGCCACCCGCAGCCGGGCCTCGTCAGCCTGTACGCCGCCTATGGTCCCGAGGAAGACAAGGCGGAAGTGTTCGGGTGGATGATGACGCCTGCGTATGCGCTGCGGCTGGAGCAGTGGAGCTTGACGGACGCAGCGCTGGCTGCCAAGCGGCACGTCTTGCGGCAAGTACTGGACAGCAAGACAACTTCTGACTAAAGATCAAGCTGGTTTCTCCAACTGGCGCACGTCCTGACGCCCGCTCCTCCCTGTATTTCCTGGTAACTATATAATCTGCGCTTGGGCGATACCCGCCCCTGAACATCGATTGAAGGAATGCCATGCCAGGATATTTCATGCGCTCTGCAGCGCTCTTTACCGTATCGGCCGTGTGCATCTCAGCCAGCGCCGCCGAGGTGGTGGCAGTGGATGCGCAGCAGCGCGCGTCCTTGCTGGCATTTTATGCGCAGCAATATCCGGGCGAGCCCGCTGCGCGCACCGTGTTCGAGAGCGTGCCCGTGGTCGGTGGCCGTGGCAGCGAAGTGGTTGGCAGCGTGGAAACGTCGCCGTATCGTGGCCATGGCGCGCTGTGCCGCACGCAGCGCACCAAGTTCGTACTGCACGGCGAGGGCAAGCAGGCGCGCTGGCAGGAGGCGGGCATGGAGTATTACGCCTGGCTCGACCGTGGCACCTGCCGCGCGGTGGCCGAACCCGTGCGCATGCTGCAACGGATACCCGATGTGGAACTGGAAGGCGTGTTGCTGTACCAGAAGCCGCTGCTGGAGCGGGCGCGGTTATTGATGGCAGGTAACACGGCCTGCGCGCCGCTGCGCGCGCTGAAGTTTGCGCTGGCGGCCGTCGACGTGGGCGCCGCCGCGCCGCGCGCCGAAGAGCGTTATGCGCTGGTGTTCAAGAGCGACCGCGACAGCTACGCCCGCGTCTGGCTGCGCAAGAGCGGTGCCCAGTATGACGCCTGGAATGTGACTTGCCCGCCAGTGCTGTAGACTGCTCGCCCTTTGCCGATTCTTTTTTTGACTGTTGCAACCATGAACGAAAATTCCACTTCCGCCCGCAGCTGGGGCACCATCGTCACGCATAGCGACGAGATGGCCATCATCTACCGCTATGTCGAGGCCTTCCATGACGACTGGGACCTGTCGTCGCAGCCGGACCGCATCATCATCGCCTGGCGCTACGAAGATGAAACGGGCATGCCCGCGCCGAACGAGCGCGAGCATATGGAAGAGCTGGAAGCGGCGCTGGCACCCGTCGTGGAAGAGGGCGGCTTCGCCACGCTGGCCCTCGTGTCTACCGGTGAAAACCTGCGCGAATGGATTTATTACACGCAGTCGGGCGAAGAATTTTTCAATCGCCTCAACACGGCGCTGGCGCCGCGCCCGAAATTCCCGATTGAAATCCGCAGCGCGGCCGACCCCGCCTGGTCGACTTACGCGGGCTTCATGGCGGCCTTACCGAAATAATCAGACCAGTGCGGCCGTCACGATGCGCGTGGCGGCCGTGATGATGTCCTGGTTGGTGTCCGCTTTTTTCTGTTCGCGCGTGTAGTACACGGCGATGACCAGCGGTGCGCCGCTGGGCGGGTAGGCCACGCCGATATCGTTGACGCTGCCATACGCGCCCGAGCCCGTTTTATCGGCCACTTGCCAGCCGGCCGGTACGCCGGCGCGGATGCGTTTGTCGCCCGTCGTGTTGCCGCGCATCCAGGCGTCCAGTTGCTGGCGCTGCGGCGCTGGCAAGCTATTTCCGAGCAATAATTGCTGCAAGCTGTGCGCCATCGACGCAGGGCTGGCCGTGTCGCGCACTTCGCCGGGGATGGCGCTATTGAGTTCCGTTTCCCAGCGTTCCAGCTGGAACACCGTATTGCCGATGCTGCGCGCAAACGCCGTCACGGCTTGCGGCCCGCCTAATAATGTCATCAAGAAATTGGCTGCGCTATTGTCGCTGTACTGCAAGGTGGCGGCGCACAGGTCGGCCACGCTCATGCCGTCGGCCAGATGCTTTTCCGTGATGGGCGAATAGGTGACCAGTTCCTTTTTCTCGTAACGCACGTGCTGGTCCAGCAAGCCCGGCTGGCTGACGCTGCGCGCCAGTACGGCGGCCGCCAGCATCGCCTTGAAGGTGCTGGCCAGGGGAAAGCGTTCGTCGGCGCGGTAGGCAATGCGCAGTTCGCTGCCCTGGCGCCAGGCGGCAACGCCGAGGCGTCCGCCTGCGGCCTGTTCCAGCGCGGCCAGTTGCGTATGGGCGGCGGCGAGGCTGGTGGCGGGCGCGGCAAACAGCAGCGGTGCAGGGCACAGCATGGCGGCGCCGCTGGCCAGCAGGAGGTGGCGGCGGACGTGGTTCAGGGATTCAGTCATGGTTTGTCGGTGTTGTTGGTGTGGAAAGGGTGGCCAGCAATTCGCCGATGGCGAGCAGGTTGGCCGGTTTGGTCAGATGGTGGTCGAAGCCGGCCGCGCTCGATTGGCTGCGGTCGTTTTCGGCGCCCCAGCCCGTCAATGCCACGAGCACGACGTTGGCGCCGGCCGGTATCCGGCGCAGCGCGCGCGCCACCTCGTAGCCGTTCATGCCGGGCAAGCCGATGTCGAGGAAGATAACGTCTGGTAAGAATTGCGGCGCCACGGTCAGGGCCTGCGCGCCATCGTGGGCCACTTGCGTGGCATGGCCCATCATGTCGAGCACGGCGGCGAGGGTATCGGCCGCATCGATATTGTCGTCGACCACCAGCACGCGGAAGTGGGGGCCGCTGGCGCCGTGGACCGGCGCGGCCGGTGCGGCGGGCGCTTTCGTTTCCGCCAGCAGCAGGGGCAGGCGCACGCTGAAGGTGCTGCCCAGGCCGGTGCCGGGACTGGCCGCCGTGGCGCTGCCGCCATGCAGCTCGGCCAGGCGCCGCACCAGCGACAGGCCGATGCCCAGACCGCCCTGCGCGCGGCCCATGTTCTGTCCCACCTGGGTAAACATGTCGAAGACGGTGGCGATCGACTCGGCGGGGATGCCCACGCCGCTATCGCTGACCTCGATCAAGGCCTCGTTGCCATCGCGTACCGCGCGCAAGCTGATATGGCCACCGGCGGGCGTGTACTTGGCGGCATTGTTGAGCAAATTGCCCAGTACTTGCGCCAGCCGCGTGGGGTCGGCATCGAGCTGCAGCGGGTCTTCAGCGAGTTGCATCTGGAACTGGTGGTGGCCCGCTTCGATCAGTGGCATGCTCGTTTCCACGGCGCTGGCGATGATGGTTTTCAAGTCCGCGCGTTCCAGCCTGAGTTCGATCTTGCCCCGCGTGATGCGGGCCACGTCCAGCAAATCATTGACCAGGTGCACCATCTGATTGACTTGCCGCTCCATCACGTCGCGCACGCGCGCCATGGTGGCGGGCTTGTCGGCAGCCAGGCGCATGATCTGCAAGCCGTTGCGGATGGGCGCGAGCGGGTTGCGCAGTTCGTGCGCCAGGGTGGCCAGGAATTCCGTCTTGCGCCGGTCCATCTCGGACAGGTTGTCGGCCAGCTGGCGCAATTGCTGCTCCGAACGCTTGCGCTCGCTGATGTCGCTGAACAGCACCGTCAGCAGGCGGCTGCCGGGGCCGCCCAGGCGCGCGGCGAAGACTTCGAACCAGCGCTCCATGGCCACGGCTTCGTTTTCATAGCGCACGGGTTCGCCCGTCTTGACGACCTGGTCGTACAGGTCGAACCAGTGCTGGTCGTGCTCGGGCACGAAGCTGCGGATGGTCTTGCCGATGGCATTGTCCAGACCCGACTGCTTGACGAAGGCGGCGTTGCCTTCCAGGTAGCGGAAATCGATGGGGCGGCCTTGCTCGTCGTACAGCATTTCGATAACGCAAAAGGCCTGGTCCATCAGCTCGATCAGGGTGCGGTAGCGTTCCTCGCTGCGGCGCAGCGCATCTTCCACCTGTTTCTGGCGCGTGATGTCGAGCAGGACGCCGGGAAATTGCAAGGGTGTGCCATCGGGTGCGTATTCCGCGCGGCCCCGCGCAATGACCGAGCGGTACTGGCCCTCGCCGGCGCCGATGCGGTAGCTGGCCTCGAATGGCGTGTGCGCGTGCACCGCCTGGCTTATCTGCGCGCTGACTTGCTCGCGCTCATCGGGATGGATGAGGTCCAGGTAGCGTGCCAGCGGTGCCGCCTTGGCCGCTTCTGCATTGACGGAGAACAAGCGCGCCATATTGCTGTCGGCCGTGACCCGGTCGGCCACGATGTCCCAGTTCCAGGTGGCCACTTCACCGGCCTCCAGGGTCAGGCGCAGGGTTTCTTCGTTCTGCTTGCTGGTCGTCAAGTCGAGCGAGATGCCGGACAGGGCGATCACGTTGCCGGCGCCGTCGCTGGTGCAGGTGCCGCGCATGTGCGCCCAGTGCAGCGATCCATCGGGCCAGCGCACGCGGATGTCGATCTCGAAATCGCTGGCGCTGGCGATGGCGGCATGCACCACCGTTTGCCAGTGCTGCAGTTCGCCGTCGAGCATGGCACCGGTCAGCTGCGCGTAGTCGATGTGGCTGGCAGGTGGCAGGCCCAGATTGGCCTTGAACGTGTCGGAGCCGGCCATGCTGCCGCTGCCCAGATCGATCTCCCACGTGCCCATGCGGCCACCCTGCATGGCCAGGCGCAGTCGCTGTTCCGTCTGCCGTTGCTGCGTCACGTCGCAATGCGAACCCAGCCATTCAACGATGCTGCCGTCGGCTGCCAGCACAGGCAGCATGCGCACGACCATATTGCGGTAGGTGCCGCTGACGTGGCGCAGCCGGTATTCCGCTTCGAACACGCTCGTCAGGTGCGACGGCATGACGTAAGGCAAGTTGCGGTCGTCCGGATGCAAGGCATTGAGCCAGCCGCGGCCCAGCAGTTCGGCTTCGGTCTGGCCCGTGAAGGCGCGCCAGGAGGGCTGGTCGGCATCGAACTGGCCGAAGGTTTTCGTGCTCCAGACGATGTCGCAATGGGCGCGCAGCAGTAAATGGGCGGCCTGGGCGGCGGCGATGGAGGACGGGACGGCGTTGCTGGGCTGGCTCGGTTCTGGCATGGAGGCGATCGACGATGGTGCGGGGTACCGCCGCCGCACTGGGATGGGGCGGCATGGCAGCTCAATTCTGGCGATATTACAACTATTTTTACCCTCAGGGTTGTCTTGCAGGACGCCAATTCTGCTTTCTGCTGGCCATGAGAAAAAGGCGCTCCGTGCAGCAAATCATCGGGTGAAACAGCAAGGCACTGGCGCTGTTGTGGCTGAATAACCACTAGTCAGCCCTTTATGTTGATGAATGAATATTTTACATAACAATATTCTTGCAGCGCATAAGGCGCTTGAATTAAATTGGCGCCTTACTTAAAAGTTGGTGTTCATCAGACATCCCAGAGATGCGGCCGCCACCGCTGTCAGCTTGGACGACAGCCAGGGCAGAGCCAGTGACGCCAGGAGCGGAGAAACATCCGCTCGCGCTGCTGCACCATGACGGTGCAGAGAACGCCAGCGCCGTACATAAGCCGGAGACAGGTTGGAAGACAGATTTCGCAATTCTTTTTTAAACTTCTGGGAAACAACATGACCAAGATGTCCAAGATGCACCAGCGTTTGTGCGCCAAAAGCGCCGCCATGCTGGCACTGTCCGCTGCCTTGCCTATCGGCTCGGCGTATGCTGATGAAGTCGCTGCTGATACGACCCCTGCCGCCAGCCAGCTGGAAACCGTGACCGTGACGGCGCAGCGCCGCAAGGAAAATATCCGCGACGTGCCCGTTTCCGTATCGCTGTTGCGCGACGAGAAGCTCGACGTGCTGGTATCCGGCGGACAAGATATTCGCGTGCTGGCCGGCAAAGTGCCTAGCCTGAACGTGGAATCGTCGAATGGCCGCACCTTTCCCCGCTTCTACATCCGCGGCTACGGCAATACGGACTTCAATACGTTTGCATCGCAACCTGTTTCCCTGATCTACGACGATGTCGTGCAAGAAAATCCCATTTTGAAGGGTTTCCCGATTTTTGACGTGGCCGGCGTGGAAGTGTTGCGCGGCCCGCAAGGTACCCTGTTCGGCCGTAACACGCCGGCCGGCGTGGTGAAATTCGAATCGGCCAAGCCCAAGCTGGAGAAGGTCGAAGGCTATTACAACGTCTCCGCCGCCACGCACAACACGACCAATTTCGATGGCGCCGTCAACGTGCCACTGAGCAAAGAATGGGCCATGCGTGTCTCGACCCTGCGCCAGCACCGCGACAATTATGTCGACAACACGTTTACGGGCAAGAAAGATGCGCTGGACGGCTACAACGAACACGCCGAGCGCGTGCAACTGCTGTACGCACCGAACACCACGTTCAACGCCCTGTTCAATGTGCATCAGCGCACCACGACCGGCAGCGCGCGCCTGTTCTTCGCCAATGCAATCAAGAAGGGCACGAATGACCTGGTCGATGGTTTCGACCCGCAAAAATCGTACACCAATGGCCAGAACTTCCAGCGCCTGCGTACCAGCGGCGCCAGCGCCCGCCTGAGCTGGGACCTGGATAGCGTCAAGCTGTTCTCGATCACCGGCTATGAAAAGGTCAACAATTACCTGAGCCATGGCGACATCGACGGCGGCGTACCTGGCCCTTCGAATAATTTGCCATTCCAGGTGGAGACGGCTGGCGGCATCAGCGGCGTCACCCAGTACAGCCAGGAATTCCGCGTCGAATCGAAAAACGCCGGTCCTTTGAACTGGCAGTCGGGCCTGTATTTCTTCGATGAAGATGCCAACGGTTTCACCGACAACTTCAATAGCGACACGGGCGCACTGACCTCGCACGTGGCCAGCCATCAGAAAAACAAGGCCTGGGCCGCCTTCGGTTCCGTCAACTACGCCGTCAACGAAGATTTCATGTTGCGCGGCGGCTTGCGCTATACCAAGGACAAGAAGGATTTCAACACGGTCGAAGCGGACCGCGTGAAGCAAATCTCCCCCACCAGCGCCGATGTCAGCAAGGGCAAGGTCAACTGGGACTTGAGCGGTACCTATAAATACAACAAGGACGTGAACTTCTACGCCCGCATCGCCACCGGCTTCCGCGCGCCGAGTATCGCGCCAGCTGGCGACAAGGTGCCTGTCACCATCGCTGATGCGGAAACCATCCTGTCCTACGAGGCCGGCATCAAGGCTGACTTGTTCAACCGCCGCGCCCGCGTCGCCTTCAGCATTTACGATTACGAGATCAAGAACCAGCAACTGACCGTGGTCGGCGGCAGCTCGAACGTCAACCGCCTGATCAATGCTGCCAAGACCAGCGGCCGTGGCGTTGAGCTGGACCTGGAAGGCTTTGTGACGCCTAGCCTGAAAATGTCCCTGGGTGGCAGCTACAACTTCACCCAGATCAATGACGCTGGCCTGGCCGTCAGCAAATGCGGTTTTGCGTCCTGCACCATTCTTGATCCGATCAATGCCGCCGGCAACGTCGTTATCAACGGCAATCCGCTGCCACAGGCGCCAAAATGGATCGTCACGGCCACCGGCCGCTATTCGATCCCGCTGGAAAACGGCGAACTGTTCCTGTTCACGGACTGGGCATACCGCAGCAAGATCAACTTCTTCCTGTACGAAGCGGCCGAATACACGGGCAAATCGTTGCTGGAAGGCGGCTTGCGCGTAGGCTACATCTGGGATGCCGGCAAGTATGAAGTGGCCGCTTTTGGCCGCAACATCACCGATACCCGCCGCATCACGGGCGCCATCGACTTCAATAACCGCACTGGCTTCATCAATGAGCCACGTCAATTTGGTGTGCAATTCAAGGGCAACTTCTAATTGCCTGATACCAGGCGCCGGCCCTTGCGGCCAGCGCCTGCTTCAACCCGCCCGGCTCGCGCCGCGGCGGGTTTTTTTATGTGCGCTCGGGAAGGCGCGCCAGCCGCTGCGCCCAGGCGGGAATGGCTTGCCGCCAGAAATCTTCCACGTCGTCGGCGCGCACGTCGAGACCGAGGAAGCGGGCGGCCGGCAGCAGCGCCGACGCCAGCAGTTCGCCGGCATGCGTGCCCGTATCGAAGGCGATGGCGCCCGTCTGCTTCGACAGTTTCTCGCCGCTGGCATTGTTGACCACAGGCACGTGCAGAAAGCCCGGATGCGGCAAGCCCAGCACATCCTGCAGATACAGCTGGCGCGGCGTCGAATCGAGCAAATCCGCCCCGCGCACCACCTGCGTGATGCCCTGCACGCCATCGTCAACCACCACGGCCAGCTGGTACGCCCAGTAACCATCGCCGCGCAGCACGACGAAGTCGCCCACCTCGCCAGCCAGGTCCTGCCGCTGCGGACCATGCCAGCGGTCGGCAAAGCCATACACGGCTTGCGGCCCCTCTGGCACGCGCAACCGCAGGGCTCGCGCCGCCTTGCCCGGCGCCAGGCCGTGGCGGCAGGTGCCCGGATACACGGCGGCCCCGCCTTTGGGTACACCTGCCTGCAACACCGAATCGTGGATCTCCTTGCGCGAACAGCCGCACGCATACACGAGCCCATCGTCCTGCAAGCGCGTCAGCGCCGCCTGATACAGCGGCAGCCTGCGGCTCTGCCACGTCGCCTCGCCATCCCACGTCATGCCGCAGCGCTGCAAGGTGGCCAGGATCGCCATGTCGGCGCCCTCGACATTGCGGTCATAGTCCAGGTCCTCGATGCGCAGCAGCCATGTGCCGCGATGCACCTTCGCATCGAGATAGCTGGCCATGGCGGCAACGAGCGAGCCCATGTGCAGGGGACCTGAGGGAGAGGGGGCGAAGCGGCCGATGTAGGGGGCGGTGGGAGAGTTCGGAGACGGCATGCTGTGAGTGTAGGCGGTGGTGACAGGCGCTGATGGTTTATTGCTCAGGGTGGGGAGCTTTGGCGACAGCGGCAAGTATCGTGCAGGGCGATGGGCAAGTCAAATCTTGGGTTGTTCTCAGTATTGCCTAATTGATAATTAAATGCGTAGCGTTATCTTCAATATATGAAATTTCTTCCTTGCAGTAATGCGCGTCATTCAGCTCTCTGAAATGTAAATCCTTGTCGAATTCCTTCGTGCTGAACTTGTTACTGAGCAGTGCCACCACGCTCCCCTCATCTGGCCAGCCTGAAGAATGCATTGCTATCAATGAATTTCCCAAAGAAATCTCACTGAGAAGACAGATTTTTAATTTTCGAGGTAGCTTCTTCAATAAATTCAGCCATCGTATCTCATTTTCTTTTGGGGAAAAAGTATCACTATTTTTTATGATTTCTATTATTCGTTGCTGCACTTCTATAGATTTATCTAGATTGATATGCGATTCACGATGATCATTCATTTTCAATCGGATGGGTGATTTTCTGGCTATTTTGTACTGCAAGATTATACATGATGATGATATTTTTATGTCATGCTTTACGATAACGCTTCCCCACGAAAATTGAAATACTATTTCTGATAGTCCTTTCACTTGGCCGGGAATGCCAGACTTTCTTTGAATTTGTGTGACTAGCGATGATTCACTCACGCCGTTGCCTACAGAATTATTTTCAAAGTAATGCATTATTATGTAATCTATATCGGGGAAATTTTCTTTTGCAATAATCAACTCGACAACGTAATCGCCTACCCATCCATTGATATCAAAAATATACATTCCAGTCCCTGTTGTTGTGGGTTTGGTGTGGAATGTATTGATAATGCTGTTTATGAAATCGTTTGCTGGAGTTTTTTCGATAGTGCAATTTCTCCATTGACGAGCAGTAATCCATCAATGAAATCAAAAATACAGCTTGGGCTTTCAAACTTTTTCATTCTGTGATGCAGAATTTTGAATGAGGCATCTCGTATGAATTATTGCAGTGATTCAGCACGGTTCGTAGAGGAAAATATTGTTTCCCATCGGATCTTCGACGTTCAGAAAACTTGCGTAGGGAGTCTCTACGTAACTGACGAAAAAAGCAGTTTTTTCCAGTCGTTCCTTGAGCGTGTCAATATTTTTCGTTGGTAAAGTGAATAGATTGATCGTGCCACCTTTGCTACCTACGCGATGTGCTTGCTCAATGTTTGAAGGA